>TARA_R110000803_G_scaffold38467_4_pt1 | contig 14909 bp, 25 predicted proteins | sample TARA_R110000803 | Tara Oceans TARA_R110000803 (sample SAMEA4397772) | marine metagenome | biome: Polar Biome; feature: [SRF] surface water layer (ENVO:00010504); material: water (ENVO:00002006), including particulate matter (ENVO:01000060) such as... | depth 5 m | reverse complement strand
CTACTGGTGCAGAAGGCTTACCAAACACAGCCGTCGGTGCCGCAGCAGGTTCTTCTACTACTGGTGCCGCCACTACTGGTGCAGCAAGCGCTGGGGTAGTAGCGACAGGGGATGCCTCCGCCGCAGCCATTGCTTCACCCGTGATCTCCATAATCTGAGGCGTGCCGTGTAGCTTATCAACAGCTTGTTGTGTGGCCTCATCAATGAACCCACCGAACTTAAACTGAAGTTTAGGGAACGAGGCGTTAGTGTCGAATGATATAACTGTCGTCACAATCTCAGGTGCGATACCCCGCATTTGAAGTTCACGGTTGTACTGGGTCAGACCTTTAAGCGCCGCCGGTGTAACTTCCAACAGGTACACAGGGCCGGTAGGGTCGGACGCAGCAACCACAGCAAGGCGCTTCTTATCCGCACAGGCTTTGATCTTGGTGCCTTGAGCCGTGGTCTTACTACCCCAAGCATTTTGAGGGCAGCTTGCACATAGATCACTCTGTGGGTTCTCGCTATCAGCATCGGGGCGTACACCACCAAGGCTGTAGCAATCCGGTGCCGTGGCTTCTGCGTCGGGGTTCCATGCCGCAGCATAGAAAGCCTTCGAGAGGTTAGGGTTTGCGCCTACCACAACAACTTCTAGCGAGGGGTCTTGAAGCACGGTCTCCGTACCTTCCACCACGATACGAAAGCGTGATGCCTTAATGGATATACGGGAGTGGCTAGACCCTTCGCGAGACATACCGCCGCTAAGGCTGACAGAGAGGGCGGACGGTTGCCCTACACGGTTAGCAAGGTGCGCGGGGACTTCGATATTAGTGGGAACAAGGTTATTCATTTTGGTTTCCTAACATGGTTTGCGCCCATCTGGGCGGGGGTAAACATTTCAGACTGCACAGCTTTAATTTTAACTCTGGCAGCAATAGTAATTATCTCGTCAGCTACACCTTTTTCATCTTTAAAGTATGCAACTTTGGCAGCACCGTCAGCAGCGGTAGGCGGTACCTCTAACAGAAACCCATTATCGATTTCATATATCTTAAGTATGGGGTCCATGTTCATGCCTTCTTTGTTGGGCGGCGTACACTGACACCCATCTTGGTGCCAAAATTTACGCCAGCAGGTACAGCCCCATTGAGGTCGATGTACTCGCGTACCGCAGTTTTGCTGACACCTTTGGTCAACATATCGTAGGCGCTGTGCTTCTGCACAAACTCTAGTACAGCATCCCAATCACCTACGGAGGCGAAGTCGCTGGTCGTTAAGAAGGCGGTACCAGCGTCGGTCTTAAAAGACTTAACACCTGTCTCGTCTGACTTTGCCTGTATCCAAGCCTCTAGCTTGGCCATCTTCTCTTTGATATCAGCAACTCGTTCTTTGACATCATGCTCAAGAGCTTCCTTCTGGCCCCTTAACGTGATGTATGTATCGATAACTCTATCGACGGTTAACTCAGTGGACATAATTTACTCCTGTTCCTGTTGGATGAGGTCCAATAGAACCCCTTGTAACTTCTGTTTATTCTCAAGGCGCTTATACATTTTGCGCTCTAATGCCGTGGCCTCTATGTGAACCACGTTAGATGTATGTCGTTTACCTATGCGCTCAATCCTCCCGTTCGCTTGGACATACTGCTCGTTACTTGTTATCGGGCCGTACCAAATTATAGTAGACGCCGCCGTTAGTGTTAGCCCGTGCGCCATAGTGGCGGGGTGGGCAATTAGAACTCTTGGGTTAGTTTGTTCTTGAAAGTTATGGAATATAATGTCTCGCTTCTTACGTGACACTTCTCCGTTAACTATACTAACCGTGTAATGTTTAGATAGTTCTCTTTCTAGCATATGTAAAGTTCCTGTCAAGGGAACAAACACAATAACTTTACCGCCCACCTCGTCGATTACCTCTCGGGTGGCTTGTATCCTAGGCTTACAGTCAATCTCTACGTTCTCTTTGCGGTCGTTATACGCCACACCACACGCTATCTGAATTAGCTTCTGTAACTTTACAGCCTCGTTGACTGCGGTTATCTGTTCACCACCTACAACATCGGTGATGAATGACTTCATCATCTTATCGTAGTGCAGTTGCTGGTCCGGTGTTAGTTTCGCCTCGCGTGTCTGGAATACAGTCTCCGGTAGGTCGAAACATTCGTCTCGGGTATAGCGTACTGAAGGTTGCAGAACATGTTTTACAGTATCAAGCGCACCTACCCGAGGAGCGTACGAGTATTGGCCGGACTTCTCCATCACTTGATCTCGGAAGCTGCCGAAAGTTCTAGGGATATTCGGGCTACCCACTAATTGAGCAAGCGACCACGCGTCAGTCGGGGCATTTGGGGTGGGGGTACCAGTCATTAACCACAGGCGAGTGTCTGGATTGTTATCTATCCATCGACGGAACAATTTAAAACGTGTTGTAGAGGGTGTGCGGTAGACCGCAGCTTCATCAATGATAACTAAGTCGAACATGCCGTTCGCCTCATCGGATATAATATTAAATCCGTCATGGTTCACGATATAGAAGTCAGCATCCTGTGCCAGCAGCTTCTTACGCTTGGCTGCCGTGCCATACAGCGTGATGTGGCGACGGTGAAGAAGCCCCTTGAAAATCGCATCCCCCCAAACACGTTCCAGTGTGGATAGCGGAGATATAATTAGGACTTTGTTAACCTGCCCTGCGTTCATCAGATAGTCAGCCGCCCACAAGGCGCTCTGTGTTTTACCCGTGCCGATTTCATTTAGCACCAATGCTCTCTGATGCATAGTTAGAAACGCTGCCGTACGGCGCTGATGCTCGTAAGGTATGAAGTCACCTACCCAATCATAGTAGTGAAGGATTGGCGCTGGCGCTTTGATACCGAGGTTCCGTAGTACCTTCACCTCATCTGGCTTATGCGGTACAACTACTAAGTTAACACCCTCATAGTTCATTGTTTTTGCGGTAGGTATACATTCCATAACACGTTGTGGGTTATCGAGCTTCAGCGCGATTGCTTTGGCTTCTTCAACGACAAGCATCTATCCAGTCCTCTACTATCTTAATTGTTTCATCGTCGTACACCACGAAGCACTTGCCTCCCGCCGCCTCTATGTCAGCCATGCACTTATACTGTAGGGCTGTTGGCTTCTTAGTCTCGTCAGCCTTAGCCTCAATCCCTATGAGGCGACCGCGCACACATGCGATACGGTCTGGTATACCTGACGAGCCGAAGGGACCAGCTTGTGGTGGGTATGACCACACGCCCTGCTTACTCTCAATCATAGCCTTCAACTTCTTCTTAACCTTACCCTCTGGTGTGGTCGCCATCACTTAAACTCACATAGGGCATGGGTTGCAGGACACCAAGGGCATAGTCCACTTGGCTTAGCTGGCCATTGGTTCTTCGCCAACGAGTTCTCAATGCGGGTGACCTTGGCCATAAACTTCTGCCATAGTTTTGGCGCGTCGTCGCGAGTGTAAAGTTCTGTATCGATCTTCATATCCTTTAGCCACACTAGGCTACACTTCACACGCTGCACATCGGGATACAACTTCATAACTAGGATAGCGAACAGTTCCATCTGAAAGAAATCAGGGCGGTGCTTGCCCGTCTTCCAATCTGCCACTAGCGCATCGGCCCCGTTCACAATAAGTATATCTAACTTAGCACGTAGCCATGCATCAGTATCCCACCATCCGGTTGAGGAAAGTTCTTTGTTAAGGCAGAACTCCTGCTCTGCAACAAGTTCTCCGGGGAGTGACGCGAAAGCCTGAACTAACTCCTCGTACTTCGCGCTCTCCTCCGGCAACGCAGTCCCGTCCTTAAGGCGAAGCTCAAGCTGCTCATGGACACGGTTGCCATAGATACTGGCTTCACCGAACGATGGCTTAATCTCCTTGGTAATACGTTGCATATGATATTGCTTAGGACAGTTATCGTACTGTTTAAGCGCTGAGTAGCTATGGGCTAGGGGTTTAGTGGGTAATGCCATGGTTCCCACCCTCCGCCATTAAGGTTTTGTACACACCACGGGTCATCTCAAAGAACAGCTCCACATGGTCTAGCCCCTCCTCATGTCCCACTTGTGTAAGGAAATGGGCTACGGCGATTGCTAATGTAGCCGCCGCCTTCTCCCCATCTGGGGAACCACAAGTGGTGGTGTTATCACTTAATGCCCGCAGTATATCGTCTATACCGACGGCCAACTCTGCTTCTGTGTATGCGTCATCATTACTCATTTACATTCTCCATAGTTATCACCAATAGCTGACTCGCAAGCCACTGGTAGTGTTGGTGCCCACAATGGGGGCGCACTCATCACACGCTCTACATCTTGTTGTGCAGCGTGTGCTGTACCTTCGTCGGTCGAGATGATGATCTCATCATGGACTTGGAATACCACATGGTACTTCTGTCCTATCTCAACCATCTGCTCCGTAATAACAATACGTGCTAAGGCTTGGATGATGTTCTCCACCACCTTCCCGCCATAGATATTAGTCCACGCGACATCAATGTCTTGTGGCGTTCTACCCATAACTTTCTGCGCTATGTACTTACGGAACACACGCGCATCTGATATGTATGAGAACCCTTGACCAAACGGATTGTCGCCCTGCTCTTGGGGTGTCTCACGTAAAGCATTGTATCTCAGAACCATTTCATTGGGCAACACAATACCGTCAGGGGAGTAGTTAATCATGCTGATTGCGCCGCTCACCCCCGTAGTCATATGCGCTAGCAGACTGTCGCACCGCGTCCATAGTTGTTTAATCATTGGGTATGTGTCGCGATATAAGTAGACGATACGCTTGGCTTCGTGCTCTCCGATATCCATATTAGTCTGTAACTTGATAGTGTCACGAAACTTTACATGCCCCATGCCATAACCCAAGCCAAGGATACACGTCTTACCTACGTGGCGTTGCTCTTTAGTAACAGAATCTATAGCCCTACCGTACACCCGCGCAGCAAACTGTTTATATACATCCTCACCCCGCCGAAAGGCTTCGACAAGATCATCCTGCCCTGCAACATACGCAAGCATACGCGCTTCGATCTGGCTACTATCACAAGCTATTAACTTGCTACCAACGGGTGCGCATATCGCAGTGCGAATGATATTGTTACCCCGAGCGGGTAAATTTTGTAAGTTTAGTTTATCACCGCCGCTGAACCGACCAGTGTGTGCGCCATAATAGTTCAGCATAATTGGTAGGGTGCCACGCTCTGCAACATTTATCAGGCGTTGGGTACGTGTCTCCTCGATAGTAGACTTAGTGCCTAGCCTTACCTCAGCCAATGCTCTGACCGCTGGTACGCCATGCGATAGGAGGTCTTTCATTCCACTGTCAGTCTTGGCAAACGCATACGTCTCCTTACCAGTAGTGGGGCTAACCTTCATAGGTATCTCCGCACCTAAGGCTGTGAGTAATGCGGCAAACTTTACATTGCTGTTAAGCTGTTTCTTAGCTACCTCGGGGTCGCCGTTCCCCAACTTGTTTAGGAGAGCTAGCTTGCGTTCTTTCTCCGCCACCAGATGCCCCTCCAACTTCGCCTTATCCAACCGTATAACAGGCTCCGTATACATACGTATAGTCTGGTCTATCACCATCAACTCGCTGACAGGAAAGCCCTTACTCAGAACCTTAAATAGTTTATAGGTCAACTCGGTGTCGTTGATACAGTAGTTGCCGTATGCGTCTATATCTGTGGGGCTGAAATCTGCTCGGCGTTTACCGAGTGCATCAACCACCTCTGTCCCCTTCGCACCAAGATGAAACTTGGCTACTAGGTTCTTAAGGCTACCTCCCACAGTGACAGCGTGTTCTGGCTTGGCCATAGACAAGGTATCTAACCAAAGGCGTGGCTTAATACCGAAGTGCCAACCTAAAATTGCCCCGTCGAAAGCAGTGTTATGGCAGAGGATTGCCTTGTCAGTGTAGTCCAACGAGTTGAGGAACGTACCCGGATCGCTCCCTGTGTACCAATCAGTAGGGCCATCGTTAACCTTAACCGACACACCTATCACCTCAAATCTATCGTCCCTGACATACTCTTCAGTGGTTAACTTACCTAGCCCATACTCCTTGGAGTAATAGGTTTCAAAATCTATCGTTACGATATCCACTAGGCCACCCTCCTATCAACGAGTTCCCACTCCGCCATGTGATTTTTCTGCATTAGTTCTAGCGTCAGCGACTCACCGGTTAGCAACGCGGCTGTAAACTTTGATACCATCTTACGATGCATATCTGGCTCACTCCCTTCAGCTACAGTAACACCGACGAATTTGCCGGAGACACCGGGGCTTGATGACCAAACCATCTTCATTAATTTACAACTCATACTAATTCCCCCCTTCTCTACGTGTTGCGAGTAGTAAATGATGTTTCGATCTTCACGGGATCGTAAGGGAATGCCGCCTCAATACTATCAACGATAGCGGATATGTTCTCGATATCTATTCCGCAGCCATCAAAAGAGACACATGCGACTAGATCACGTCGCGTAGTTGGTTTCTTTCTCCTGTCGTCATTTTGAATTTCATATTCCATGAACGCATTAATCTTTAACTCTTCTATATACATTATGATTCCTTCCTACTCTTAGATGCTGCTATTAATCTTGCCCACTCTAGGTTAGCAAGCTCGTAAGTCTCTAGCTTGCCCTCCTTCTGCACCGAATCAGGCCAACCTTTGTGCTGCTCCTTGGCACGTTTGGATGCCTTCTTCATTACTACTTCCCGCGCCGCAGGGGTAAGTGATGTCATACCTGACCCGTTCCACACATGTTTGTGGTATGATCTTGAACCTTTTACAGCCATGGTCTGCTCCTCACTGGTGGGTCTATCGGTTCGCACGGGTAACCGCACTCCCGCCAGTCTAACGCTTCGCGGTCTACAACGTGTTGCTGAAACTGTATCGTGTCAAAAGCTAAGCCCCAAAATAAAACAGCAACAATAAGTGCAGTCGCACTAAACAATAACTTATCCATTACTTATCTCCTCTGTCATCTTTGCCTATCTGGCGTTCCTCATAGGCGATTAAAAACATTACACAACATGCTGCGTGATGCAGGTGGCTCATGCCTGTCTCAGGATCATGGTCCTCACCTCTCCACCACGCCCACATATGGCGCATCATGGCACCGAACGGGCGATGCCAGTGCATACCTTTCTCCCAGTTACGTGCGCCGTATTTTACAGCACCGAAAGCCAGCACCTTAGCTGTACCTTCAAGAAACTCAGGGGCCAGCAAGTGATACGCTGCCTTTCCCCCATCAAACTTTACACCCTCATCCGTCATTTATCTAACTCCCATCGATAAAACATGTGGTTGTTAATTGTTACTATATGTTTCATTGGGGCAGCCCACTCTGGTCTAACGCTAGTAGTGTGGTAGTGAGTGGCACCTTCAGTCGGATCGTAGAACGATGCGTTAAGCACAAGTTGAGATAGTTCTACTGCCGCAGTATATGCCTTCATATCGGTAGGCTTGTCTGACTCCCCGTCACAATAAAACGAGAACTGACACTGGTTCAATTTAACGGGGCCAACTGAACTACCTAATCGCCCCTGCTTTACAACATCGCAGACGCTGTCGGGGTATCTATCGTCCATTACACGGTTAAAAATAACATGGGCCACCGCTGCCCGTCCAATTAAAGGTTCACTACGCGCCTCAAAATATATAGCTACCGCCATACAAGCTATTGCTGAAAGCATCATACCGATAATCCTTCCGGTAAAAAACTGTCTGGTGCGTGTGCATATTTCGCCCCTTTGGCCCCAGATAAACCCGCTATACTTAGATTAACGGTACGGGCCAGCAGCAACTTGTTACTCTCCTCTAGCTGACGCACACGCTCTGTCAGTGCCTTGATTAAAACCTCATCGGGGATGTCTTTGCATCGGTCACAGGTCATATCTTTACTACCTCCAACTCATAGCCAAGGGCATTGAGTACCATTTCAGTACGCGACAATGATGGTTGGCAAATACCACGCCGCCAATTTGATAAAGTGGTAACGGTGACATTTGCTTTGTCGGCCAACTCATACCACTTTAAACCTTGCTCTTGACGTAGTTCGTTTACAATCTCATAGATGTTCATAGTGAGAACTCCTTTACCCCTAAGCCGCAATGCAACGAGTACTGGTTAGCGACCTCTACTGCTTGTGTAGCAGTAGCACCCATAGCTAATGCGCCATACGCAAACTCTCTTCCTTCACCGAAAGCACACTGTTGATCCCCATGTGGGATGACGTAAGGCGTACTCTCGAAGCGGTATAGCCCTTGGTATGGGGACACCACAATAAAGTGGCACGGGTTAGTAGTTTGCACGCTCGGGAACTTGTTGTGCTCCGCACCTCCTTTGAACCACTCACGCATTTCAAGGATGCTACTTAGAGGTCCAGCACCGGATAGTATAATACGATCCTCACCCTCCCCATAGTACCAAGCCTTATCCGTCTGCCACTTGGCAACGCCATCGGTGGCAGCGCGATCAGTAGCCAGAATGCTACCGTCCCATACTATTATTGTCATTAAGTCCTCCTAACTTATCAAGTATTGTAAAGTAAGATGTTACACGTCGTCAACAAACGAATTTTCTATACGCTTTACATCAGATAGGAAATTCTTTGTCGCGTGGCTGTCACTGGGTGTGAGAGACGCGCTAACGCGTCTCCCGTCTACCCACTCTAACCTGTAGTGAGCATTGCGGCGACTAGGTATACACTTCCAACCTCGGCTAACCGCTGCCTTCACTACTTTCTTCATGTCTCCTTTGATACTCATGGCTGCATCTGTTCGTCACCGAACACTCCAAATTGTTTACGTAGGTGTAAGCTATGTGCATTGAACACTCTATCCACAGCGTCGAGGACATCTTGATCCGTTACTGTGGCTGACCTAGTGTTCCGCCAGCTACGATTGTATATAGCCTCTTGTGCGAAGCGCAGTAAGATAGTGCCTGCGTAGTCTTCCTGCCGCATACACTCTAGAAGATGTTGTGTAAGCCCAGTGTCGGTCCAAGATTTAATATTTTTGCGGTAGTTCCACTTATCCGCCGCCGCATCCTCCTCAGCGCGTCTAACAAACCCTTGCAGCGCACCAATCTTAGCCCTGATCTTAAGCCCTTTCTTGAACCGTTTCACAGTGCGCAGCCACTCGCGTTTAACGACTGGGTCTGCCATGCTTAGTATGTCTGGATGAGGGTTAAGGCACTCACCAGTCTGTAAGTTAAACTTAACACCGGTAAAGTATTCACACTTGTTTGCTTTGTTTAGTTCTGGGTAATACTTATTACTGAACGTACCTATGTCGTATAGGTTAGTACGCTTCCGCTGCAACAGGAGCGGCACAACCTTCCACAATACCATCGTCAAAGAGTTGCTGTTCGACAACATGTTCTCCTGCGATAAGGTAAATTCTACTACGTTATCCGGTGTGATACGGCAGATTTCTGTAGTGCCGTCGCCACGCCAATGAGGCATACCGATTGTTAATACATCGCCCCTCTTATGCATACGCCATTGGCCGGGTAGTGGCTTACCCTTATAGACCGAACGACATGTACTGAAAAATCTATCAGCGGCTATATAACTTTGAAAAGTAACTGGTCCCATTGTGGTGTTCCTCCTATTTTGTAAATTTAGCAGCGACAGATATGCCTGTCATCTGGTTAAGATCAACACCCTCAATCTGAGGCGTAGTGGTACGCTTTACACGCTCAACAATCTCCTTATGTCTAAGCTGCACATGGTCGGGTACTAAGTCCCATAGTGGGGGCCATGCTTTAAGGGCTGGGGCAAGAGTGGAGTAGGCTAATGTAATCCTCTCAACACCTTGGATGAACGTACCCCGAGCATTCTCTACGGCAGATATTTGCTCTATATAGGCTTGGTACTCAGCCCTTAGTGAGTTCCACCTTGCATCGTCGGCGTTTAGTATAACCCCCCCATAGCCTCGATAGTCTTGGTGTAATCCGAACGTAGCCGCGCCGTCCCGCAAGGTTTTAGAGTACGGCATAGGCAACTCGTCGGGTAGGGATAGTCTGATAGGGTAACTTATCCCGTTAAAACCATTGAAATCCATGCGGGTAGTGCGCTCGAAAAAGTTTTCGGGAAGTGCCTCCATAGCACTTCTATACTCTCCGTACATGCCGTTGTATATCGCACTAGCCCACGCATCGTTTGGGTAGTTGGTTTTAGCGGCCTCTATTTTATCTCTAAATAAATCTCTTGCGTTGCCGTAAATATCGCTGCGAAGTTTCTCTGAAAATCTTACTGTAGCCATAAGTTTATTCCCCTTTACTGTTGTTAAGTACACGATGAAAACGAATATCGTAGCCATCGGCTTCTACCGTTACGTTACCGAGCGCAATCTCTACTATGGTGTAGTGTGCTAACTCATAATTACGTTCAGCTTTGCGTAACAAAACATGTTGTCGAATGATAAACGCTAGGGCTAGCACTATTGCTAGCCCTGTAAACTCTATGTTACTCACATCATCACCGTCTGTCCGAAGGGTGTATCTTCACCATCCTTTCCGTTGGATACCCACAGCACAGGGTATGCTGGCTGCGGTCCGTAGTCGTTGCAGTACAGGTCAGTCAGTACGACACAGGCCACTGGCTCTATGCCTAACTCCTCCACCTTTGCGAATATAGGGCTGAACGCGGTGCCTCCACCACCGTGGGCCTCAATATGCACCTCATCATCCCGTGTGAACTCATCGACATGGGATATCTTACTGTCGAAATACATCACCGTGATCTTGGAAGGGTGCTGATCTTCGTGGATAGTCTTAACCTCAGCCGCAAACTGGTTGAGTTCATCCTGTCCGATAGAGCCTGAGCAATCCACTGCGACGACAAGCTCACCCATAGCCTCACCATCGCGGCTTGGCATATATAACCCTTGCTGGATAAAGCGGCGATTAGGTCTGGCCCATGAGCGCTGGTCGGTCTTACACTTTTCTACAAACTGTTGTAGAACGTCACGCCAATCGACCTTAGGATTGAGCACCTCATCGACAAGCCGTTCTTGTGCAGCGGTTAACTTACCGCACATCTTAGCTGCTTGGGCTGCTTGGGCTACTTTAACTTTCCACTTGGCAGCCTCTTGCTCACGCTCTTGCGACGTACCCTCAGCGTCCATGCACTCATCCATACCTGAGCCACTACCGGGCTGGCCCTCATAGCCACCACCATTCTCGTCTTCCTCTGGTAGGATGTTATAGATACCGTCGGATGTACCGCCACCGGCAGTATACAGATCGTCTGAGTACAGCCCACAGTCAGGCATCTTGCCGATCTTATCCTCGACAAGTAGCTTGTTGATAACGTAGTCGGCGGCATGGTTCCACCGTCTTGAGGACCGCTCGTGTCGTCTATAGTTATGCTCCAGCATAGGGTGCATACACTCATGGGCTACAAGGAATGTCATCTCCTCGTCAGTCAACTCGTTGCAGAACTCAGGGTTGAACATAACTTTCTTGCCGTCAGTGGCGGCAGTAGGCACGTCCCTCGTCACAATAAACGGCATGTTCATAGCCACCGTGCCTACGAAAGGGTGCAGCAGGATCAAGTTAGTCTTGGCTTTGGCTAAGCGTTTCTCTAGTGCTGTAACCTCGGCTGCTGACACAGTTTCTGGAACTTGTTCTGCTAGTGCTGCGTTACTCATCGTCATCTACTCCCTCTTCTGTGCGACTATCCTCGATGTCGCGGTTAATCTGTAAGACCAGACCTGAGAAAAACTCACGATCCATATGGATAATAAGAGTTTCCAACAGTTGCCCCTTGTTTAGATCGAGCATACGACCATACCAAACTCGCACCGCATCAGGGTTGCTAGCTTGTATTGCCTTAAAATCATCAGTGTTCATTACGCAATTCCTCCCATAAATACAGACATCTTATCCATAATCTCCTTAGCCTTATCAGCCGTGTCAGTCCGTAGCACAGGGTCGTTACGTAGTGCTTGTGGATGGACATCGAACAACTTAGCCTCAGCCTCACGGCGCATATTCTCTAGCTCTGGATCGTCTGTAAAGTTAAGCCGTGTTAACATCTTCACCAAGTCACACGCATCCTTGTATGTCTCATCTTGGAACGTGGTCTTGGGGTCAGCTAGTCGGCCATGTAGCCAGCTAACCTTATCGAATAGCCGTTGCCATACGTCTTTGATGGCAGCCTGAGAACTCCGTGCAACACGTTGCTCGATGTCAGCCTTGATGCTGTCGAACTCATCACCGATCAACTCAACACGGAAGTCACCACTAGCAGGGACAGGCAGCACAGCCATGTCCATACCAAACTTACGCTTAAGATGATCGGATGATGGGTAGTCTTTGGGATTGTACATACTTCCAAGCAGCCGCTGTGCATCTAGCTTGGCGTAGTCGTACTCGGTGAAAAAGCTCTGCACTAGACCGTCCCAGTATCCTTTCTTGCTACGATACTCAGTCATAAAGCTAAGATAGTTACCACTAGGTAAGATGAACGTACCGTCAATACCCCACGGCAACGTGTTGGCGTAGAAGCTCTTGCGTATCTCGGTAGTTTCCTTGTGTACTCTGCCAAGGGTCTCACACGTTGGCAGTAGAGACTTGTTGTAGTTACCTGATCTGCTATCGGCGTTATTCATCTTCGCCACAGCAGCACTGGCTTTCTTGTCGAGTTTCTTAGCGGTCCACTGGCTAACGCTCAGTGAAACGAGTAGTGCTTTATCTGATAGATGCATAGTTAGTCTCCTTTATAAATTGGTGAACATCACCGGTGTATGTCTCATCACGCCACCGCCACTTACTCTTGGTAGGCCACCAGTCAAGGCGGTCTCCCCTTAGTGTGGTGGAGTAATGGTAAGGTGTATGGCGAAAGAACCCAGTAGTGTTAAAACTACTAGGCATCTTCTCGGTTTTGGTCCAACCCATGGCCTACCACAACACGCTCTGGTTAGCGACAGCCCATGTAGTGAAGGCTTGCGTAGTGGATAAGCTCTCATCCCGCCGTGTTGCATAGCTCACTGTAAGCACGCCAAACTCAGGAGGCATACGGTCAGCGTACCTAATAACGCGGTCAAAGTTAGCGTTGGTTGACTTATGCGCTATGGCACCGCTGATGGCGTAGAGTGTAGCAGGGTCATTAGGCACATCAGTTGTGTCAGGGTGCATCAGAAGGTTATCGATGTTAGGTAACTTACGCTCGATCTCTCTGAACCCAGCAAATTCAGCCGCTGCACCCTCACCGACAGCACCCTTGAAGCAATCGTACTCAGCCTCGGCTGGCACAGTGTCGATGATAGCACTGACACCCTTGACCCATGATCTAGGCGTTGGGTTCTTAGGCTTCTGTGCGTCAAAGCTGTGCAACAGGTTGGGGCGAAAGCGAACAAACGTAATGACTGATGGATGCACACCGTTATCAATAGCCCACTCACACCAGTCATCAAGGTTAACATCGAACTCTAGCTCAGTCTCGCGGTCAGCAAGGTGTGACAGTACACGGTTAGCACCAGCACGGTCCTCTATGCGGTTGCCTGTACTGACAAACGCTACACTATCGGCGAAGGCATGGCCGTGTAACTCACGGGCGTCGATGATGTTGGCAATGATCTTCTGTATATCAGCAGCGCATTGGCCACGGTCATCAAGGCAGATGAGAGTAGGCACGTCAGGATCAATCTTCCAACGCTCTGGTAGCTTATATCTAAACGTATCCTCTGAACTCCCCATGTCAGGCACACCGAAGTCCTCGACTAGGCAGTTGGGAGCATGGATATGCTCATAGTGCATCCCTAAAGCCTCAGCAACTTGTTGGGTAACACTGGTTTTGCCAGCACCCGGTGCTGATGTGATGTACACAGGGCGACGAATAGCGATGAGAGACTTAAGCGTCTCTATCAGTAGTTTGGTTCTCATTGTAATCTCCTAGTTGTTAGGCGTTATTGCCAGATAGCTTTATGCCTTGGCCGGTCTGCTTGGCATTGTTGTAAAGTTTAACAGCTTCGCTGGCTATGTAGCTGTCCTTAGCCTCACGCTTAAGCTGCTGTAGCCAGTCAAAGGCTTTGAAAGTCACGTCGAACTTGATGCCATATCTATTCATGGCATCCTTGATGTCTTTAGCACTAACGTAATCGCCATTGGGCATCGACATGAGTGTCGAATTTAAGATGCGGAACGTCTGGCCGGTCATAAACTCACGTTCAGTAGCTTCCATAGAGGTGGCTCCTCTAGCTGGAACAAGATGTAGAGCATATCTATTGGTTCGTAACGGCATAACTTTCTCCTTGAGTGGATAGTTGTTGATACCATCGGGGATGTCCCGCTGGCCGAAGGAACCTAGCCGACGAGCCGGAAACTTGTCAAATCGGGGGTCCACATAGGGGGCACAGTGGGGGATTAGATAACTTAACAGAGAAGTAGTGAAGTCTGTAGTCAAGATAGTCAAATATAGGTGGGGTTTATAAGTGAAGTTGACTACGCTGTAGCCCTTGGTGAGTAAGGGATACAAGGTAACTTAACACAAAAGTAGTGAAGATAGTCAAGTTTTTTTAAGTATACAGGGGGGTAACGAGGTAACACTGAGTATTGACGTGATAAGTTACCAATTAGAATTGTGGAAAAGTAACGCCTCTCTAGTAAAAAAAGTTAACTATCTTCACTATCTTCACTACAACTCTGTTAAGTTAGCCATATTTCTTGTGGTATTTCAACGATGTAAAGTTATTTTTTGTAAAGTTAGTTTTTATAGGCTATTTGACTATCTTCACTACAGTTATGTAAAGTTACTTTAATATCAATGACTTAGCTTGACTACGATCGTGTTAAGTTAGCTACAGTGCTCTAGAATATGTTGTAGTATCAATAGCTTAGTATACTAGATGCCTATACCTCCCAGTTTTAAGGGCCAATAGACCGCAAGCTATGAC
>TARA_R110000803_G_scaffold132534_1_pt1 | contig 14911 bp, 15 predicted proteins | sample TARA_R110000803 | Tara Oceans TARA_R110000803 (sample SAMEA4397772) | marine metagenome | biome: Polar Biome; feature: [SRF] surface water layer (ENVO:00010504); material: water (ENVO:00002006), including particulate matter (ENVO:01000060) such as... | depth 5 m | reverse complement strand
CGAAAATCCGCGCCCGCCTCGCAGGGCTGACACCGTGCCGGACCCAAGGCAAATGGAAGTTTTTTGAGATCCGCGCCGCGCTGGATGCAGTCTACAACCAAGACGCCGGCGGCCGCACGGAATCAGAGTCGGACAGCAAGGAGCGGCGCGAAGCTGCCGAGGCTGACCTGGCCGAGATCAAACGCGACCAGCAGCTCAATCTGCTTATTGAAGTTGAGAACGCTGACAGGATCTACACCCACGCAATCCAACCCGCGAAGGAGATGCTGGAAAGCCTCCCGACTAAATTTGAAAGCCAAACTACAAACCACCGCGCAAAAAAAGCGCACGTCAAAACACTCCGTGAGCTCATCGCCGAAGTTCTTGCCAATCTCTCCGATGAGCCTGGCATCTCGGACTCCTTCGAACTGCCATCGGTTAGCGAAGGCGATTCGGAAGCTCTGGAAACCTAAGCCAACGCTCCTGATTTCGGAATGGGCGGACAGGTATCGAGTCTTGTCGCGCGGGGCATCGGCCGAGGCGGGCAAGTATCGGAGCGCGCGGCTTCCGTATCAGCCCGCCATGCTCGACGACGTGCTGGCGGACGAAGTGCAAGAAACTTTTTGGATGATGGCGAAGCAAATGGGCAAGACGGAATCGCTCAACAACATCGTCGGATTCCACATGCACCAAAGGCCCGCGCCTATCCTGATCGTGTATCCTACGATTGACAGCGCGCGCAAGTGGAGCACAAAGAAGCTTGCGCCGATGCTCAGGGACACTCCGATATTGGGAGGGCTCGTTCGCGAGGCGCGCGTGAGGGACTCGGGCAACACGATTCTTGACAAGGAGTTTCCCGGCGGCGACCTGACAGCGGTTGGAGCTAATAGCCCAGCGGGGCTCCGGCAGCTTTCCAAAATGATCGTCATTCAAGACGAGATCGACACCTACGAGGAAACCAGCGAAGGCGACCCCTGCGAACTCGCCGATGGCCGCGCTGAGACATACGGTGACGCGATATTTCTGAAGATGTCCACGCCGACAATCAAAGGAGGCAGCCGTATCGAGGCAGGGTTTGAACAATCCGACAAGCAATTTTGGCATGTCCCATGTAAGAAATGCGGCAAGTTTCAGATCCTAAGCTGGCGACAAGTGAAATGGGAGAAGGGAGCCATCGAGAAAGCATGGATGGAATGCAACTCCTGCGGGGTTAACTGGACAGACTACGACCGAATCCAAGCAATCAACGCGGGCAAGTGGATCGCGACGGCGCCTTTCAAGGGCATTCGCGGGCGGCACCTGTCCGGGCTTTATCAACTCATCGGGAAGAAAAAAGCATTCAATTCATACCTGCACCAATTCGTTGTGAACTTCCTTCGGGCGAACAAGAAAGGCCGCGCCGCCCTCATGGTCTGGACAAATACATTCTTGGCCGAGACGTGGAAGGATGAAGCTTTCGAGATTTCCGATAAGGAGATCATGAAACGATGCGAGGCATATGGCGACACGATCCCGGCAGGCGTGCTCTGCATCACGGCAGGCGTCGATGTCCAGGGCGACAGGCTAGAATGTGAGATCGTAGGATGGGGCGACGGAGACGAGACATGGGGCATCCAATATCAAGTCCTACCCGGCAACCCGCTATTGCCGAAGGTCTGGCAAGACCTTGACGCGCACCTCCGAAAAACCTTCACAACCGAAGACGGCCGGAAGCTTTCCATCAATGCAACAGGCATCGACTCGGGCGGGCAGCGGGACAAGAAGGGCTTTGCTGAACCCGTCTACAAGTTCTGCAAGCCGCGATTCGGCCGCCACATCATCGCCTGCAAGGGTAGTTCAACGCACGCCGCGCCAATCATTGCAGGCAACCCGACGCGGGGGAACCGGCAACGCTGCCCGCTGTATCTGATTGGCACGGACCAATCGAAGCGCATAGTGTTCGCATCGCTTCAGCTTGCGGAACCAGGCCCAGGTTACATGCACTTTCCGAAGGAGCCCGCGCGCAACTACGACAAAGAATTTTTCGCTATGCTCACCGCAGAGGAGCAACGCCCGCGAGTCGTCAAAGGTTTCCGCATCCTCGAATGGCACAAGACACGCGAGCGAAACGAAGCACTAGATATTCGCGTCCTCGCCAACGCTGCAAAAGTTCACCTGAATCCTAGTTACGCACGATTGTCAGCGAGGGCGCTAGCGTCGGATGGTGGGAAAACCTATGTCCTAAAACAGCCGACCACAGTGCGGGACCCTGCCGCGCAAGTCGTTCAGGCTCCCAAGAAGCCACGCCGCCTCCGGCCGAAGACTGTCGGGGGGACTTGGGCAACTAGAATTTAAGCTTGCTTTTTCAGAAAGCCACATTATCGTTAGCGTTTAATCCGCGTTATCGTTAACCTATGGCAGCCGAACGACTCACGACTCCTCCTGAATCTTTCCACGCTGGGGACACCCTGCTTTGGTCAACTGACCTTGGCGACTACCCAGCCGGGACTTGGACGCTAACTTATTACCTGCGCGGCCCGGCGAAATATTCGATCACAGCGACAGCATCGGGAACGACTCACCACGCCGACGCCACCGCCGCCACTACTGCCGAATATGTGCCAGGCGAGTATGACCTGATCGGATACGTCACCGCAGCATCTGCCCGATACAAAGTTTCAGAATCCCGGCTTGCGATCCTCGAAGACCTTGCCGCATCGACCAGCTCGCACGAAGCACGCAGCTCTGACGAGATCGCCTTGACCGCGATCAAGGCCCGCATGGCTGACATGAGCGCGCGCGTGGAAGTCTCCTACAATGTCGGATTCGGCGGGCATTCGCAGAACGTCAATCTCATGTCATGGGAGGATCTGATTCGAGCGCGCGAGTATTTCCAAGGAAAAGTGTCAGCTCAACAGAAACGGGATCGAGTCAAGCAGGGCAAGTCTTCTGGGAGCCGGATTCAGATAAGATTCAAATCAGCATGAGCACAACGAGTTTTTCAAATTGGAAGGGGAACCCGAACCGCAACGCTGAATCGGTTTACGGCGATCCGCGTGACGCAATCACTTGGCAAGCTTCGCAGAAGTATAGCCACGATCCCGCACCAGTGAAACCCGCTCGCCCACTGCGCGCGCTCAAGATCCCAATCCCAGCAACCCGGAAGTTTGAAGCGGCCGAAGGAACGGATCTCCTGGCCGACTGGGGCAGATCGAACATCAGCACCGACTCGGACCTTTACTCCGCATTGCCAAGCCTGCGCGCGCGAGCCAAAGACCTCTGCCAAAACAATCACTTCGCCAAACGGTTCTTGCGGTTGCTGGAAACTAACGTCATCGGCCCCGATGGAATCAAGCTCCAGATGGGCAAGCTCGACAGCCAAGGCAAGCCAGACAAGCGGGTAAACGATGTAATAGAGGAGGGCTGGAAAGATTTCTTGGACAGGCGCAACTTCACCGTGACAGGCAGGGTGCCAGGCGTTGCAGCCCAGAACCTAATGATCAAAGCATCGGCCCGTGGCGGCGAGGTGATCATCCGCAAGATTAAGAGCTTCCGGCACAATAAACACCGCTTTGCAATCCAGTTCATCGACCCTGAACGCCTCGACCACAACAAAAACGAGGCACTTCAGAACGGGAACTTTTGCCGGATGGGGATCGAGTTTGACCAATGGCGCCGCCCTGTCCGATACCATTTCACCGAACACTATGGCGACCTCTCGCTGCCGAGATCAAGCCATTACAAACGCGATTACTCAATCCCGGCCGACGAAATCATTCACGCATTCATTCCAGACTTTGAGGAGCAGTCGCGTGGCTATACCTGGTTCCATGCGGCGATGAAACAACTTCGCCACTTGGGAGCATTCCAAGAAGCTGCGATTGTCGAGGCCCGCGTTGGCGCTTCTAAAATGGGATTCTACAAACCAGAGCGGGACGCTAACGGCGAGTGGGTTGGCGACGACGAGAACGACGACGGCACCCTGGTTCAAGAAGCGACGGCCGGAAGCTTCGAGGAACTGCCGCGCGGTTACACGCTCGAAACGTGGGACCCAAAAAACCCAAACAGCGATCACGCGGGCTTTTCCAAGTCCATGCTAAAGGGAATTGCTGCCGGGCTTTGCGTTTCTTATCCTTCACTTGGCGCAGACCTTGAGGGCGTTAACTATTCCAGCATCCGCGCGGGACACTTGGAGGATCGCGACGGATACAAGATGCTCCAGAACTACATGATCGACGCAATCCTGCGCGACATCTTCGAAAGCTGGTTAGAAGTCCAACTCATGCACGACGCTGTTCTGCCCAATTGGATGACGGCTGACAGGTTCGACGGAATGAACAAAGCCCGGTTCGAAGGGCGCAAATGGGCCTGGGTCGATCCGGCGAAAGACATCGGCGCGGAAGTCGTTGCGATGGAAAACAAGATAAAGAGCCGGAGCCGCATTCAACGAGAGATGGGCATCGACCCGGAGGAGGAGCAGGCGGCGATTGCAGCAGACGAGGCAATCAATGGGCCTGTGAACCCCGAAGCGGCACCCGAACCCGCCCCGGCCGCAGCACCAGCCGCCGCACCCGCGAAGCCAGACGCGGAAGACGACGAAGAAGAGTAAAAAAAGATTTTGACATTCTCCGGCGAGTGTGAAATTTTAAGACCGTCTTGATACAGAGAATGCCTTGACCGGTTGAATCTGTCTTGATCTCGCCGCCTGACCCGCTGGCGTTCAAGTTGTCGAACTTCGGTTCGAACAAGTCGCAATCGTAAATAAATTGTGAATCCCTCACGGGACTTGAACTATGCCTGACGCGGTTACAATTAGTATGTCGGAACTCCTGAAAAAAGGAGACTCGGCCGAATTCACGCGAGAATTTTCATTCAATCGCGCTGACATCAATGAGGAATCCCGCACGCTTGACTTGTCCTTTTCTTCCGAGGCTCCCGTCACGCGCTCCTTCGGTAATGAGATTTTGGACCACTCACCAGAATCCGTTGACCTCGCAAGGCTGAACGACGCCGCCCCTCTGCTGCTCAATCACGACGCGGAAAAGCAAATTGGCGTTGTGGAGAACTCCCGCATTGATCCGACTGACCGAAAGGGCCGCGCCACTGTGCGCTTTAGCCGCTCTGCTCTTGGTGAGGAAATATTCCAAGATGTCAAAGACGGCATCCGCAAAAACGTCAGCGTCGGCTACCGCATAAACGAGATGACGCGCGGCTCAATGGAGGACGACAACGAGACATTCCGCGCAACATCCTGGACCCCCTTTGAAATTACCATTGCTAGTGTCCCAGCGGATAACTCCGTGGGCGTTGGCCGCTCTCTCGAAACACCTAAACAAGATCAAAAAATCATGCCCACAGAAAACAAGAACACCCCGGCGTCGGCTCCACAGCCTGCGGTTATCCCTACGGCCACCCGCGCCGAAGTCATCGTTGACGAAAAAAGCATCCTCGCAAATGAGTCTGCCCGCACGTCTCAGATTTTTGCCGCTGGCAAACGTCACGGCATCGACGACGCCACCGTAACCCGCTACATTGGCGAGCGAAAGAGCGCGGCCGAATTCAATGAGCACGTTTTGAACGAGCTTGAGAAGCGGCATCAGCCCACGCCTGGTGGCAATGGCGATCTTGACATCGGCATGAGCGACAACGAGGCCAAACGCTGGAGCCTTAGCGCTGCGATTCGTGGCGTCATGTCTGGCAACTTCAACGGCATCGAGGCCGAAGCTTCCCGCGCAATGGCGAAGAAGCTCGGACAAGATCCCGCTGGCTTCTACATCCCCAACGATGTTGCCACCCGCGCTCTCACCGCTGGCACTGCCTCGACTGGCGGTTACTTGGTCGGCGACGATGTGCAAACCGGTTCGATGATCGAACTCCTGCGAAACCGCATGAAGGTGAAGCAGCTCGGAGCGCGAATGCTCACAGGGCTGACGGCCGACGTGACGATCCCGACGATTGAATCCGCCGCGACCGCCGAGGTGCTTGGCGAGAACAACCAGATCAGCGGAAGCAATCCGACATTCGGACAGAAGGCTCTAACGCCTCACCGCATCGGCGCGAAAGTTCCCGTCTCGAAACAGCTCATCCTTCAGTCGGCGGCCAACGTCGATTCGATTGTCACCGACGACATCACGCGAGTCATCGCCCTTGAGGTGGATCGCCAGTGTTTACACGGCGACGGAGCCGCTGGCGAAATCGTCGGACTGGTTAACACGTCTGGCGTCGGATCTGTTACGTTTGGCGCCACTGCCACCTGGGACAAGGTCATTGAGTTTGAGACTGATGTTGCCGCCGCCAATGCGGATCTCGGCAGCATGTCATTCTTGACCGATGCGGCCGTTCGTGGCGCATGGAAGGGAATTAAGAAAGACACCGGCAGCGGAATCTTCCTCTGGGAAGGCAGCGAAGTGAACGGCTACAATGCCGAGACTTCGCAGCAAGTCGCAAGCAACCTGGTTCTGTTTGGCGTTTGGAATGAGCTCGTTATGGGCGAATTCGGCGCGCTCGACATCGTGGTTGATAACCTGACCCTGGCGGACAAGCACCAGATTCAGATCATCGCCAATTACATGACGGATATGGTCGTCAGGCAGCCCGCTGCCTTCTCCGTTTCCTCCGACGCTGGCAACCAGTAATACGATGCTGATTAAGTTTCAACGCTCAATGGTTCTCGGCGTGCGAAAGCGCGCCGAGGCCGGAGAGGTTGTCGAAGTCGCCGACCTCTCCGCGCAGAGCTACATCAGGCAAGGATGGGCGATTGCAGCCCCCGCGCCGAAAGTGTCGCCAGCCCCAGAGCCCGAAGCAGAAGCATCGCCCGCCCCCCAACCCAAAACCCCGAAGAAATCTCGAAAACCACAAGGAAAATAATTATGGACTCAGTTCAAAAGACCACGACCAGCGAACTCCTCGCCCCCGCCCGAATCACCTCGACTGCCACCAGCGCGGCGTTTGACATCACCGATTACATCGGCAGCGTCCGAATCACCTCCAGCTTTTCAGCGGGCGGCGGCTCCTCGCCCACGCTTGCCGGGAAGATCACAGCCAGTGCTACGACCGGCGGAAGCTATTCCGACGTTTCCGGCGCGACCTTCACGGGATTAACCGACGCAGCAGACAGCACTGAGTCGATCTTGGTTGACACCCGCACGACCGAGGGCTTCATCAAGTTCGTCGGCACCATCACCGGAACCAGCCCAACGTATGATGGCGCCGTGACGATCACCGGCGAGAAGGCCAACAAGAGCTAAGTCCCGCCAACGCTGAAAACCGCCTGCCATGTCACTGCTCGACCGCATCGCGTCAGACTCCGGGAATATCTTCGGGAGTCTGGCCGATGGGGCCGTCGAGGCGACAATCACCCCAGACGGCGGAACGGCTGTATTTGTTTGGGGCTCATTTCGAACAGCTTCGGAACAGCTCGACGCAGGAGGCGCGGCAATCGTCGATGGCGGTCCGATCTTTGTGTGTTCGGCTTCCGACGTTTCAACGGTCATCGCTGGAGATCCGTGCGTCATTGATTCCGTCACGTATTACGTGATGAGAAAAGAGACACCCGGTTTTGGGTCCGCGCAGCTCAACCTTTCGAAAGATGCCGTCTGATGCCTGACCATGTTTCCAAAACCATTGCCGCCGCAGTTGCAACGCGACTGGCTTTGATACTGACGACCGGCACGTATGCGCCAGGCGGCAGCGGCTCCGAATCCTACAAGACCAACGCCGGGAACAATGTTTCATCATGGCGCGATCTTGACTCAGCCCCTTGGACGCACGATGACAATTTCCCCGCGATCAATGTTCGCGACGTGGGCGCAGACGATGACGAGGGAACGATGGGAATCGCCCTGCACTATCACCGAATCAATTTTGAATGCGACATTGCTGCCGGAACAATAGACACGCTTCGCAATATGGCGGGCGACATTTACGGCGCGGTCTTCTCAGATGAGAAGTGGAGCGCGGCAGCTAACAGAACAGACTGGCAGGGCTACACGCTCGACACTACTCACGCAGAGAATAAGCTTTTCGGCGGCGTTGTGCGATTTGCGATCCTGACCAAAACAGCAAGAGGAAACCCCTACGGATGAAATTCGTTAGCCTGAAATATTCAAACAAAGACAACCCGACAGGAACCGCGAGCGGGCCTGTCTCTGGCCGCCTGTTTGATGTGAAGCACGGCGAAATCGTCGATGTTCCAGAGCAGGACGCAAATGCCTTGCTGGCCTCCAAAAACTGGAGCCAGTCGTCAAAGATTCAAACCGAAGTCACGCACCGAGATCCAATCAAGCCCACGCCGAAGAAATCAGGCGGGGAGAAACTCACAACCCGCTAAACACTACAAATTATGGCCGTCCCAACCACACCCACAGGAGTCGAATCCACTATCGGAATCGGCGAAGAAACCACTTACGGAACGGCCGTCGCCGCGACTGAGTTTTACTATCTACTCGAACCGCCTTCGATTGACCTTGGCAGAAAGAAAACACTGAAGCCAGTCATGGGCAATGCCTTCACCCGCAAGGCAACAGACGCCCGCCGCGAGCCGACGATTAGTTTCAAGATCCTGGTTTCATACGATGAGCTTGGATTCTTGCTGGCTCACGCAATAGGCGACAGCAGTGTGGCAACGTCTGGCTCGGGACCCTACACGCACACCATCGCAGGAGCGTCCATGCCTGTCGGTCTGACCGTAGAAGCCGACTACGGCGCGGCCTCAATGACAGGCGGCACGACGCCCGCTTTCACTGGTTGCCAAATCAGCAAGTTGAGCATCACCCAGGCGCATAACGATTTTGCCGAGGTATCCGTGGAATGCACAGCCGAGGATGTGGCTCAAGTAACGAAGGCTTCGCCCACCTATCCGACCGACAACTTCCTGGAATACGCGAGCCTTGGAACTGTTGAAATCAATTCCATTGCTCAGAACGCGAGATCCTGCGAGCTCACCATCAGCAACGAACTGCGATCCGACCGTTTCAACTTGGGCAGCAAGTCGCGCGTCGGGATTGGCAGAAAGCGAATGACAGTCACAGGCAAGATCGAGGTTGAGATGGACGCAATGACCGAGATAAACCTTTCGCTGAACGGCACCGACACCCCAATCACGCTGACATGGACGGGAGCAAGCTCGCATTCGTTGAGCCTGGTTCTCACCGGCTCAAACATTACATCCGCAAACCCGACAGCATCGGGAGATGACGATTGGATTGTGCCGGTCGAATTTGACGCCGATGGCGACAAGCTCACCGCGACTCTGATCAACGCCGACGCCAGCTACTAAACCGACCCAAACCAAAAACCGCCAAATGAATACAGAACGGCTACAATTAACGCTCCCCTCTGGGGGACATTGCACAATCAGAAAAGTCTCGCCGCTTATCGTGGCAGAGGCCCACAAGGCCGCGAACGACATCGAATGCGCGCGCGTTTTCGTCACGCGATGCACAGGAAAGATCGCCCTTCCTACAACAGCGGGAGGAAAGCTGACCATCCTCAAGCTGGTCAACAAAGATTTTGACGAATGCATCACTGGTCAGCTTCCGCTCGACGATCTGGACGCCGAAGACTTCGCTTTTTTACAGGGCGAGATTCTCGAGTTCTCAGGGCTCAACCAGGACGACGGAGAGGAGGCGGGACCTGCTGACGCATCCACGAAAAGCAAAGCGGCGGATGGACCCGCAACGCCGAACGCTCCTGATTAACGCACACAGGCTCGCGAAGGCTTACGGGCAGAGAGCGAGCGACATACTCAACGGATCGAATGCTGACTATCTGGCGGACCTTGAAGCATACAACGTAGGCAGCAAGCAAGATCAGGCCGACGCAGACCGGAAAAAATAGACATGGCGCTGACAAAAAATGTAACGATTGCGATTCTTGGCAAGGACAAGACTCGCGCCGCTGCGTCGTCGTCAGTCGTCAACCTAAAGAGGGTTGGCGCGGCGGCGAAAGCGATGGGAAAGGCTATGGCAGTGGCCGCAGGGTTAGCCGTCGTCGCATTCGCTCGGGTGATTAAAAACAATATCAACCTGGCAGATTCGACCGCCAAGCTATCCCAGAAAATCGGCGTTTCCGTTGAAGACCTTTCGACGCTTGAGCTTGCGCTAGGGCTCACGGGAACGGGAATGCAGTCATTCCAGACAGGCGTGCGGACACTCTCGCAACGAATGCTCGACGCCTCGCGAGGGTTGAAGTCTTCAAAGGATGATTTCGACGACTTGGGGCTTTCCGTCACCGATGCAAACGGTGAACTTCGAGACAACTTTGATGTGCTGCTAGATGTCGCCGACGCTTTCGAAGGGATGGAAGACGGCACACAGAAGGCCGCGCTTGCTCAAAAGCTACTCGGCCGCGCGGGCGGGGAGCTAATCCCCTTACTCAATCAGGGCTCCGAAGGAATTCGGAAGATGCAGGAAGAATCGAGGCAGCTCGGCGTGGTTATTTCTTCAAAGACCGCAGCAGCCGCCGAACAATTCAACGACGATCTTCTGCGAATGCAAACCGTGATGCGCGGTTTCGCCTTGGACATCCTGAATCGGATTCTCCCCGCTTTACAAATCCTGCTCGGTTGGGCTAAAGATTGGCTCTCAGATGGTGGCAATGCAAAGATCATCGTTGATAAATTAGCATCAGGATTCCAAATCCTGTCAGTTGGCGCAGTGAAAGCTGCTAATTCAATCGCGGCTTTCTCTCAAGGAATGGGGACACTGAGCGTAGTTAATGGCGCACAAACTCAAGAATCTCAAGCCGCCCGGATGAAGGCTGCAATGGATACCATGCGCATCCAAATGGATCGCGGGGCGGCGATGGCAAAGGAGCTTGAAGAGTCTTTCGCGAAAGCCAGCAAGGGCGCGGGCGGGCGCGGGACATTAGATTTTCTAACGGACGATTTCCTTGAAAATATGCACGCGGCAGAAGCGAAGGTCAACAGCTTCGGGTCAACAGTTCAGTCGTCATTTAGGAATGCAGGCAGCTCCATCGTATCGGCAGCGATCAACGCCCGCGACATGGGCGAAGCTGCGAAAGGCGCAGGGCTCGCGGCCGTGCAGATGTTCGCGGACATGCTGATTCAAAAGGGGCTGATGGCTGCGTTTGACACGTTCAACAAAACCAAAGCAATAGCAGAACAGACAGCCATCGGCGCGGCAGGCGCGGCGACCGGTGCGGCTGTGGGGGCAGCATGGCAACCGGCCGCCTTGGCAACATCGCTGGCATCATTTGGCGCGAACTCCGTCCCGGCCATCGCCGGCATCACCGCCACCGCCGCAGCTCTCGCTGGAGCAACCGCGCTTTCATCCGGCATCGGCTTCGCAGGACAGGCGCACGACGGCATCGTGTTTCCCAGCTCCGGCTCGTATTTAATGAACGTCCAGAAGGGGGAATCAATCGTTCCCAACTTGCCGTCAGGCGACAGGGGCGGAAGCTCGTCGGCACCGATGGCCGTAAACGTAATGCTCGGGACGCGGACGCTGGCGCGCGGCATCGTGGAGGCCGTCAAGGGTGGTGTGCTCTCGCTCAAGGTAAACAGCTCTGGACACGTCGTCGCAGCATGACAGGCACACTCGTCATCACAGGATTGAAAGAGGCTCAGCGGGCAGTCTCGAAGGTTTCCAAGCAGACACCCTTCGCGACGATGAAGGCGATTAACGCCACCGCTAAAGACCTTCAGAAATTCGCGATCAAGAAGATCCTTCCCGACAATCTGACGATCAGAGCCAAGGGCAAGCCGTGGCATGTTGCCCGGCAGAAATACGGCTTTAACATTTCCCCATTTGCAAAAAAGGACAGGCTAGAGGCTCACGTCGGATCGCGCGCGCCTTGGCTCCAGCTCCAGGAGACGGGCGGAACGAAGCGCGCCAAGGGCTCATTGGCAATCCCAACGGAGGCAATCAAAAAGAAAGACGAGATCGTGAAGCGCAACCTCAAGCCCGCGAAGCTTCTCTCCCGAATTGGAAGCCTTGGAGGAGTCTCAGCAAAAGGGAACAAGCGAAAAAGCCAGATCAGGATTGCCGGTAAGAAATACTTTCCACTCATGGCCAACGGGCGGCCGCTCATCGAAATGCCATCAGGGGCCAAAGGCATCTGGGCGAGGGATGCAGCGGGCAAGGTTCGATCCCTTTTCAAGTTCGAGAAGTCCGCACGCATCCGACCCGTTCTAAAGTTTCGCGCAAAGAGCCAGACCTACATAAACAAAGTCTGGAAAAAACACTTTTCAAAAGCGATGGACGACGCATTGAAAACCGCCAAATGAAACCGCACCAACCAATCATGGAGCCCGGCGCGCTCGGCAATTCGCGATTTGCCTGGCGGTTTTCCGCGTCTGCCCGCGCCGGAGCTCCCACCCTTTAACGGCATGGCAACGAAACTTTTCAAGAATACGCTGCTCTGGAATTCAGGTGTTTTAATAACTCCGTCAACAGAAAACACCATGCTTCCTGCTGAAAACCTACGCAGCACAAGCCGGAGCAAGCCTTGGAGAACAACAGCGGCCGGCGCATCTGAAACCCTGACCATTGATCTCACGTCGGCGAAGTCTGTTGAGCTGTTTGCGTTCCAGCAGGGCGGCGAATACCTTTCGCAGCATGACAGCCCAGAGGCGGCTCACAACTTGGGAACGATCAAAATACAAGGGAACGCGTCGGATTCTTGGGGATCGCCGTCAATAAGCGAAACGATCAGCACTTACGATCAACCCGCGATGAGGCACAACCGATTCACAGAACATGTGATGGCGGACAATACGGCTTACAGATTTTGGCGCTTCATTTTCACAAAGACGTTTTTTACACCTCCCGAGATCGACATGAAGCTCGTGTTCTTCGGTGGAAGTTCTAGCACGTTCCCCACGCTTGACGACGATGGATTAACTATTGAATCAGAGGACTTTTCCAGCATCACCACAGGATCGACTGGCGTTAGTTTTGCAGATCAACGGCAATCTCGCCGGAATCTCTCCCTGAAATACTCAAGCATCACCAACGCGGAGAAGATCCTTTTTGAGGAATGGTATGAGATGCACGGGACACACACACCTTTTTACGTCCAACCGGACGACGCCACCACGGGCGCGAAGTCTCTCTATTACGTCAGCTTTTCCGACGCGCCATCATTCAGCGTCAACGGATGCGACGGCGGAGGGATCGTATGGGACGCACAACTGAAACTCATCGAGGAGCTTTAAACCAATGGCAACGCAAACAGTCAATTTCACATTCAAGGCAGGCGACGGAACAGCCCGCGCCCGCTCCGCATCCTTCGTCCTGACCGCCTCGCCCGTTATTGACGGCACGACTTTAGTGATCGGCGAAACCGTCAACGCAGCAATCGCCGCAGACGGAACCGGAACCGTCGAGCTCCACCCTGGCGACTACAAGCTCACCCTGACCGGCGAACCGAACACAACCACGATTTCAGTCCCGACCAGCGGCACGCCGCACAGGCTCGAATCCCTGACCGGCGCGGGAACCACCTACGTAAACAACGACATTCTCAGCGGCGGCTCAGACTGGCCTGAACAGGCATCAGTTCCCGCCGCACCCGCCGCTGGGAAGTCGAAACTATATTTCAAATCTGACGGCCTGCTTTACAGACAAGACGAGGCCGGAACGGAAACCGTATTCGCCACTGGTTCTGGCTACGCGACAGTGCAAGAGGAAGGCACGGGAGTCACGGCAAGAACCAAGCTCAACTTTACCGGGGCAGGACTGACAGCGACAGACGACGCAGGCAACACCCGAACGCAGGTTGCCCTTGCTGCGCTCCTTAATGACATCGCGGGCATCACGGCGGCAACAGGTGACATCCTATATTACGACGGCGCAAACATCATAAAGCTTGCTGTCGGATCGAATACGGAAGTCCTCACCCTCACCGCAGGCGTCCCGACTTGGGCCGCTGCGACAGGTGGCGGTGATCTTAGCGCGGCGGACATTAACACGCTTGCCGAGCTGAACGGCATCGTTGGAGACGCGACGTTGATCGACACGGCCGACTCGCGGCTTTCCGACGCGCGAACTCCTACATCTCACAATCACGCAGCGTCCGAGATCACATCAGGCACCGTCGCCCACGAACGCGGAGGACTTGAGGCGGACGTTTCTGCATACTCCGGTTTTGTGAAAATCACCGGCGGCGCGACTTCCGCAGTCACTGACGCCAGCGCAAACTGGAACACGGCCTTCGGGTGGGGCGATCACTCGGGCGGTGGCTACTTGGCGTCCACAGCTATCGACACGCTGGCCGAGCTGAACGGCATCGTTTCCGACGCGACGCTGATCGACACGGCTGACTCTCGACTGTCTGACGCGCGAACTCCGACGGCGCACAACCAAGCGGCCTCGACTATTAACTCGGGAACGCTCGCCCACGAACGCGGAGGACTGGAAGCCGACGTGTCGGCCTACTCCGGCTTTGTGAAAATCACCGGCGGCGTGACATCAGCAGTCACCGACGCCAGCGCGAACTGGAACACGGCTTACGGCTGGGGCGATCACAGCGGGCAGGGATACTTGGCGTCCACGGCCATCGACACCTTAGCCGAGCTGAACGGTATCGTTGGAGACGCGACACTGATCGACACGGGCGACTCTCGATTGACCGACGCGAGGACACCGACGGCGCACAATCAAGCCGCCTCGACTATTAACTCAGGCACACTAGACGCCGCTAGGTTGCCCGCTGCGTCTACTTCTGCTGTCGGCGGCATGGAGACGGCCACGGCGGCAGAAGTCAACACAGGGACCGACGCAGGACGCGCAGTCTCGCCCGATTCTCTCGCTGGTTCAGCCTACGGGACGGCAGTTGTTACAGTTCTCATCTCGGACCCAAACGGCGATGCAATCACCACCGGCGACGGAAAAGCATATTGGCGCGTCCCGTCAACCCTGGCGGGCTTCAACCTGATCGCTGTCGCCGCACAGGTCACGACGGTTTCCAGCTCCGGTCTGCCAACGATACA
>TARA_R110000803_G_scaffold57245_1_pt1 | contig 15086 bp, 1 predicted proteins | sample TARA_R110000803 | Tara Oceans TARA_R110000803 (sample SAMEA4397772) | marine metagenome | biome: Polar Biome; feature: [SRF] surface water layer (ENVO:00010504); material: water (ENVO:00002006), including particulate matter (ENVO:01000060) such as... | depth 5 m | reverse complement strand
GTCAAAAGGATCTAGCATAGAAGAAATAAGTGCGCTTCAAACTACCGTAGATACAGAAATTATAGAAACAGCTAAAAGCGAAATTGGATCTGAAGTTCAGGGCATATACTTAGAAGAACTTAGAGCACCTCTTGCAAATCCTAAAGAAGCTTTTAATCTACAGAATCATGTATTCTTAAGAGACCTTTTTGAAACAGATAAAAAAGCAGAGGAAGCGCAGCAAGATGCGGCTGACAATAAAAAAGAAGAGGAAGAATCTGTACCAACAGACGACTCGGAAGTAGAAGTAGGAGACAAGGCCTGGTATGAAGGAATGCCTTTTGAATTTTTAGGAAAGGTTGGGGAGTTCTTTAGCCTTAAGCCTCTTTCTAAAACAGGGGGATTTCCTATTATGGTAGGTAAAGCTATTTTTGAGGGACTTAGAAAGCTAGTAAAAAAAGAAGCATACGAAGCAGAGGTAGAAGAAATTGTAAATGAAGACCATAATAATACTTCAGAAACTGAAGATGCTGCGGAAGGAAAAAAATCTTCAGATACTATAAAAAATAGAAAAAAGAAGAATAAAACATCTTCAGAAAATAAAGACGAAGGGCAGAAACTAGCGGACGAGTCTAAAGAGCCTGTAGTTGGTGCAGGTAAGCAGTTTAGATTATTTCTAGAAGCTCAGATAAATAAAGCTGTAAGATACCTTCCTAATATAGCCTATAAAAAAATAGATACAAGTAAAACCAAACAGTTATCTAAAGACAACGAGTTTTTTCATAATAGATCTAAAGCAGAAATAGAAGAATTAGATGTAGAATATTCAATTAATACAGGATCTTTACCTACAAACCAAAGAACTACTCTAAGAGATGAGGGAAGAAAAGGTACTCTTATTAGTTTTTTAAAAGACCCTAAAAACTATGCACTAGCTAAAGAACTTCTAGAAAAATTAATTATAAAGGTTAAACTAGAAGATGGAAAAGGAAAAGAAACCTTTGAACTCTATAATGCTAATAAGGCTGTATTTGAAAGTGAGACTAATGAGGAGTTCAACAATATGGTTGAAGCTTTCGGAGGTATACTAACAGCATTTTACAATAAGAAAAATGTAAAAGATAAGATAAAAGGATCTATAGCACATACTAACTACGGAGCCTTTAACAATCTTTTAGATGAAAATGGTATTCCTGTTAAAAATAGTATCCCAGAAACATTTAGAGATAGATTTGAAAATGAAAGACTTTTATTTGGGTGGCAAAACTCAGAAACTCAACTTCTTATAGGAGACATACCTATTACTGCAAGTTTCCAAAAAGGTGGAAAAGAGGGAGCAATTTATTTGTTATATAAGCATAAAGTAGAAGGCCAGACTCAAATAGGTACTCCTATGAAATTAAACAGTAGAAGACTAAATAATACAGAAAGCTCTGTTCTTTTTGATGTATACCAAAAAATAGTATTATCAAGAAAAGGACAAGTATTCACATTTGATAGTGATTTTACATTTAAAAATCTTTTCAAAGGGGTAAGTGCAAACCAGGTGATAAACTTTCTAATACCACGAACTAATGGAGTTCGTATAGATAATGTCTTAAATGAAAGAAATGAAAAGAGCAGAGAGAAATTTTTAGAAGAAGCAGAAGGCTCGGAGTTTACTGAAAAAAATGGAATAAGGTTAGACACTACAAAAGGAGAGGAAACACGATTACTTTTTGGTGTAAATTTCCTGGGCCAAAAAAGTGCAGAAACTTTTAATATAGAAAGTAAAATACGTATAATTTATGAGAGAGCGGGAGATAAATGGAATAGAGTAGTAAGTACTTTAACAGAAGAAGGTTGGGAAGTAGGCACTGAATCCCAAATCTCAGAGGAGAAAATGCTAAAAGAGGTAGGAGAATCTTTTAATGCCTTTGCCCGTAAAAATATCTACCATCAAATATCAGGACCACTTTTAAACCATAGTATTTTTGATTTCAAAGGTTTTGAAGGAACTGACGAGTCTAGCCAGATAACTTTCTTCGGTAAAGAATACACAAAAGGCAATATTAAAGAGTCCTTATATTCTAATATGCTAATAACTGGCAAAGACCCTGTTCTTTTTACAGATCTTGAAGCAATAGGAGAGGGAGACAATAAAAGGGTTCAAATAAATCGCCAAGTAGTGATTGATCCTACGGATATAAGCCTAGAAAGTGCTGCTAATAAAAAAGAAACACCTAAAAAACCTGCCCCTAAAAAACCTAAAAAACCTACTCCAAAACCTACTCCAGAACCTACTGAAAAGACCACTACAGAAGAAGAGGCAGTTGAGGAAAAAATTACTGGAGGAGATGAAAGTTTAAAGGATGTAGAGCTTGACGAGGACGAATTTATGGTAGTTGATGCGGAAGTTGATAAAACTTTTCCATTAATAAATATAGAAGAAGCAAGAGCCTATTTAAAGAAAGTACTTGGAACTAAAGTTCCAGTTCATATAATAGAAGGTTTATTAAGAGTAGGAAAACAAGGAAGACAAGCATACGCATCTTTTTCAAAAGGTATAGTTACTCTTTCTACAATGGGTAGGAAATCTTCTGAATACCACGAAGCACTGCATGCTGTAGAAAACGTATATCTAAATGAGACTCAAAGAAAAAAGCTTAATGAAGAAATAGCAAAAAAATATGGAGAGCCTACAAAAGAAGAGTTAGCCTTTATAATGAATGAGAGAGGCTTTACAGAAGAACAAGCCCGTCATTACCTGCTGAGTGATAAAAGAGCTGAAGAGTTTAGAGCTTACGAACTTGGGAGACTAGATCTGACTGATTTAAGCGATAAACTTAAATTCTGGTATGATACTCTTAAAGACTACTTAATGGTTTTATTTAAAGGGCTTCACTCAAGAAGACTTTACTACAAAATATCTCAAGGTCAATACGCTAAAGATGTTAAAACTACTGCTCTTTTTAGAGAAGAGGAGAATCTATCAGAAATAGCACTGTCAAATGAAGAGCAAAACTTAGAAGATGCAGGTTTTAATAGCACAGATCGTTTTAATATTGCTAAAACTTTATTACAGGGGTTTTTAAAAAAATCAGTTAATAGATTAAATGAAAACGAAGAAATAGATTTAGTTTTTATAAAAGACTTTGCAGATATAAAAAACTTTTTAAATACGCAGAATATAATTGATGTTATACATATCATTAGAGATCGTGCTACTACTACAGAAGAGCAAAAAGAAAATCTACAGGTAATTGAAGACAACATAGATGCCTTTATAACTGAAGAAGATACAGGACTAATAGTAGATATTCTTAAAAAAGCTAGTGTTTCTTTTAACACAGAGGAAGAGTATAAAGACTCTCTGGATTCTAACGATGATTTGAAATCTCAAAAATCTCCTTTTGAGTTCAGCGCATTGGATTCTTCTAACATGGCTACTAGGCTATTATTTGACATGATCCCGCAAAGAAATGAGGATGGTAATATTATAAGAGATCCAAGAACAGGCCTCGGAATAATGGCAGACGGTACATATATTTTTACTAAAATGCAAGAGCTTCTTTCGGGTATAGATCATATATACAATGAAGAGGGAGTATTTGTTTCTGGAATGGAGCAAATGAGAGAGAGATTACTTGCTGCAGAATCAAACTTACCCGTTTTAAAAGGTTTTGTACCTAAGATGCTTGATAAATTAACTAAGTATCAGCTTAGTCAGTTTTACAAAGTTCTTAATATGAAAAACTACGAGTTCAAATCTTTAATAACTTCTAGTTCTGTTTCAGTAGACGATACAGGCAAGGCAGTAACAAAAAAGCACGTTAGACTTATATCTTCTGCTGTTGAATCTTTATTATATAGAATACAAGAGCAATGGTACGAAACCTATAAATCTACACTATTTAAATATGGAGAAGAGAATGAAGAGATCGTAAAAGATGTAAAAGGATACAAATCAATTCTAGATTCTTTTAAAATGTTTTACGAGTTATATAAAAATGTACCTGAAAAAATAACACCTGAAGAAACCGCAAGATTTTCAGAAGACCTTTCTAATTTACTAGAAAAAATAGGGATTGAAGTGCCTAAAGATGGTATATATAAATATGTAACATCCCAAGCTGGGGGAGTGCCAATGGGTATTGGGAATATACTAAAAGGAATAGGAAACAGGCCAGGAGTTAGGCAAATGTTTTCTAGCAAAAAAGACAACTCTGTTCAACATGTATACGACAAACTTAATAAGGAAACAGGTGTAACGGACAAAGATTTTAACCTTGATACAGAGAATACTTTAAAAAATTTCAGTTCTATAACTAAATTATTAGCAGAAATTGCTGCAATGTCAGAAAAAACTCTGCTAAGCAATACTACCAGAGTAGGTAAAAAAACTTACTGGAACTACTCTCAAGGTAACTACATATTTAACTCTATCAGCAGATTTACAAATTCTTTATACGAAGTTCAAGATAGGTTAAAGGATAGATGGTCTAATAGTTCTTTATATTTAAATAATATAATAAAAGAAGATGTAATTCGTGGAACAGCCGCTCTAGCTGCTGGTATAAAAGAGTCTTTAAAGATTATAACATTTGGAGAGTCTAGGGATAGAGACTCTAATAAACCAGGTAAAACTTACAAAGAATTAGCTACTAGAGAGTTTATAATAGACTCTATAAACAAGATGTTTGCGAATAAAGAAGGGGTTGTAAATTTCCCAACTTTTGCAGATAAGAGTGTATGGTATATGCTGCAAGGAGCGCAGATTATTGATCTTAAAAGTGAATTTGTAACTTATAATGCAGAAACAGACTCTATTAACATAGATCCTAACTCTAATGATGCTGCAAAACTTATAAATATTTTTTCTAGATATATTATAGAAGAAGCTGACCGAATTATACAAACAAAAGAAGATCTTGAAACTTTAAAGGAAGGACAGCTTACAAAAACTTTTCATTTTACTAAGAAAAATGAAGACGGAACTTGGGACAGAGCTTCGGGGAATGCTTTAAAAATGATGATATTCCCTGAATTGAATAATGAAGAAATTTTAGAAAAAGTAGGCCTTACAAAAGGAGGAAAATGGCTACAGAATAAAGATATAGCCTCAATTAAAAGAGCTGTCTCTCCTTATATAATATCCAGCTTAGAGGGTCAAATGCAGAAAGATCTCAATAAACTAGTAGAAAACAATATTATTGTTAAAAATGAAGCTAGTTATTCCTTTACACATGGAAAATTAGACCCTATAGATAGTAAAATAAGAAACACATTTGGAAATCCTATAAAATTACTAGGTTCTTTTACCGCTAATTCTATTATTGCTAACATAGAAACTACTAAAATGTTTTCTGGGGATATAGCCTATTATAAAAGCTATGAAGATCTTACAAAAAGAATAGTAGCTATAATTGCTCCTGGACAATCCTTAAATCTTACAACAGAATCTTTTTATAGAGCCGCAGTAGTAGAAGACTACACTTTAAATAGTGCTGCGTTAGTTAAAAACTATAGTAAATTTTTAGTAGAAAAATTAGGATACACCGAAGACGAAGCTGCACAAGTTCTCCGAGCTTATAACGATGTAAATGTTACAGATGGGCAAGCATATATAACCTTAGAGCGATGGAGAGATCTTATGGTAGGTCTTGGAGATATAGATGAAGACGTTATCCAAGGGGCCTATGAGAGATTAAATGACCCTAAAGCAAAACCTACAGAAGAAGATGTTAGACTTGTAATGGCTCAACCTCTTAAAGGAATGTTATTTTCAAGGAGAGCTTCTGAAGTGCATGGTAAATTAGAACAAATTCCCACTTATTTAAAGTACTCCCAAGCAGTATTAATACCAGCCTTTGTAGAAAATCAAGCTAATATGGGAGAGCTTTTAAAAGCAATGCGTAATCAAAAAGTAGATGAAGTTGTTTTTGAATCTGCTATTAAAGCTGGAGCATTATCTCCTATAAAAATTGCAGATGAAAATGGTAAAATATTTAATGCAGAAGATATAGCTTTTAATGTTATGACTCTGGACAATAGAGACTGGAAATTACAGCAGCCTCTGTCTCCACACGAGACTAACGAACAGTTAGAAGGGTCCCAAGTAAAGAAGAATATACTTTCAGGAATCAAGTTGCTGCAAAAATACTCAGTACCGTATTCTTTTAAAGAAGGGAAAAAATGGAAAAAAGGTATTAGAGAAATTTTTGGATATGAACTAGTAGAAGAATTTCATAGTGTTGATAGAGCATTAAGTGACTATGAATTTTCAAAACTTAGCGAGGAATGGGGACTAGAATGGAATCCTTCTGAAGGAAAATACACAATACAGAATATGGAAGCTTTGCAAAAAGCTTTAGTAAAAGATTTTAGCAGGGATGATGGAATACCTGATAAAATAATACAACTTCTGTCTCTTAAAGATGCCACTAGAGGAAATACTACTGTAAAAGAATTTCTTATAGCGTTTGATAATAACCCTTTTGATGATGTGATAGAAAGAAAACTCTCTTCTATTATAACTAAAAGGCTTATTAAATTATTAATGCCTGGTGGTTCTTATATCCAAACATCTGCTTTTGGTATGACAAAACCTACAAGATTTACAAACCTTACAAAAACACAACAAAAAGAATTAAAAAGTCAAATGTTTCCAGAGGGAGGTCTTAATGCGGCTATGTGGGACGAAAAAACAGGAAGAGCTATAGGAGCACAGATATTCTTGCCTAATTATATGAAAAAGCTTATTCCTAATAATGCATTTGCTACACAAGAAGGGCTTCAAAAATATATACAGGATAATAGATTACTAGAAGCAGTTGGATACCGCATACCTAATCAAGGGATGAGTTCTATTGATGCCTTACAAGTAGTAGGATTTTTGCCTCAAGCTTACGGAGATACTGTAATTGCGTATGATGAAATTACGGCAAAAACAGGATCTGACTTTGATATTGATAAAATGTACATTATGCTTCCTTCTTTTAGCTATGTATACGAAAAAGATGAGAATGGAAAGAATACAGATACAGTAAAAGGAGTTAGATACGTAGATTTTGATTCTACTACTTCAAATATAGAAGAAAATATAGGGGCCAATAAAGGGAATAAAAACTACTCTAAGGCTTTAAAAAATAGAAAGTTAGAGCTTTATAAAGCTATTTTACAAGATGAAAATACTTTTGCACAATTAATAAATCCTCTAGATTCTATGGTTGTGAAAAATGATTCTATGCTTGTTAGATACTTAGAGGCTAAGAATAATATTGTAAAAGAAGATATAGAAAGCATTGAGTCTTTATACAAGTTTGAAAATGGAGAATATGTATTTGAAGATTCTTTCTATGGAAAAGTTAATGAGATTCTTTCAAAAAATGTAGCAAATCTTGAGTGGTTTGGCTTTTCAAAACAAGTAGATATTAGAGAAATTTACTTAGGAGGTCAATTTGGTGTAGGGCAGTTAGCAAGACATACTGTAGACCAGGCTATTTCACAGCATTCCCCTAATTGGAAAAAAAATGGGCTAGAGTCTCCGTATTATTTTGGAGGAATAGACTTAGGGATTGGTAATGTAACTCCTGAAGGAAGTTCTGATTTATCTCAAGTATGGATAAAAGGAAAAGAAGAAAAATTTGCAATTGCGTCAATACTTTCTGCAAGACTAGATGGGTATGTAGATATAGCAGCAGATCCTGCTATATTTTATATTAATAATAATGCTTTGACTGCGAATACAGTAGCACTGATGGACAGGCTTGGTACAAATCCTCAGTGGACAGACATGTTTATGTCTCTCCCTTTAATGAAAGAATTTGTAGCAATTACAAAGAATATTACTTCTGGGAATATCCCAAAACTTTCTGTAATAAAAGACGGAAAAACAGAAGAAAAAACTTTTTACAAGGCAGAAAATTATATAACTACACGACTACAGCAAGAAATAAATAGCCGTCTTTCAGAAGAATATAGAAAAGAAAGCCTTTCAGATGTTAGGGCTTATAATCTAGCTAAAAACGATGGCAGAGTAAAAGCAGCCGCTAGAAAAGGCATAGAAACAGAAGGCAGGGTAAAAGTTGAGGATATTTATAGTATAGAAGATTTAGCTAATCTGATAGACTCTCGTAAAGATGAAGTTTCTATAGATGATCTATATACACAATTGGCACTTTTTACATATTTCATGGAGCTTAGAGCTAAAGGTTCAATTCTTAATAAAGCAGTTACAGCCTCTAAATACGACACTCAAGGAGCAAGAGGGGGTTTTTCTCAAGCCATGCTTTTTGAAGGATTACAGGAAGAGCTACTAAGTGAAGAGTCACCTTTAATAGGATTTAAAGAAAGATTTGAAAAAACAATGGTTGGTAAGTACAAAGAACATGGTCCTGACCTTATGCAACAACTTTTTGGAGAAATGTTTTTACTGGGTAATGATACATACAGATCAGTACTAAGAAGAATAGCTACTGCTACTAGACATAAAAGAGAAGTAACTGAAAATGAAGAGTATATACGTACTCTTCATAGGAATTTCAGGTCTTTTCTATACACAGAAACTGAATACTTTAAATCTATTAATATTAAAGAATTACTTTACGGTAAAGACAATATAGTAGTAAGATTATCCAAAGCAAAAGAAGAAGATTCTGCAATAAAGAACAACCTTCTTATTAAGTACCTTTCCCCAAAAGGACAAACTCAAAACGATGGTTTTGTGTATATTTCTGCTCCAGCTCGTATCGCTAAGTCAGGAAAAGATAAAAATGCCCTCACAAATGCCTGGGAAGATTTATTAAAAAGTCCTGATAAAAAAATAAGAAAACTTGCAGAAGATTTGTACAAATTTTCAATAGTATCGTCTGGTTTTAGAAATGGAAGTTTTACATTTCATGAACTTGTTCCTTTAGACTACGAAATGGAAACTGGGATTTACGATCAATTTGGAAGAATAACAAATGAACTAAAACAAACAGGAGATCCTAATAATGATTTGACTACAAGATTTATGGTGAGTCAAATGAATAATACGGATGTAGTACCTGAAGCAGATGGTAAGGTAGATACAAAAGAACACCAAGGAGCCGCAGCTATAGCATCTCAAAGTAAAGATATTTATATACTAAGTATAAAAGAAAAATTTTCATATCAATATTTAGTAAGTCCTTTAGTAAAAGAAGACGGTGAGATTGTAGAATACCCTGAGTATGTTCCTTTTATTACAATAGTTGAAGGAAGCAATAGCCAAAGAAGACTGTATAGGTTTGAAGGATTACAAGAAGTAGTATCTGAAAAAGAAGGTACTTCTTATAAGCCTGTCTATAGTATTATGAATAACTACACCTATGCAAATAGAGGAATTAAACTTTATGAGCATATAGATCTTACAAAAGAAAGTTCAATTGTGCAAAATAATAAGAGATCCACAAAAAAAGAAACTAGAAATGGTAAGACAGTTAATGTAAGAAGATTATTTTTTACTAATGAAGCATACTCTTCTGCAAGAGCGGGATTAACAAAAAAAATAGCTAATACAGTTACTATCTCTATAGATGATATTATAGCAAATAATGTAGAAGCCTTCAGCTTAGCTCCTTGGAGTAACGAACTCACAGCTATTCCTGATACTTCTACCGCAGAAGAACAGCCAACTTTATATGAAGGGGAGATTCTAAGTCCTGAACATTTGTTGGAATCTCCTATAGTAGTTTATGTAGACAGTAAATTGAAGAGATTTAACTCTATCCAGGAGGCAATAGATAATGGAGTATCTTTAGAAGATGCTGTTCAACTCGCAGCTAAATACAATTTAGAAATACAAGAAGAAATAGACTCTCTATTAGAGGACATGTCTTACATAGAATCTATGGACAATAATTATGGGTTACCTGGATATGGCTTGGCAATTAAAAGAGCTAAAATGCTGATAGAATCGGGAGCTATTGGGTTTCAAAGGTTAGAAAACCCACAAGGAAAGGACACTTTTATTAATGTAAAGCCTGTTTACATCTTTATGGAAGAGCTGTCAGAAACTATTTCTAAAATAGACTACCTAGAAAATATAAGAAATATGATAAATCCTTATATTGAAAATTCTAACTATGAGGTTGTTACAGTTATTAGCCCTAAAGACAAAATGGGAGGAGTTCATTTATCAGAACTTGATGAAAAGACAAAGAGACTTGAAGGAAGTACTATTATAATGGAACAATCCACAAGTGATAAAAGAAATGCAGTAACTTTACTTCATGAAGTTTTGCATGCATTTACTGGACATGCGGTATTAAAAGGAGGGCCTCTATATGAAAAAACTAAAGCATTATCTGAGCTTTACTATGAGAAGTTTAATACTGCAAAGAATATGCCTGCAATATTTAGAAGATATATGGAAGAGTATAAGGCAAATCCTACAGAAGAAACAGAAAGAAAAGTGCAAGCAGAATTTATAACTTACGGTCTTACTGATAAAAATATGGTAACTCAACTTAAAAACCTTATAGTAAAACCAGAAAATGTTGCAGAAGGTCAGTTAGGTTTGTTTGGAGATAAGATAGAATCTGCTTTCAATAAACTCGTAGGAATAGTTCTTGAAGCTTTTGGAATGACAAAAGGCACTATGGAAGTTTCTGCATATAACCTTTTAAAAGATATGACTGCGGAGTTTCTAGAGCAAGGAGCTAGTCTTAAAGACGATAATACCTACAGAGAGAAATCAATTTTAGATATTTTAAACTCTAGTGAGAGAGATACTCTGTTTTTAAGGAATCACCTTAAAGACAACTCTAGCATACTAGAAAGACTTAATGAAAACATTAAAAAAATCTGTTAACTATGGAGAAGGCGAAAAAATGTAAATTTTCTGTTAAAGACAAAACAGGTGAATACACCGAAAGTATTTTATACCAAAATCTTGAAAAGTACTACTTAGGTAAATTAACAGACCCTTTAGAACTAGTAAATCTTTATAATAAAGTAAGTAGAGTTTCAAAAGATGGTAAAAAATTATACGCCAATAGAGACCTAGAAATTTTTATACAAAGTTTAGGTCTTTCTATTGATGAGCTGTATGATGAAAATAACCAACTTCAGTGGAAGCATGCTGTAAAGTATTTAGAAGAAAGGAGAATAAACCAAGAAATTCCACAACCTTTAGGTGCGACTCTTTTAAGTTATACAAGATGGCAGACTAAAGCTAGAGAACTGACTGCTGACATTTCTAAACGTATAGAGTATTTAAAAAATAAAAAATTTACTACAAGAGAGAAAGCAGAAAATCAAAGATTACTCAAGCAACTCCTTGAAGTACAAAGTGATGTAGACTACGTGAAAGGCTTAGAAAGCTATATATCAGTTGCCGCTAAAGAAATGGCTGTTCTAGTAGATAAAATAAATAAAAAGGGTGTAAAAGGGCTTAATGCAAGAGATCTTCAGGAGATGCAAAACATCGTAGATAACTATTCTAATATAGAGAAGATTACTAGAGATGCTAGAAAAGAAATGTCCTTACTTGGCGATGATTCTTCTGCTATAGGAGCTATAAGTAAGGTAATGCTGAAAAGATTAGAGGATTTATTAGGCACATATGATACTTTAAAAACAAGCCATTACGAAACTGCATTAAGACTTGCTGTAAAAATGCTAACTGCTTCTAATAACGGTATGGTACTAGCTCTAAGAGAAGAAGTTAGAAGAGCGTATCTAGATACTGAAGAGGGAAAGAAAAAAGAAAAAGAAAAAACCAAAGATTACCATAAAAGAGTACAGCAAGCTGTAGAAGATATTATCATAGAGAAAAAGCTTTATGATGAAAAAGAAACTGCTTTATTCTTTGAGAATCTATTTAGAACAGGGGATGATATAAGCTGGGTTTCTCGATGGGCTTTACAGGGAGGTAATACTAGTTCTACTCTTTTAAGGAGTTTGAATGCTATACTCTTAAAGTCAGAAAATAGTGCTAGGAATATGTATAATTCTAAAATGGCGGAACTTGATCCTCTAGTTAAAGAGTATAAAAAGTACATGAAAGACAAAGGAAAAAGCACTAATAGTGTTTTAGAACTTTATGAAAACATAAATGAACTGTACGAAGGTGAAGCTACTGGGTATTATGTAGGCAAAACTTCAAGTATTTGGAGCAGACAAAAGGCACAAATAAAAAGGTATATACAGGATTATAGAAACGAACTCCAAAGATTAGAAAGTGAAAATCTAAGTGAGACTCCTAAATTCTGGGATGAAGAATTAGATGAAGCCGTAAGAGAAGACGATAAAAACAGACTTATTGCTCTTGCAAAAGCAGAAAAAGGGGAGCTAAATAAAAGATACAACGAAGAAGACGATCTTCAAGGCAGATATGATAAGTTAGTTGGTATAACAAAAGAATTGACTGCAAATCGTAAAAAGTTTAGAACTGTTTTAAAAGAATACAGAGCTTTAAAAAATAAGGCTACTATAGAAGCGCATAATAAGTCTGTAGAACTTGAGGAGCTTAGAAAAATACAATATAGACTTACGGATAGCTATACAGGATTCAAAAATGAGTATGAATTTGAAATTTTTAGAAGGCATTACGATGTTGTAGCTCTTCCTAATCTAAAATCTTTAAATGGAATCAATGCTTTAGATAAATCAAACCTAGAAAATGGAAAAACTATGTCTGGTGCTGTAGGAAAAAACACACTTAAAATAGTTATCCCAGATACTGTAAGTGATTATCTCAGTCCTCAGTTTAAGCATCTTGATAAACTTAGAAAAGAAGATCCCGATAATATAGAGTGGAGATATTACAAAGCTATTATGAATACTGTTGCCTTATCAGAAAGACAATACTCAGAAACATACCGTACATACTTTAAAAAACCTGAAGTAGGCAAGACTGGTGCAGAGAGATGGGAATCTGATGTAGATAGTTTTTTAAATTTTGGGCAGGTCATTAAAAATTATGTAAGACCTGTTACAAAAGAAAAATTCTTAGTAACTGCAGGGGTTGATTATGACTTAAATTATGAAAATACACTTGCAATGGATATGCAAGAAAATGGATATAAAGTAAGCCAAGCTACAAAACAGTTACCTGTATATTTTAAAGAAACAGGTATGGACCCAAAAAATCAATCTTCAAACATTCACCATGTTGTACTTTCAGGTTATAATACTGCTATAGCCTATAAACAAAAATATGAGATTTTACCAATGGTCGAGATATTTCTGTTTCTCTTAGAAAACAGAAAAACTACAGGAAAATCAGCTAGTTCTAAGCTTATGCACTCTATATCTAAAGCTGCAGGAAAGGCCTTTCTAGATACAGAATCTTATATGGAAAGGGTTACAGAAGAACCAGGAAAATCTGATAAGAGTAGAATTTACAATAATGCGGTAGATATGGTAAATACCAGACTATTTGGACAATCTGTAAACAGCACTTTAAATATAAACCTACCTCTTACTGTATTTGGTAGGCCCGATTTAGCTATAAATTTTAGAAAATTGTGGAAACTTTTTGCCTCATATGTCTCTACTACGGTATTAAGTTTAAATATAAAATCAGGGGCAGCTAACGTAATATATGGGGAGTTCCAATATATGCAAGAAGTCCTAGGAAATGAATTTATAGGAGGAAGGTCTTGGGCACAAAGCCAGCTAGACTACCTAATTGACTTTAGAGGTATCGTAAATGATATAGGTAAAGATTATCCTACATCTAAAACAAATCTTTTAGGGTTAATTTTTGACCCTTTAAATGATTATAATCCTTTAGAAAGTGACTATAAGCATACTAATAAAGCGTATGCAGTTTTTAATATGGACTCTTTACATGGTATAAATACTATAGGAGAACATATTATGCAACTTGGAACTATGGGGGGAGTTTTAAGAGAGACCAAAGTTGTAGATAAAGACGGTAATTACCTTACAAAAAATGGCACTACAAAAGATAGAAAATTAGCTATGAGCTTTTTCGAGTCTTTTGAAAAAACTGAAATGTCTGAAGACTCTTACGAAATGGTTACAGATAGTAGAGTTGCAGGGGTAGAAATAAAAAAAGGTACCAGACTAGAAAGGATGGATTTTGTAGGAGGTAATTTATATAACTACAATTTAAACAAAAGAGATTTCAATACTAATAGACTTGTAATAGATACTCTAACCAATCTTATACAGTCTTTAAACGAGGAAATGCATGGTCCTTATTCTTGGAGAACTGCTCCCCCAATGAAGCGAACCTTTTTAGGAGGACTTCTACTCCAAATGAGGCAGTGGTTTCCTACAGGAATGGCAGCAAGATGGGCAGGAGTTTCAAATGAAATACAGGATACTTTTCTAGCTCTTGCAGCAGGAAAAGGATCAGAGCACTTTCAAAACTTGCGTAATAGTACCATAGGATCTAAATATTTTGATAAAAGCACCTGGGGAGATTTTACAAATATGGGCCCCAGCCAAAAGTTTGACGATAAAAGAGGAACATTTACAGGAGGAAGAAATGCTAGTGTTGTTAGGCAATTCCAAATTTTTGGTTATCACGTTTTTTTAGCTTTTAAGCAACTATTTAATAGCAATGTAGAAGATGCAGAATTTCTAAAACAAGGTCTTATCACAATAACTGCGGAGCAGTGGAGAAAGATGGAAGACCGTGAAAAAGCAAATATTAAAAAAGTAGCCGTTGCAGCCGCATCCCGCACACTCTTATCAGGATTTGCAGCTATGTTACTTGCAGGAGATGACGATGATGAAAGATATTACAAGTTAGCTTTTTACACTACGAGGCTTCAAACCGAGCTTGCCGCATACTCAGACAAAGATGAGCTATTTAGACTACTACAATCTCCTGCAGTAACTCTTTCTATGTATAACAGAATAATTTTAGTTATGATGCAATTGCAAGAAGATATTGCTACTGGAGAATACGAGATATATCAATCGGGTTCTAAAAAAGGAAGAACAAAAATAGGTAAAGCATTAAAAGACATGCTTCCCTTTGGTAAAGTTTTTGAACAGCACAAATACATTGAAGATATTCTTAACTACCACTACAAAGGGCAGGTAGGTCTCGTTAAAAAATAGGAGCGTCCAACTGGTAAAAAAAAGGCCAGACTGTAATTAAACAATCTGGCCTATACAGG
>TARA_R110000803_G_scaffold124302_1_pt1 | contig 15100 bp, 10 predicted proteins | sample TARA_R110000803 | Tara Oceans TARA_R110000803 (sample SAMEA4397772) | marine metagenome | biome: Polar Biome; feature: [SRF] surface water layer (ENVO:00010504); material: water (ENVO:00002006), including particulate matter (ENVO:01000060) such as... | depth 5 m | reverse complement strand
CCCCAGCCGCTCCTTCAGTTCCGCCTTCTCCTTCTCCTTCTCCTTCCCCAGCCCCAGCCCCTGGCTCTTCAGTCCCCCCCTCTTCAGTCCCCCCCTCTTGTCTGTCTACTGTATTGTCTACGGTTGGATCTGGCGTTCGCATATTTTGTGTTAATGCTGCGGCTTGAGCATCTCCGCCGGCTGCTACATTTGCTACTAAATCTGAATCTATTCCGGCATCCCCTATGGTTGCGTCTGTGGCTACCGGTGCTCCAGAAAGTGGAGCGCCAATAGTTGGAGCAACAACAGCAACATCCCCAACATCGGCAGCATCTCCAAAACCTTCGAAAGTTTCTTCTGCTGCGTCTGCTGCCGGTGCTCCTCCCCCAGCCCCAGCCCCAGCCCCAGCCCCAGCAGTCCCAGTCCCAGCATCCGCAGCATCTCCAAAACCTTCGAAAGTTTCTTCTGCTGCGTCTGTGGCTGCCGGTGCTCCGCCTTCTCCGGCTTCTCCGGCTTCATCTCCAAAACCTTCGAAAGTTTCTTCTTCTCCTTCTCCTTCTCCTTCTTCTCCTTCTCCTTCATCTTCTGTTTTTTTCTTTCCAAACCGTTTTTTTAATACTCCATATCCTAACTTAGCAGCAACAGTTCCTAAACCAACTCCGCTAGAAACATCCATTGCGGATTTTAACTTCTCCATTTTCAAATTGTGTGATTCAGTCCAATTTCTAAAAAAATCTGTATCATAATTTGCGGTGTAACCTTTGATAGCGGCGGAAGCAGTGCCATAACTGGCAACAGTTGATTCATACATTTCTAAGCCAGAACTCATTTATTATAAAATAAGATATTTTATTTTATAATAATTATTTAATTAAACTAAACTTTTTTAACTTTTTTTGGTTTGTATGTTGCTTTGGCAACTGACATTGCCTCTTTATAAGATATTTTCTTTTGTGCCGCCACTTTTTTAACGTGTTGTATCCATTCTGAAGCCATTTTATAATACTAAGATATTTTATTTTTATATTTTAATATTTAATTTAATCTTTTTTTGCGTAATCGGTCTGTTGGTCAACTGAATGGAGCATCTGTTTAGCAACCGCCGCTTTTTCATCATTAACCGCCGGAAATTTATCGCTAATGAATATATGGCGGATCATGCTTGAACTAATATTCTTTTTACCGGTTGGTTCGAATGTCTTCTGTAAGAATTTAGTTAATCCATTGGCTGTCATTGGATCTTTTTTAGTATTTAATAATAAGTGTCCAGTTTTATTTATATTTAACCAAATATTTAAAACACTATTTAATTTTTTCCCAACTGGTATAGTTTGCGTTCCGTATTTTGCGGATGTTTTGTAATCTCCTAAACTAAATTCTTTACTATTTCGTGATTTAATAACAAGATAATTATCGGCTGCTTTTTCTTCATCTGAAAAATTGGAATAGTCTTTATTACTTATTATTTCCATAATATAATTATTTCTTAATGGCGGATTCTCATCTAATATATACAACGAAGCAACAACCCATTTCTGTAGCAATTCAAACTCTTTATTAGTTAATTCTTCCATTGACTTTTTAAAAATTCCTTTGTCGTTTAATTCATTTCGATACTTTCGCATAACTTTGCGTAATGCTTCTAAACTTACCCAATTTTTATCTTGAACTTCGCTCTTTTTCTGCTCTCCCATTTCTTTTGAAAAATCCTTTGCTAATTCTTCCATTTTATCTCTGTAATATTTAATTAAGGTTTTGTCCTTATCAAGAGCCATTAACGAGACAACAATAGAAGCAAGATAAGTTTTTCTTGTTGATAATTTCTTATCTTTTATTGTTTCCATAACTTTTGTCTTATCTTTTAAAAAATCAAGATCTTTTAATTCTTCATCATCAAACATTAATGAGTGTAATTTTTTAATATTAGATACATACACCTTAATAGATGATTCTCTTAATTTTCTTTTTTCTCCGATTTCTTTTTTTAAATCTTCAATAAAAACCATTTATATTATAATTATATAACAGAAAATATTTTTTAAATAAAAACTAAAATAAAACCAAATGGCACTTTTGGCAAATATATACTTAGTATTAGATTGCCAAAAGTGCCCTTTTATCTTATAACCATTCTAACAGATATTGTCTGATCTGAGCCGGAATTGTTAAATTGTGAAACTCTAATATAAGGGGCTTGTGTTTTGAAATCTATGGCAAAGTTTCCCAGTGCAGTTCCCATATCAAACATTATAGAAATATTACTGGCATAATACCAAGTTATATTATCCATTGAATATTGGACCCTTATTTGAGTATTTTGTGTATTAGAATTTCCAAACAAAACAACATCGCCTTTTGATGGATATGGGTTGCTTATAGATCCAGAATAAAAAGTGGTGTTGTTTGTTATTGTAGCAGTTTGTTCTAAATTTGTTGTTATGTGTTCGGTAGACACTAGTAGAACTCCGCCATTGCCGGTTGGATATTCTGGAACTGTTACTGTATCAACATAGCCAATTAATTCAACATTTCGAATGTGTTGCCGCCTTGATTGAAATCCCAAATTAGAAAATAAAATTTTAACTTCTCCAGCAGTTGCTCCGCTGTCGGTATGAATAGTAATATATAATATTTCTTCTTCCGGCAAACCGTCGCCTACAATGACAACGTTAGGCATACTAATCAATCGGCAGTCGAAAGAAACATTTGGATTATTTAAAGAATGAATAATTACTTCTTCGCCAATACCAATTATAACATCCGAATCAAATGTATATGTAAATTTCGAATGAAACCACGGACCAGCATCTCCGTCCCCAGTAGGTTTGGTATATACGACGAAGTGTGGTAGATGTTGTAAAGAATTGAAATTGTCGATACTAACTTTAGCCCAAATAGAATTTAAATCTTGAACACGGATTGTTTCTTGGACTCCATCGAAAAAATAAATATTAGTTTTATCATTTGTCGAAGTATTGGTATAATACCACCCCTTTCTATGGTTTGAATCAATAGTGGGGGCTGGGGTGCTGTCAGCCCAGATCATCGCACTATTAGCCAGTAAGATTTGCGTTTTTCCCTTAGAAGATGGAATTTTTTTGTTAATTTCTTCAAGACTCATTAATATATTATAAAATAAAATAATATATTAATTTAATCAAAAACGATTTTAAAACTCCCACTTGTAATTTTAAAGTTTGGAACTGGTGGCAGTGGCTTTCTCCCCCTTTTCAGCGGTTCTTTATTTGTCTTACGCATTAAATAATAATTTTTGTAATATTCTTTTTTAGCAATTGTTTTTTCGGAATCTTCAGATGTTGAAACTTTTTTCTTTTTATCAGATATTAAACAATTTTTGCGTTGTTCTTTTCGCATTCTATAATATTTTTGTGAATATGTCAAATTGGTTGTCATATACTATAACATTATATATTAATTTTAAATATCTTCCAAATAGTCGTAATCATCAAACATAATCGTTTCTATAACATCGAATTCCGGTTCAAAGTAAAATCTCGGATAATCTTGGAATATTTCGTTGTATGTTTCTTCAGTTGTAATCGTAAAGCAACCGACATCATATTCAATATATTTTCGGTGAACAACTAAATCTATATTTAAATAAATGTTATATTCATTATCTAACATTTCCCAATACTGATTAATAATATTAGCCGTCGGATGAACCAAACCTTTATGCGTTATTAAAATTTTATGAATTAATTCATTCGGCAAATATTTAGAAAGAATTGTTTCAATTGTATTATCCATTTATTATTATTAAATAAAATAATTTAAAAAAAAAGAATCAAATTAATTTAAAACCATGTTCTAAGATTTATTCATATATAATCAGCCTTTTGGTTTTATTCTAATAGTCTTTATCTATTCGGTTTTATTCTTGTTTTATAATACAATAAGGTTTTCTTCTTATATCAAGCATAAAAATATATTTTTATTCTTATTAATAGCATAAAACCATATTAAAACATATATTAGAATAAATCCAATATATACATTATATAAGAATAAAACCAAACCGCCCATTTATTCATCATCAGAAATGAAATTGTCAGTATCGATGATTTCAAAATTTCTAAAATCGGTTAATTTAAAATTTGGATCTTGAAATTGTAAAAGTTTTTCATATTCTTGAAAATATTCATAATTAATATTTATTGTTCTAATTGTCTTTTTATCTTTTGTAGTTTTTATTGTTTGAGTTAATTCAACATCATTTAATTTAGTTCCAAAGATTTGCTTTATACATTTAATTACAACTTTGTCTACTTCTTCTTTATTTGAGAAATTGGGCTCATTTTTCAATCGTAATCTAAACGCACTATGAATCGCTTCGAACCATTTTTGACCTTCCAATTTTTCCATTTGAACTGTTGATTTAATATTAAATTTATCATTTGCTCCAATATGTTTTAAAAACTTCTGAATAAGCACAACTTTATATTCAGACGATTTAATTTTCTTAACATTAAATTCTTCTTTAATATTCAATTTTGATTCTATAACTTCTTCAGTATTCATTATATAATTTCTTACATTCTTATATTGTGTGAATGCGTTTTCATTAATAAACAGTTCGGCATAGTCTGCCATTTGATCTTCTGGAATTTTTAACATTTTATTAATCGCTATATAAGACGGCTTCTTTTCGTCGAAATTATCAATTAAACTCTGCGTATAATCTTTAACTAATGTTTGTAATCCGCTTACTTTTGTTTGATAAACTCTCTGTTTATCAATAAATCCTTTCTGAATTAACATATTCTTAAAATGAACAAATTTGTTTGTCGAATAACAATCGTCGTTATAATCAATAATTGCTAAAATGTTTTTGTAAAATGAACAGCCTTCTTCGTATATTTCCAACCAATCGACATATTCGCAACGCTTGTCGTTCTGTTCCGCCACTTCATTATAATTTATAAATAACGGTTGGGTAAATTTCTTTTGACAAAACAAATAGTTTAATTTTAACATATTGCGACATCTCGATATTTGCTGAATCATTGCCTTGGGTGAAATGGTATGTTCCTTATAAATGCAAAATACTTCGCGCTCCATTGTTGAATCTAAACCATAAATTATCTTCGGCGAAAATATCACTCTGTCCCATTTGTCAAGATCTGGACAATAATCATTATCAGCAGTAATACAGCATATTAATCCCTTTTCATCTTGTCCCACTGTCATTGAATATTTATTAACTTCAACACCGTTAATTATCACCATTTTTTCTGAAGTGTGTTCTAATTGAATTTTATTAAAATGTTTTTCAAAAATTGCCAATGCTGAATTCTTGCTATCCATACAGAGCATGAATTTTTCTTTTAATTTTAATTCTTTAATTATTTCTTCGATGTCGTAATATTCGACCGCTTCGACACCTTGATAATGATTGAAAGTATTATTCCATACATTTAAATCTCGCCCACAAAACTTTAAAAATTCTAATGTATGGTCTGTAAGATCAGCATCAACGCTTATAACTTGTTTTGCTAAAGTAATAACTTTTTTAAATATTTTAAATACTAAAGCGCGAGTTTTATTTAAAGTTGGACTGGTTATTAAATGCTCAATTAAACTGCTATATTCATCCAAAAAGATTGTGTAATTTTCTACGCTACTCAAATAAGAATGAATTTTCATAATTGAATCAATTTGAATAATAACATTTTTATTCGGCGGAATTGGTTGTCCGTCGTAATTCTCATAATAAATACAATCTATTCCTTCTTCTATAAATGTTTTGTATTGTTCATATCCTAAAGATTTTCTAGAAACAATACTTAAAAATGGCAATTTTTTAGAATGTAAATAATCCTTAGTTATTGTTGTTTTTCCAGTGCCAGTTCCGCTCTTAATCTGGACATCACAAGACGGTAAAGTTAAATGCTTCCCTAGTTTGTCCCAAGAACCTTCTTTATTAATAACAATTGATTTATCTAAAATCGGTTTATATTTTGTATAATCTAAAAGAGTGCGTTCGTCGATTTCAGATAATATTTTATTAAAACAATTAAATTTATTATATTCAGTTATTCCTTCCCAGATTTTGTCATTTTCATTTTTGTTGTATTTTTGACCACCGAATTTTTTGCTGTAAAAATCCCATAGTTTATATTCGCCAATTGCTTTCATCGCAGTTGTAAAAATTAGCCAACTCCAATCTTCATTATTTCTATAATCTGTAAAATATTTAGGTTGGCATTTATGAAGTTTTTCGCAAATTAAATGAACCTTATCTTTTGATAAATTATATTTAAAATATTCTGGAGTGTTTGAAACTGCTATCGCGTTGTTCTGTCGCTTTTGCTTTTCACGAATTACATTGCTGTCAGAATAAATATTAGTTCTTAACCATTCTTTTAATTCTTCCGGACATTCTGTAATCTCTTTATTGTTTAAACTCTTATAAGTTCCCCAGTTTTTTTCAGTATTGTATTTTTCTTTTTGCTTTTCGGTAAATCTAACAGTTGTTCCAGCACCTACAACATATTTGCCCTTGTATTCGCCTTCTTGGTTTCGATCGCTTAAAATATCAATGCCAGTCTTTGCGTGGCACTTGTTAGAAAATTCTTCATCGTATTTGAAAAACAAATGCCAAGCACCGCCACACGATTGTTGAATATATGTATCAAATATTTTGTCATAATTTCCCTTTCCAAATTTTTGAATAAATGGATGGTCTTCAGCCCATTTGTAATCGTCTAAATCTACAACGAAAATGTTGTTCACTTTTCCACAAGGAATCCCAATTCCGCCAAATTTAGAAGGTTGTTTGTTTTTGCTCCAATGTTTCTTTCGGTGTGTATTTTCAGCCCCACACCACTCAGTAGTCGGACATTTTGAATTCTCGATCAATGAGAATTTTAAAAATGTATTCATTATACTATTAGAAAGATTTTTATTTGGTATTATTTTGAATTTTATTTTTTTATTTTTTTTATCAATAATACTAATTGTTTCATTTGTAACTTTTTGACTAACAGACATTTTATAAATATTATGATTGGTTTTATCTTTAAGCATTTATATGTATAGATTGTATTTTTATAAATTTAAATAAATCTAATCAAATTTATTTAAATTGATTGTTAATTGATTGTAAATTGAATGTAAATGGCACTTTTGGCAATCTAATATTAAGTATATATTTGCCAAAAGTGCCACTATTTTAAAAACTCTATATTAATGGAAATTCGTTTCCTATACTATTTATTTTTGCACTCTGAATATTTCCGATCATGCTTGCCAACATTTCGTTCTGTCTTTTCATCATTCGCTTTTGTTTTGATTCGTCGCTTTCTTTAAACAGTAAAGTCATTTCGGTTGGGTTAATTAAATCATTCGCAACACGCCCAGAAGGTAATCTTAGAATAGCATTCAAATCATAAAATATCTGTTCTTGTGGAAGATTTAAATCTATAAAAACTGGAAATGCTGGATAATAGTGTAAAGTTCCGGTTTTTTCGTTTGTTTGTAATTCTTCTTTAGGAATTACGGCTATTACTTTCATTGAATCCCCAGTATTACCATTAGCCCCTTTAATATTAAAATCTGTTAATTCTAAAGACAAAGTTGGCTCTCGAATTGTTGTTATTGGCTCACTGCTGGATGTTGTGCTATTTGAAACACTTCCAGCCGGATATATATAGTATCTGTCAAAACCTATAATATTATTTATAGATCCTTGGGGCTGTAAATCACCCAGAGCCATCGGCGGAACATCAGAAGCATATGTCAAACCATATTTAAATAAAGCGCTTAATGTCAAATCAGTTGCTGAACTATCTAATCTTAAATCAGTTTCGGTTTCATCTTCTGCTGTCTGAATAAATGGTGTATCTTTATACAATGAAGTTGGATTTATAATTTCAGTCGAATCGAATATTCCATTAACAATGTATCTTGATGATTGGTATTGATTCCCCCCACTTATCGAAAGACACGGTCTTAATGGATAGAATTTTTCAACTATAGTTGTTTGAAATCCGTTATTGTCGCCAGTTCTTCGGACTAAAACTTCTTCAACAAAAGTCCCATCCCCAGCCGTATCGTGAGACAAATAAATATTAACTTTAATAATGCTAACAATTTGAACACGCATTTTTATATGGTCGTTTGGATAATTAAAACTTGCCCAATTTGTTGGAGCGTCTCCGGATATATTCGGCAAAGATGAAAATCCAGTTAATGGATCAATATTTTGGAAAACATATTCCGAAGCATTTCTCCAACCAGCATTTGGAAACGTTGTGCCTTGCGTTTGTTTCATTTTGGATAATGAAAAAACAATACCGTCTTTAGTAACATTATCAACGGTATTAATCATTATATCATAACCGGCATTTTGATTGGCTTTAATTTCAGCACTTGGTGTTGCTGGATAATCGATTTGTCCATTATATAAAGAGTTTCGAACATATCCGACATTTGAAGACCCATATCCTAAATTAGATAAAGCAATTGTAATCGTGAAGGGCGCTGCTGTATAACTATAAAGAGAACCAGTCGATGTATTTGCTAAATGCCGTCCACCATTGTCCGCATCCGCAAATACTGCTCTTGTAGGATTATAAAAAACAAAATTTCCACCATTGTCTACTATATTTTGTCTTGTGGCAAGAACTGTTCCATCTTCTAAAAGCCCCCATTCACCATCTCCTAAATAAGTCCAAAATAAAGGATCGGAGACAGGGGTTGTATTTCCTTGTAAAAACCAACCATTCGTCAACGGAACTCCAGTTGTATCGACTAAAGTTAAATCTCGAAGTTCCGGAACTCCTAATTCATAGAATGTTTCTTGTATATTTTGTAATTTTAAAGCGGTGATTTGGTCTGCTAAAGAATAGCCATCTTGGGGTCTAACAATTAAATTGAAATCTCCTTCGTTTGCGAATATACCCTTTTTTCCAGTGATTATTACTGGATTAGTCTGGTCGGCATAATCAGCAACTCTTCCATTCACAGAACCATTAATTGCCACATTGTCCGTTTCATTATTTTGGAAAACTGGTGTTCCACTATATGCTTCAAAGGTGTTAGTGCTTGGATCTATAGGGGCTGGCGTTTGACCATAATCGATCGTGAAAGCACCAGCACCTTTTTGTGCTGTTTGGTCAAAAACACAAGTCCAATTTCCAACATATAAACCAATAATAGTCGATTGATTCAGCCTTAATGCTATTTCTACAGCCAATTGTGTTCCATTATAATTTCCAGCGCCAATGGTTACGCTGTGTTGTGAAAAACTCTGGGCATTTCCAATTCTCCAAATTATTATATCATTTAATCCGGTTATTATTTCGTATAAATCTAATTTATTAATCGTTAATGAAACGAGAGCAACTTCGGTGCCTTCTCTCAAACGGATTCCATCTTTGAAATAATTCTTAATAATTGCTGGATCAGTATCTCTCTGAATGCTAATATTCCGTTGACTTGAAAGCGTAATTAAACTCATCTTTATTAATAACACAGATATTTTATTTTAAATAATATTTTTAAATTAAAATATCTTAATTTATATTATGGAATGTCTAATGTGTGAATATAAAAACAGCGATAATGAAAAGGCTATGAATTTAGATGACTTCGAAAAACAAGTGAAAAAGGAACTTAAAAAATCAGAAAATCCAAGTGTTAAACCAAAAGATGTTTTTATTGGTTTTAAAGAATGTAAAAAAAAACCAAAAAATAATAAACCAAAAAAAAAGGGAATATCTAAATTACACTTTGAACCAAAAAAAAATGTTTATATTTAGGGATGTGTTTTTTAGGATCCTAATTTTGTAATCGTCCTTTTTTAAAAATGGCACTTTTGGCAATCTAATACTAAGTATATATTTGCCAAAAGTGCCATTTTTATTTCTTTTTGGGTGGGGGTTCAAAAGCGCTCAAGGGCGGTGGCAATGCTTTGGCTCTTGTTATTCGATAAATAATAGATGAATTATTTTCAATAGGAGCCGGAAGTCCGTTTGGTAATGTTATATTTGTTTCAAAATTAGTAATAATATAAGGTTTATCAACTGTATACGCCCAACTAGTTGGCTGACCAAAAAAGAAATCTCCGGTTGAATAATTTCTAGATACATAAGCGACGGCTGGAATTTGTTGCTGTCCAGATGCTCCGCCAAAAAATTGCGGATTTTGAACTATGTTTGAATTAATTATTAAATAAGAATAATCTAATTTTTGCGGAAGATTAGTAGCAACCAGAGAATCGGAAACAGCATTGATAAAAACTGGCATATCTGGAAAACACGCCCCTATGTTGTTCATCTGATAGCGGCTGGAGTTTTGAACCATTGAAAGTTGATCTGCTCCACTTATATAGGCGTTTGTTGTAAAAGGTTTAACCATTGTATTATATTTATAATCCATATCTGAATCTGTCCCTAAAAATTTGTTATATGTTCCACGATTAAATTGTGATTGTCGTTGCCCAACATATGGAATTAATTGTTCAACTAAAAATCCTAATTTATCAAATAACGTGTTTTGATATAATAAAGGTTTTGAAGGATCTAATTTATTAACCAAATCTACTCTATCTAATTTATCGAATAAATAAATACTGTCAATCGCAATGCCAGACTGCGCTGAAATAACAGAATTTGTGCTATTGTCTTGAATAACTCTAACGTATTCCATTTCATCTCCAGTTGACCTATCAATGCCACAAATTGCACTCTCTCTCGAATTCACTAGCATTATTGTTTGCGCCGCTTGGTCGTTGTTGTCTGCTTGGACGTTTTGAAAAACACCATTACCAGTTCTTGCGGCGGTGTGAAAATCGGAAACAGTAAACCTTCCATAAGTATCGTCAAATTCAATTGTTGGATTATCCGCCCCAATCATGATGTATGGCATATATTGATATGTGCTTGTATTGGTTGCGTTATTTCCTTCCGGATAAGTGCCGAACGGCGTTACTGGGGTGCTGCCAGTGGCTTGGACAACGGTTGTTTTTTGGGTTGAAACTATTTTGGCTAATTTATTATCATAACAAGCCGGACTTCTTCCAAAAAACTCTCCTTCTAGTGGACACGGTAATTGTATAAAATTAACATTAAATTCTGGTATTATTTGATCAAGGCAAATAAAAGCACAAAAGGGAATATCTCGCAAAGATTCCGCATTATTGTCGGTCATATATTGTTCGGTATAAAAAACCGGAATAATTGCTATGTTAAGAGCACTACTATGCGTTTGCGGATAATATTGCCCCTTACTATTTGTTAATTTAAAAAGGCTATCAATTGGGAAAGAAAACGTCATATGTCCATCATTCGTTTGGTTAAAACTTGGATCGTATCTCGAATAAAATCTTAATTCGTTTCGACTATTCCACGCGGCTTCTCCATATCGTCGAACAAGTGTTCGTTGTCCGGCAATCAGTTTGTATGATTCGTGCTGATTCCGCGTTGGGTCTGTCTGACTAGGTATAAGCATTTCGAATGGCATTGTAAGATTTATTTTTGTATCTCTTGTTCCAGAAGAAGTTTCATCATTTGCCCTTCCAAAATATAAATTTTGAAACCACTTCAAATTCGAATTAGTTTTTAATGGATTAAAAGATGACATTGGGATTTCGTTTGCTGACCAATTACGCGCAAGATTGGAGACATTCGGCTGATTATAAATTATATTAGTTGTAATTAATTGATTTATTTCGTTAATCCATAAATATGACATATTCGTATTTGTTGCCGTTGTTGATGCGGTTAAAGAATATGTATAATCTCCGGCTATAGTTTTATAATTTAGTCTATCTAGTAAAACACATTGTAAACCATAACGTCCAATTCCGCCACTATTATCAGTATATGGCGCTAATCCAGTATAAAACCCCTTTGATTCATAACCCCCAATCGGCAAAGAACCAATTCCGCCAGTTGGATTTCCGGAAATACTATTTTTTCGACCCATTAACCACCCCCACACGTTGCTATATTCTTCCGGATTTCCACATAATAAATTATTATAAAAAACAGACCTACCTTGTTCTTCTAGATAAAACTCCCCTTCAGTGTTCGATGCGTCCGGATCATCTTGCGATGCCTTTTCGCCATATATTGCCGCGTTCCATTGATTTTTGCTTCGTTGAATAAATATATCCCCAGTTGAAGTTGGAACAGTTCTATAACAATTATCAGTAACACAAGCATTTTTAGTTACAAGAAATTTTCCGTCGGATGTTAATTGCACCGAAGTTGCTTGAACATTCTCTTCGGTCCATTGAAGTGGAACGCCTTGCCTTTGGTGTAATTGTGCTGTTAATGTTTCGCCTATTTTTGACGGTGTGTTAAATCCAGTTTCAACTTCTAAATCAACTGTATTATAGGTATAATCCCAAGGCGTTGTATCGCCGTTAGTCATAGTATCGTCGTAACCATCGAATTCCGCCTTGCCTTGATATAGTCGTTCGGTGCTTGTCTGTTCCAAAGGAATTGGGGGATCGCTAAAAACTCCGGCTGGTGCTGTTGGATTTTCCGACGCTCCAGTGACTATGGTCCACTTCACTGGGTTTGCGGTGTTCGGATACATTCCTTCAATGCCCCTATATGGATAATTCGATTGAAAATTAACAAAAGTAAGAAAAGTTAAACAGCCATAATCTCCACTTTGTGGATTTAAAAGTTGTATTTTGCTTTTGTATAATGGCAGATTACAATTAAACTGTCGCCGATTAGTTATATAACTTTGGAATTTTATTCTTACTTTATTGTCTTGTCGATCAGTCGCAGAAACTAGAGCAGCCTTGCCACTAAATTCTATAGTTTCTTCTGGACTTCCACGAGTATTGACCATAGCGGCTTCAACTTGAATCGTATCCCCAACTTCAACGGATACTCCACTTTCGAGCCGTGTTGACCATTTATTATTGGGTAAATTTAAATTGGCTGTATTTTCTTTAGAATGGATTAAAGCATTCAATTCTTGTTTATATGCTATTAACCTATTACTTTCAATAATTACAGTTTCACTCATTGTTTCTATTATATTAGATTTTTATTTTAATATAATAAAATTTATATTTAGCCAAAAAAAGAAGAATAAATATTTTGTTCCGGAAGTAAAATATTAGGCTTAGGAATTTCTTTGGGTTTGGGGGAAGGACTGACTACCGGCTTCTTTTTCTTTTCTTTTTCTTTTTCGAAATTATCACGCAATTTTAAATATTGCTCCATGTTCCCCATAAAATGATTGAAATTAGATTGTTCATTTAATAATTCTTTTTCCTTTTCATTTTTTTTTAATTGTTTATGATCTGGAACAAAATCTTTAGGTGTTGTTTTAATAATCGGTTCTTCCACTTCGTCAATAATTTTTAAAGTTGATTTTTTATATTTTATTTTTTCTTGCTTTAATAATTCTTTTTCTTCCGGCGTTTTCTTTGGCTTCGGTTTATAATATTTCGGTTTGTGGGTTTCTTCAATATCAAGAACAACTTTGTCAACTGCTTCTTTTTTTGCTCGCGCTTTCTCTTGTCGTTTTTCAAGAGCCATTCCACGAATTTTGTCCAAATGCCCTTTCTGCTTTTCTGATAATTCTTTTTTAGGCTTTTTTATAAACGGTTGCTTTTTTTCTAATTCTATCGCTTCGTCTTTTTCGAATTCTTCTACTGATAAATGTTTATCGTCCATAATTTCTTCTATATCTTCTACAATATCTAATTGTGGCAAATCTAAATCCATTATATAATATTATAGAAAAAAATAAAATCTATATTAATTTAAAATTGATAATTGAATTTTCAATTTTAAATTAAGTCTTTTTTTTAGGTTTAATTTTAATTATTTTTTTAACTCTTGGCTTTTTAGGCGCTTCTTTTTCCTTAACTTCTTCTTCCTTAACTTCTTCTACTTCTGCTACTTCTTCTTCCTTAACTTTCTTCTTAGTCTTTTTAAACTTTGTATTATCTTTATTACGCTTGACTTTTCCTTTTATAATATCAGAATCTGCCATATCACTTGGTTTTATGTCGTTAAAATGTTCTGAATGTTTTACCATAAGTTTCAGTATCTCTTCACGCTTAGCACCTTTAGGAACAGCAATAATTCGTTTCATTTTTTCAGCCAATCTCTTTTTTTTAATATCTGCTGAAAATTGACTTTTTTCTTCCTTAACTTCTTCTGCTATTTTAATTCTTATTTTTTTATTTGCGGCAGTTATAAATTTTCTTAATTCTGGATTGCCATAGAATTCCAATTTCATTTCAAAATCACTCAAAACCATTTTTATATATTATTATATTATATTTTAATTTCAATTTAATTTCAATCAAATTTTTTTAAAATGTGTTTTTATAAACTTTTTACAAAAAGTTATTTAATCCAACCGTCGCCTTCTGTATTTGTGTTTGCTTCATATATTAATTTATTAAATTTCGAATATGCTCTCGATGGATTGCTTTGGAAATCAAGATATAAAAAGCCATACTTTTCTTTGCTCGCTTCTTTATACAGTTTTAAAAAGTTTTGTTGCCCCCCATAACGATCGCCAAATTCTTCCGCTATTTTAAGTATTTCTTTTTCATTCGGATTCGGTGAACCAATTATAGCAAAAGTTGCATTTTGTCTGATTGTGGTTTCCAATCCCCTAAATAACTGTGAAGCAAACAAAAGCAATCCTATATTATAATGTCGTGCCCTAGTTGCTAAATAATTAATCTTACTTGATTTCTTAATTCCTAAAAAATCATCTAAAACAACAGCAATGAAAGGTTTTTGACCCCTTGGGAATGAATCTTGATAATCAATAATATTTTGAATTGTTTCATCAATTTTGCTCAAATCATCGAATATGGTTTGGGGGAATTCTTCTTTTAAAAATCTGCTAGTTCGGTCATTATTTATCGTATTACTTATTATATAAACCATATCGAAACAATCTTTATAGAAATTAGGATTTAATAATAAGTTTGAAATAATTGTGGATTTTCCAGTTTTAACTGGACTAATTAAAATACCTACTTGTCCAGTTGCTACATTTGGAAGATTGGGGTGTAATTTTCTAGGAAGTTGCTGTTCGGTTCCGTCCGCCTTTATCGGTAAAATATCTAAATCGAAATTGCTCATATCTTCACTCATATTCA
>TARA_R110000803_G_scaffold36053_3_pt1 | contig 15110 bp, 22 predicted proteins | sample TARA_R110000803 | Tara Oceans TARA_R110000803 (sample SAMEA4397772) | marine metagenome | biome: Polar Biome; feature: [SRF] surface water layer (ENVO:00010504); material: water (ENVO:00002006), including particulate matter (ENVO:01000060) such as... | depth 5 m | reverse complement strand
GTAAACAGGGAAGAGCTCGTTACATATAACTTTATCCAGTGTACCCTTGAAATGCCATTTGAGAGGGAAAACTATACTACGTGAGTATAGGGCAGATTTGGAATTAACCATCATAGTCGAAAAACGATACACTGAGGAGTTGGCAGCTAGACCATTGAAAGATGGTGCTAAAACTAAAAAAGAAAGAATGAAATATCTATTAATAGTACTTATCGCAGTACTTACATCTTGTTCAGATGAAGCGTGTTGTATTGTATCAGATGAAGCAGCTAAGGATCCGCTATACTCTGGTCAAACAGAACTATGCTACGGTGAGCCTACAGCGTCAAATATATTAAGTAAAGACGAGTGGGTTGAGCATATGGAGAAACTAAACTGTAAATGCATTTATTAAACTAAACTAAACTATATAACAAATGAAAACAAAAAAACTATTTAATCTAAACTTTGACTTTGCACATACTATTCAATTACTCCCTAATATTATGGGGATAAAGAGTGAGGGTATTTTTATTATGCTGCCTTTTTATGGAACAATTATTATAAACTAAGGCTATGAACTGGAAATATAACCACGATTCAGATAGTATTCTAGAAGCTTTGAATATCACTAACGATATCAAAATACTTTTATTAACTATAGGCCCTAAATTAGAAAAGGATACTGAGATAGACTCTGATTCTAAATTTATTGAGGCGTTCTTAAAGCAAGTAAAGGAAACATCTCCGTTACTAGACACTCCTCAATCTATTTTTAATATAGGCTTTATTTTAGGGCAATTCTTATCCATAAAAGAAAAGGGAGAGCAAGATACTGAGGTAATAGACGAGCAAAAAATAAAAGAAATGATTAACCTAGAAAAAATACAAGAAACTTATGACGAAAAAAAGAACGAGTTTTAAATACGAGACTCTTTTAAGGAAATACAAGGAAGAAGAAACGCTTTGTAAAACTATAGAAGACGTAGACAGTATGGCTAAATTATGCCTAGACAACATAGACGCTAAGATTGAAGTAGATGTATACCTTAGAGTGTATTTTGAAGATAACTCTCCTAAAGAGGTATTAGAAAAAGAACTTAGAGATCTAGATAATCCTGAAGAATTTCTTAGAAGTTTGGATAGTATGGAAAATGCATTCTTTAAAACACCTAAAAAAGAAGAAATACATGAAATAAACTTAAAAAACCTAGATAATTCAACATTTTTAGCACTGTCTGAAAAATTACTTAATTCTTACAAACAACAACTTAAAAACTTAGACTTATTATGATATACTTACTTATTTTTGCCGCAACATGTGCTTTAGCTTGTCTGTTATTTATTGCAGATAAGCTTTTAAAAGATACAAAGAAGGCTTCTGATTTAAAACCTTACGTGTTTAAACATGTAGAGAGCCTAAAAGAAACTGCTACCAGTGATGATACATTCTCTGAAGACGGTGACAGTGTTTTAGATTTAACAGGACTCTCTGCAAGAGCTAAAAAAGCCATAGCTTCAACGGGAGCATTTACAGTGGCTGACCTAGAAATAGGAACCTTTAGTTTTTATTTACATAACACAAAAGGTATCGGACCAAAAACTCTAGCAGAGATAAACGCTTGGTCTGTAGCAAATTACAATATAAAAATAACAGAATAATTAATATTTTCTCCCAGTGGCGATAAGGCATTACTCGATACCGCGATTCGCGTTCCCTCATAGTCACTGCATAACTCAAAGCTGGGAGAATTTTAATTTTATAGAAATGAATGAATTTAAAATGAGAGTTATTAAGCATGTTATGGAACATCTTAAAACTAAAGGTAAAAATACTATTACACCTAGACTTTTTGTAAAAACGAAAGCGGGTAATTACAAGATACTAGAGCTTCCTGGAGTGTTATTTGAAAATATAACAAGTAGGGATGTTTCATCATATGCTATTAAATACATAAATAACAATACTAATACAGAGTTTTGTTGTTTTGTGGCCGAAGCTAAGATGGGCAAGATAATACTCTCGGAAAATTCTGAAGAGATTCAAAGACAAACAACATTTGATGGCGTTACTTTTGTGTTTCAAGGAGTTACTGATAAAGAATCTGAAGTGATGGCGTTTACAATAGATGACGAAAGTTTATCTATAAAACCTATGGTTACAGGAAGTGCAAAAGACTCTTGCACTTTTGAAAGCCCCTTTAAACATCTCTTCTAATGGGTGTTTATTTTGTGGGAGACCTTAAAAGTATACCCTCTTCTAACTATAAAACATGTAAAATTGAAGATGTAGTTAGGTATTGTGAGTCTAAAGCAATACTAGGAGTAGATACAGAGACTGAAGGGCTTGATTTTCTATCTAAGAAACTGTTAATGTTTCAGATAGGGGATCAAGAGCATCAGTTTATTATTGACACTAGAGTAATATCTATAGAACCATTAAGAGATATATTACAATCAACAACTATATGTAAAATACTACATAATGTTAAGTTTGATTATAAATTTATTAAAGAATGGGCAGAAATTACGCTAGAGAATACTTGGGATACTATGGTAGTAGACCAGGTTATTTATAATGGCAAGTTAAATTATAGATATAGCTTAGCCGCACTTGCAGACAGGTACTTAAATGTAATAGTTGATAAATCTATAAGAAACAGATTTATAGATCTCAAAGGCCAGCCCTTTGATGATGCTGAAATATTATATGGAGCTAAGGATATAGAATATCTTACGCTAATAAAAAAGTACCAGGATGAGCTTATTATAAAGTATGACCAGTCAGAAATTGTGAAATTAGAAAATGGAGCAGCTCTTGGGTTAGCGGATATAGAATATAATGGAATTAAACTGGATATACCTAAGTGGACAGAGATAGCTGCTATTTCAGACAAAGAAATGCACGACTATGAGGATAAACTGGATCAGTATATACTCACTAATGATGCCTATGCAGCATTTAAAAGTAAATATACGCAGCAAAATTTGTTTATAGATAACTCTGACCTTAGAAAAGTAGATGTAAAGTGGTCTAGTCCTCTGCAATGTCTTAAAGTTTTACAAACCGTTATACCTGAGCTTGAAGATGTTAATGCTAAAAACCTATATAAATATAGAGCTAACAATCCTTTTATAGATGGATATGTAAAGTACAAGGAAACTGCTAAGTTAGCTACAAGTTATGGTCAAAAGTTCTTAGAAAATGTAGGAAAAGATGGCAGAGTGCACACTAACTTTAAACAGATACTTGCTACAGGTAGAATTGCTTCATCTAAACCTAATATGCAACAAATACCTGCAGATAATAAGTTTAGGCGTTGTTTTATAACAGATAGAGATCATGTATATGTGTCTGCAGATTACAGTTCTCAAGAGTTATGCATTATTGCAGTAGGCTCTAAGGACCCTGTGTGGCTTAAAGCATTAGAAGTTGGTGAAGACCTCCACTCTATCTGTGCAGAGTTAGTATATGGAGAGAAGTGGAATACAAATGCCGAACCTACTTGTGCTTATTATACATTTGAAGAGCATGTAGATGAAAGGAACGAGGTTACAGTAAGACACAAGAAACAAAAATGCAACTGTCCAATACACAAGGAGCTTAGAACCAATGTTAAGACTATTAATTTCGGTCTAGCATATGGTATGGGACCTCAAAAGCTTTCTGATTCATTGCAAATAAGCATAGAAGATGCCGAAAGTCTTATTGAGAAGTACTTTAGTGTATTTCCCTCAATTAAAAAATTCTTGGAGTCTCTTGGTAATTATGGTAAGAGGAATGGTTATATTAAAACATTTGCCCCTTATCGTAGAATAAGATGGTTTGATGAATGGTTTCCTGGAATAGAAACTAGGCATGATAAGAAAAAAGAGCTGGGTACTATTGAACGGGCTTCTAAGAATACTCCAATTCAAGGTACTGGGGCTGATATGACTAAACTAGCTTTAGTTCTTATTAGAGCTTATATCAGAGATAATAACCTTAATGTTAAAATAGTTATGACTGTACACGATCAGATTGATACGGTATGCCATAAAGATTTTGCAGTAGAGTGGGCAGAGAGTCTAAGAAACCTAATGGAAGATGCCGCTAAGCAAGTATTAAACACAGATTTGCTTAAAGCTGATCCTAATATAACAGATAAATGGGAGAAATAATGGCAGAGTTAAATTTTATAAATGAAGAGAAAAGTAAATTACAAGATGAACACTTAAAGGCATGGAAAACAAAAGGATGCAAAGGAACAAGTATAGCGGCAACAGGTCTAGGAAAGACACGTATAGGAGTATTAGCAATAGCCGATACTTTTAAAGATATATATGCAAAAGCACTTGTAATTGTTCCAACAGAAAACTTGAGAGATAACGAATGGATAAATGAATTTAAGAAATGGGGATATGAAAGTTATATAGACAGAATAGAGTTTCAATGTATACAATCTGCATATAAACTAGCCAGTAAGCGCTGGGATATTGTGATTGTAGATGAAGTACATACTACACTATCTCTAGAATACCGAAAATTTTACGAGAACAACACCTGGGATAAGATATATTGCTTTACTGCAACCTTACCAGAAACTCCAGAATATCGTGTATACCTAGAAGATATAGCTCCTATAGTAAAAACAACAAATTTAAATCAGGCCAAAAATCTTGGTCTTGTATCACCGTATGTTGTTTACAATTTAGGGGTTAGTTTTACTCCAGAAGAAGCGTTAGAATATAATAGAATAGATAAGATATTTAAAGACTGTACTGCAGAATTAGGAGGCTCATTTGTAGCCTTTAAAAATGCAGGTAGACTACTAAAAAGTAACGATACGGATAAGAAAAAGACTGCTATCATCTTCTATAAGATGATGAACCTTAGAAAACAATTATGTTATAATGCATTTAACAAGCTTTTAATCGTTAAAAAACTTACAGATAAGTTTGCTGATCGAAAAACTCTCGTATTTAGTGAGAGTATAGATTTCGCAGAGCAAATTCAAACTGTAATAGGAATCGATTCATGCTCTATATTTCACAGTAAGATGTCCAAACCAGTGCGTAAAAGCACTTTAGAAGATTTTGGAAATGCTGCTGGAATTAGAGTTTTAAGCTCTGTTAAAGCATTAAATGCAGGCCTTAATGTTCCTGACTGTTCCCTTGGCATATGCTGTGCAGGGAGTTCAAAAGCTCTGGATAACGTCCAAAGGACAGGTAGGACATTAAGAAAAGTTGAAGGCAAACAAGCTGTTTATATAAACTTGTATGTTAAAGGTTCACAAGAAGTCAAATGGGTACGAACAAGAACTAAAGGAGATCATTCGGTAAAATGGGTAGACAGCATTGGTGATATAAGCTGAAATATTCACATACCTAATTTAAAAAAATGATCGCAATCGGTAAACCATTTGTTGAGATTCTCATGGATGTTCAACTAACTCTTGAAGAATACTTTGTACTTTATTGTTTCTCTTACGATAAGAGAGACTTAATTAAACTTTACAGTAAGAATATTGAAACTGTAAGGGTAAGTACACTAAAAGCTTTAAAAGATAAAGGATATTTATTTGATGTTCCCAAATGGGTCATTACCGAAAAAGGTAACTCTTTTATTAGAGACCTTGTAGATAGCTATCACGATGCTAAAGCGGATAATCCGTTCTTAGGAGACGAAGACCTTATAGATTTAGCGGAGAATGTATATGAGAAGGAGTTTGATCTCTTTCTCTCTGCATACCCAACTAAGTCTATAAGAATTGATGGGCGAGTAGATTATCTGAAAGAAGGTACTAAAGAGATAAAGAAATTATATTTATCCCTAATACAATCTGGAAGATCGTCTACTCATGATCTACAAAAAGCTGTAGAGTTCTATGCTAAACGCCAAGAAGCTAAAGGTTTGAGTTATATCAAAACTTTAAAGAATTGGCTAAAGCAAGACATATGGAGAGATACTTTAAATGTAATGACAACAGAAAAAGAAATAAACAAAGAAGATATTAATTATGGTGGAAAATTCATCTAAGAAACTTCCTTATAAACACATTCAAAAAGCAAGTGATGAAATAATACAGTATATAGATCAAAGAAGAAAAGGCACAATACGGTCTCTTAAAACAAGGTGGAGTAAATTAAATAAAGTGATAGCAGGTGGCATGGAATGGGGTACTATTGTAACCATTGCAGGCATGTCTGGATCTGGCAAGTCTTCTATAGCAAATGAGCTAGAGACAAGTCTATTTGATTTTAACCCAAATGAAGAGTTTTCCGTACTGTCTTTTAATTTTGAGATGTTGTCAATGAAACAGGTAGGTAGAAAGATTTCTTCCAAGCTTGACATTACAGCTTCTTCTCTATATTCAGGTAATGACATACTTACTGATGACAGTTTTGAGAAAGCAAAGTTTATTGTAGAGGATACGATAAACACTTACGATATCTATTATGTAGATATCCCAGGTAATGTAGAGGAGATCTATAATACTATACACGAATTTCATATGAAAGAGCAAGGTAAAAAAGGCCCTTTCTATGGAAGTGTAGTATTTTTAGACCATACTCTGCTAACCAAAGGAGCACAAGGAGCTTCAGAGAGAGAAATACTCACTAAGCTCTATAAAATGTTTATGCTCATTAAAAAAGAACTTAAGATAATAATTGTTGTTTTAAGTCAATTAAATCGAGATATAGAACGAGCTGAACGTATAGCAAACCCTACCACACAATACCCAATGAAAAAAGATATTTTTGGTAGTGATGCTGTATTTCATGGTTCAGATGTAGTTCTTATATCTCACAAACCGTTTATGCTTCATTTACAAAGCTATGGACCCAACAGTTTACCTGTAACAAACCCCCTAGATTCTAATCAGGCCATGATATATTGGCATATTATAAAAAATAGAGAAGGCGAGGCTGGAGTTGTATTAGGTATGCTAGACAGTTTAAAGCACAGTAAGATAGATGAGTATATAAAACCAGGAGAACTAAATTTTAATAATTAATAAAATGTCACAAGAAATATTAATAATCGGAGAGTCTGGTTCTGGCAAATCAACTAGCCTGGAGTCGTTGGACGCTTCTTCCACATTCTTAGTGAATGTAGCGAAGAAACCAATGCCTTTTAGAGGTTGGAAAAAGAACTACTCTCCACTAACAAAGGAGAATCCTAAAGGAAACTACATTGCTACAGATAATGCGCAAACAATAGTAGCAACCTTGAAGCATGTGGATGAAAATATGCCGCATGTTAAAACAGTAATCGTAGATGACTTTACATATGTTATGGCTAACGAGTTTATGAGGAGAGCCAATGAGAAAGGATTTGAGAAATTTACTGAGATAGGCCTACACGCATGGGAAATTGCTAATGCGGGTAAGAATATGCGAGATGATGTCACATTTATAATGATTGGCCACGCAGAAGCTTCCACAGATCTCTCAGGTAACAGAAAGCTTAAGTTTAAGACTATAGGCAAGCTTGTAGATGATAAAGTAAATATGGAGGGGATGTTTACTATTGTATTATTTACAGATGTAGAAAAAGACCCTAATGGTGGTATTAAACATCAATTTATAACACAAAGTGATGGCACTACTACGGGCAAAACGCCTAGGGGAATGTTCGATGAGTTGAAGATTCCAAATGATATAAACCAAGTAATTCAAGCAATTAACAAATATTACGAATGAAATTAACACTAGTAGGTAAGCGTGTAGAGCGCATGAACAAATTCGGAGATGACCTTAAAATGGAGCTAAAAGATAACGGCTCTATTAAATTCTCTCCCGCACTTTTAAGTAGATTAGGAGTAAACAAAGCTTCTAACAGATTTGGTATTGCATATTCAGATAGCGATAACGCTTATCTTTATTTAGCACCCGATAATAAAGGAGTCGCTATTAATACTCAAGGTATTGCTAATAATATGCCTCACAACAGAGATCTTAGAAGTACGTATTATCTTCCTTCAACAGGGACTGTATCAATTTCTGTAAAGGAAGAGGTTAAGACTTTTGATGACTTTTCTAACTATAAATTCTATGAGATTTGCACTGAACTTGAGAAAAGTTTAGTATCTTTACAAGAGACATCAACGGAAGATACTTATGTTGATAATTCAGAGGAAACCTACGATTCTTACACAGAAGCGAAAGTAGTAGAAACTACTGAAGTAGAGCATGTCGATGAAGACGACTCAGAAGATATCTGGTAATAATAACTAATAATAAAAAATAAAAAATGTACGAAATTAATCAATCACTAGACGCATCAGGAATTACAGGAGCAACCCCTATTCCTATAGGAGTTAACGAAGGCTGTACCTTTAAAGGTATAGAAGTAAAGACTGATAAGAACGGAAACTCTTATATGAGTTTTAAATTCGCTGATGCCAACGGTAATGAATTAACTCATAATGAGTTTGATGTAAATCCTCAGTATGTGACTCCTAAAGAAGGCGAGTCTAAAGATGATGCGGTACTTAGGAGAGTAAACAATATGCTTATCAGAGTCAAGCATATCTGTACTACTTTTATGCCTAAAGACCAATTTAATGTAAAAGGAAGTAATTTCTCTGAATTATGTGCGAATATCGCACAGGTAATGGGAAATGTCAATACTGAAGCTGTCCCTGTACGGCTGAAAGTTGTGTATGACTATAAGGATTACAATGCAATCCCTAATTATGCTCCTTTTATTGAAGCGATGAGTGTTGCAAGCACTTCTCTTCGTATTACACAATACGATAAATTGCAAAAGACGGCAAACACATCAACACAACAAGTTCAAACAACAGATGATGTAGATCTTCCGTTTTAGTATTTAGTTTGACATTTTATTAATCACTGAGCCGTTTGTAGAAATATAGGCGGCTCAGTTTTATTTATATAACATGTATGATCTAAGCAATGCAGATATACCCGAAAGACTCACTAAGGAGGCTATACTTGAAAAGGCAAGCCAGGAAGAGATAATGAGATACTACATAGGGGCAGATTTTACTGTAAATAAAGCTTTTAGATCTCCACTTAGAAAAGACCAAGTACCTTCTTTTGTTGTCTACGCTCTCTCAAATGGAGCGCTTCGATTTAAAGATTTTAATGGTGCTCAAGGTTCTTGTTTTGATTTAGTAATGGTGCTGTTTAAAGCTTCTTTTATAGAGGCCTTAAACATAATAAATAAAGATTTTAATCTTAAACTAAATGGTAGTAGTAGTACTACTCCCTACCAAAGGCAGTATAAAGAATATACTCCAGATAAGATAGAGTATAACAAGAAACTGCTGCAATTTAAACCGCAGTTGTTTACAGAAAAAGATATTGAGTATTGGGGATCTTATAAGATTACACAACAAACCCTTGCAAAATATAATGTTTTTTCTGCTAAATATATATTCTTAGATAAAAATCTGATATTAAGGTACAGTAATTACAATCCTATATACTGCTATAAATTTGACAATAATGTTAAGGTTTATAGGCCCTTTGCAAATAAAGGTGAGTATAAATGGATGAGTAATGTCACTAAAGATAATATACAAGGATACGATGCTCTAGATTTCTCTAGAGAAACTCTGATAATAACAAAATCACTTAAGGATGTGATGTGTTTACATGAGCTGGGATTTTCTTCAATAGCTCCACAAGCAGAAGGCAATAGAAATCAATACGAAGCTATAGATACTATTGCGATGCACTTTAGTAATATCATAATACTATTCGATAAGGATGATACAGGTATGAAGGGAGCTTGGTATTTAAAAGAATATTTAAGCATGGAATCTAAAGTAGTATTTATAGAAAATATTGAGGATGTAAAAGATATAAGCGATCATGTAAAACTACATGGCCTTGATATCTCAAGAAATTTAGTAAATAACTTAATTAATGAGTAAAATATGGAAAGTAGTAATTCCCAACTATGAAGATAAAGTTCCTATTAGTCAAAGACGTAGGACAAAGTATTATAAAAAAGGAGATAAGCTTCCTAAAAAGCATGCAAGTAAAATACATACGGGACTTTTAGAGTATGATAAAGGAGGATATTTAGTAGACCAGAGTAAGAATAGGGTAATAGCAAATCCCATTGTAGCAGGAACTCCTAAGTATTGGACAATTAATGGCCAAAGAATTTATGACGGATCTCTGCACTACACTGCAAGATCTAAAGTAGCTCGATGGATGCATGAGTATTTAGCAGAATATGTAGAACAACTGCCTGTTATAGAGATACCACCTGGATGTTACGTGAGAGTTTGGCTAGATCTATACAAACCTAGCGATAGATTGAACTGGGATTGCGATAATCTATGGCCCTGGACTAAATGGTTCTTAGATACTCTTGTAGAAAAGGGTAAGATACCTGACGATAGCGTACAATACGTTAGAAGTTCTGGACAAATAAACTATATGGAATCCGATATACGAAAATTAGTGTTTAACATACAACTTATTTAAATGGAAATAATAACAAATCCACTTCAAGCACACGTAATGAGCGTGTCTTCTTTAAATCTATTCGCAAAAAGTCCTGCAGAGTACAGACAGCATATTTTATACCCTAAAAGTATAGATGCTAGTTATTTTACAAAGGGGTCTGCTGTAGATTGTCTAATTACTGAGCCAGACAAATTTGACGAGCAATTCGCTGTGATTAAAACAGGAAAGCCTTCAGGTATGATGGGAGATCTTTGTAAAATGATGCATGACTACCAGCAAGTAAATCAGGATAACTTACCCGAAGAGACTTTGTTCTCACTTGCGTATAAGAAATCAGGGTTTAAACTTAAAGAAGAGTCTATATGGAAAAAATACCAAGACTCTAAAATCCAGCAATACATGAACTTCCTTAAAAATTCAAAAGGAAAGACTGTAATTCCAGAAGGAGACCTAGAGCAAGTAAAGGATGTTGTTGCAATATTGAAAAGCTGTCCTGTAACTAAGTTCTATATGAAAGATTGTGTAGACCATCCTTTGATGGATGTATATGATCAATTATATGTAGAATTTGAGTATGACGGTATTAAATGTAAAGGAACTTTAGATAGAGTTATAATAGACCACACCAATAAAAAGATAATCCCTACAGATTTAAAAACTACAGGGAAATCGGTGTTAGAGTTCTCAAATAGCTTTATAAAATTCGGATACTTTAGACAAGCTGCTTTCTATACGGAAGCAATTCGACAATGGCACAAAAGATCCCCCTCCTCTGGGAACAGCCCTAAAAATGATATTTCTGGGTATACAATGGACCCCTTTAAATTTATAGTAGCAGAGATGGCATGTAGTCATAAGCCTGTAGTGTATGGGTGCAGTGTAAGAGATATTAATATGGCAACCCATGGAGGAGTATTAAAAACAGGTGAGTATGTCAAAGGATTTGCTGAACTGTTAAAAGAAGTACAATGGCATAGAAATACAGATGATTGGCTTACTACCTACGATCATGCTATGTCTTATCAAAATGAAAACTGTGTAGTATTAGATGTATTTAATTAATTAACAATAAATAAAACCAATAAATTATGGAAAAAAGACAGATTAAAACTAAACTAGTAGGAAAAGAAAGTGTATTTAATATTCTAGCCCTCTCAGAAGCAACAGGTTTACCTGTATTGCTTTTGGGTGAGCCTGGAGTAGGTAAAACACAGTCTTTACTCGATTACGCTGCAGCTAAGTACCAGTACAATAAAGAAGCTGTACGAAAGAATACCTTTGTTATAGAATTAGACGAAGGAACTAAGACCTCTGAGATTAAAGGTCGTGTAAATATGAAATCTCTATTAGAAGATAAGGAGTACAAGATTGATGCTCCTATTGCTGATGCAAAGTTTTTACTTATCAATGAAGTTGATAAGGGGACTTCAGGTGTTCGTAACACCTTGTTGTCTGTTATGCGTGAGAAAGCACTCTTCTACGGGGATACTATTAAGAAATGTAAGTGGGAAGTTATGGCTGGTAGCTGTAATGTTATTCCTAATGACGAACTAGAAAATCCTTTCTGGGATCGTTTTGTTCTTACAGAGAAAGTAGTCCGAGTTGGCCTCGATGTTATGAAAGCAATGTGGAAGGCAGGAGAAAGTATGCAAGATGTAGAGATTACCGTACCTACCAAAGCTGAAGTAAATGCTTGTGTGGTAGACCCTAAACTTATGGGAAAATTTCTAGCTGTTATTTATACTTCTGCTTCTGATCGTACTGTTTATCAAGTACCTATGATTGTACAGGCTACAAAGCTTGTATATGGCTTAGACGATTCTCAGGCTATTATTAAGGTATGTGAGCTTATTGCTCCTGATAAATTAGGGGATGTTGCCTCTAAGCTGGAGACTAAGAGAGAAAACAATGTAAGATCTCTTGTAAGTCAGTATGGGGATATTATAAATGCTCACAACTGGGCGTACACTCAATTGTTTACTACTCAGTTAATATGTGAGCTTAATGATCTTAACAGCGTTTCAGGTTATGTAGGGAAAGCTTCTCAGCTTAAAGACGATATGGTTAAAAAGATTGGAGACTATGTTAAAGCTTATGGGCAACATACTGCAGAATGTGCAGCTATAGTAGAAGTTATTGACACTAGCTGTACTGTACAGAGCTATGATGTTACATATTTTCAAGATTTGAAAAGATCAATTGCGGATAGTATAGAGAGTTCACAAAAACATAACGCTTAATTATGGACTATAGCCTTAATTTTTCAAATAGACGAAGCGATTATTGGGGTAGAGAAAATATGTATTCAAGGGACACTATTAATGTGTCCCCTGATACATCTAACTCCATCATTAAAAATAAAACCGATTCTCTTCTAGGCTCTTCTGTATTTACAAAAATACATAAAGGGTTAAATTGTAATGAGTTTCTTGCAAAGAATGGAGGTGCTTCTAGTATGATTATGGATGCTTTTAGTCACTGGAATAAAAAAGACAAGGAATACGAGATAACACCAGACAAGTACTGGTGGCATAATTTACTTTCTAAAGTAGATAACCACTTGTTACAATATGCTACTAACGACAAAGCTGGGTATTCGTATCTAGCTGCTGCGCAAACTATGGGAATTATAGACAAGCTGTATAAAAAGCATGGTGACGATCTTAAAAACAAACTTGAACAGATGAACGATGACATTAAAAATGGAACCGCTCCTTCTGATAAAGAGTTTGAAAAAGATATGAACTCTGCTGCTAATTCTGCTAAAAATAAAATCAAAAAAGACATAGAGAAAGCAGATAAGACAGGAATGCAAGCAGGTAAAGGTAATTCCCCAGAAGATCTTGATATGATGGATCTTATGATGGATGATAGACTTCAGAAGCTTATTAGTGTAAAGGGTAGTAATATCCAAGACTTTCTAAAAGTTACTATTGATAAAGCTACTGAATGTGTTGGGGGCAAAGCCACTATAATTGAAGAGTCTATATTTGACTCTGAAGATATAGAGGACCTGGTTAATATAGAAAACTTTGCTCATATAGCATTATTTGATGATCTTGTTACAAAGACCAAAAAGTATACTACTAGCTTTGATGTATATATTGACGATTCAGGCTCTATGACGCAAAACACGAGTATAGGTGACGATTATTCTAGTGCTAATACTGTTACTTATAGAAATCTTGCAAGAATGGTTGCTTTTAAATTAGAGCAGCTAAATCTTCTTAGAGATTGCTATTTGTTTTCTAATCCAGGTAATATGCCTAAGATAGATAAGAAGCATTTATTTTCAGCTCATATTGGGGGAGGAACTGACATTGCACAATGCATTAAAAGTTCCAAGAAAGTTAATAGACCTTCCATTATTATCACTGACGGCTATGATCGCCTTGACATAGAGAAAGACTATCATAAAGATTCTTTTATTCTTTGCGTAGGTATGAATAGTATGGATAGTAGTTTTATAAGATTTGCAGAAAATAAACAGCTTATGTTTTATAATAGAGGTAAGTTTTTAAAAACTGTTATCACAAAAGAGAATAAATGGGGTCGTATAGAAATCAGGGGGGAGAGAGTTTAACTCTCCCCTTTTAATTTTAATCTAAAAATGAATAAAGAAACTTGTAGCTATGCTATTATAAAACAAACAAGCAGCGCTAAACATCTTCTTACTTACGGAGATGAGATATTTGAAACAGACACTTTAAGTGAGGTGTCTAAGTTGGTAACTATGCTTAATGAAAATTCTGATAACAACTGTACTTACGAAATATTTACAATACCTAAAAAAAATTAAAATGGAAAAAACAAGAAAAGTAAATGGGTGGTCCTTTAAATACGATGAGGACTGTAATCTATATGAGTGTCGTGGAAGAGTTATGTACGATGATGAACACGATGAAATGCCAGAACCAAGTTTATGGGCTGCAGGTGAACAACTAGAGAAAGAGTTGATAGCAGAAGGACATAAAGCTGGGATTGAGCACTCTGAAAAAGGTTGGATAGAAGTATGTATACACTCTTAAATAAGAAAGTTAATGTCTTACAAACGAGCAGTTAACGGTGATTCTAGGAGATAGCGTGACTAATTAGATACAACGCATTGTGTATGACACGTTGCTCTCACAGAAATTAATTAATAATAAAAACTTAGAAATAATGATAGAAGAAAATAAAAACACAGAAAAGCAATGTGATATACAAGTTGTTAGAGTGAGTGAATTAGATGTAAATGCACTTGCTAAAGTAATAGTAAAACAAAAAGTATTGGTAAAGGGTAAAGAGTTTTTGCAGACAGAAGAAAAACACATATTGCACAAATCTTCAAGAGATATTGCAAATGCGGTTATAGAGTATCTTCATTCACTCTAACGTGTTGGGTATGGTTAGTTGTGGTATAAATAATAACAAAAACTTTAAAGATGATAGATAAATTAATAAATAAGTACGGAACTATTTTAAATACATTAAGAGAGAACAAAAGTACTAAAAGTGATACAGACCTTTATGATTACAATAATGACATAAAGAACACAAGAGAGTATTTAAAAGACCTTAAAGCACTAAAGCAACAATTAACTATACCCGTTGTTGTGGGTACGTTGCCTTGCGATGAATGTGAAGATGGAGAAGTATGGTCTCCTTATTATACCAAGTATGTAGAATGTGACTGCCGTAAATAGGCAATTACCTAC
>TARA_R110000803_G_scaffold46302_1_pt1 | contig 15138 bp, 13 predicted proteins | sample TARA_R110000803 | Tara Oceans TARA_R110000803 (sample SAMEA4397772) | marine metagenome | biome: Polar Biome; feature: [SRF] surface water layer (ENVO:00010504); material: water (ENVO:00002006), including particulate matter (ENVO:01000060) such as... | depth 5 m | reverse complement strand
TTAAGATTGTACTCGTATTGACTACTCATACCTTCTTTTTCTGATTCTGAAAATCCACCAATAATTTCAGTCCGTAAGTTGTGTGCCTCATCAATAATAATTAGACTGTTTTCTGTAGAAACTTTATTTTTCGAAAATCGGTCGTACGAATAATAACTAATTCGTCGATCTTGTGGATTAATTCCGTATGAAATCAGACTGTCAATAAAGTTAAACATAACTGCTGGAGGAGTAACAATAATTACCGTTCCTTTTGGATAAAGTTGAAGATATAACTTGCAGGCACCAGCACTAGCAAGTGTTTTCCCAGTTCCAACTCCATGAAATACGATAGCACTTCGTAAATTTCCTAAAAAAAATCCATTTAAAAATTTTCTTTGATGCTCTAATAAATTAATTTTGTTGTTTCCACTTGCTTTACCTAGTGGATTTTTCCCTTCATAAATGTTAGAATAGTCCTGACGATTTATTAGGTCTTCATATTCCTCGTCTGAAAGTTTCATCATACCAGTTTTATTTTCTATTTGTTTTCCTGTATTAGACGGTCTTGGAAATTTATCATAATAATCTATTCGGTGCGGTATATCTTCATTTGGTATGTTATCAAAAAGGTAGTCTATTAATCTTTCTTTGTTTCGATTTAAAATGGTTTTTTTTATTTCTCCTTTAAAATATTCTTCTAAAAATCCTACTATTTGATACTTTGCTAAATACATTCTGAAAGCATCTTCTAATTTTTCTTTTTTTTCTAAAACTTCCATATACATTAACAAAACATTTTAATAATCAATAGACTGCCTAAATATTTCTAAAAAAATTGTGTTGTTTTTTCCTAATTGTAGTGCGTCAGTACCATCAGCTTCTAAAATTTTTACTCGTAAATTTTGAAGGTAAAAAGAAGTCCCAATATGTTTATAGTTAAAAGACCCAGCACCCCCTTCCATAATCGTATAACTACCTGATGCGTAATATTTACTTACGATTGCCTGTATGTGGTCATTAGGCAAATTCGTTAAATCTTGTCGTGGCAATCCTTCAATTTGTACTAAGTAGTAACCTTCTGCTCGTGAAGTTGAAGAAAATGACGTTGTTGCTCGAATACTAGACAAATTTAAAACAGCGGTTCCATCCACTTGTTCGGCAGCAATGCTTAGAGCATCTCGAACGATATCTGCTCCTTTCTGGTCTGCAACGGTGGTGCTAGAAACAAACCCTTCTTTCACTATTGAGACATCCGCACCATTAAAATCACTCGTAATATTTACGCCTTGTGATAGAGTTAAGAATGAAGGTACTAAAATATTAATTAGAGCTCCACCACCACCACTCACCATTAACTTAGCTTCCTCAGGTAAAACACAAATACTGTTGTCGAATCCCAGTGTTTTAAACCATAAATTGGCTGGTGATAAGCTTTGAAAAAAAATTCCACCTACCGATGAGCTAAGGAAAGCGTTATTACTACCTGCAAAATATTTAACAACTGGCAAAGCACTTCCACTAAATTGACTAGTATGAAGTTGTGTAAATTGAAACTTGTCTATTAATGGTAGATACTCTAAACTAAGCTCACTACTACCTACCAAATACGAGTTATCAGTTATTAAACACTCAAAGTCCATAACAGACTTCCCATCACTACTAACTAAATATAAGTTGTCTGGCGTTTCAAAGTTGTAAAAGTTGTCGTAGGCTAATTGTTTGGTGGAAGCACAAAAATTAGACTTACTTGGAAAAATAATTGAACCTGTTCCGTATTTGTCTGGAATCGTTACTCTAGAAAAATTTTTATTTATACGTTCTGCTGGACTTGTATTCGGAGGATAAACTATTATATCACTCAAATAATCAGTAATTGTTCTAGCCAAAAGGTCAGGCGTATATTTACCTGTAGGAATTTGAAAGTCAGTTGTAAATGTTGTTGGAGTTAGCTTATCACCCACAATAGCACTTTCTACAGTATTTATTATTGGACCTACATTATACAGCCCTTTTCCACGATTTCCTTTAGAAGAACGCTGTGAAGGAGTTGGGAAATTTGGACTAGGAGGCTGAACAGTAAGTTCTTTTAAATCTTCAGCAATGAAAGTTGGTGTATTTCCTTTACTAAAAAAAATTATGTCTCCATTCCACGTACCATTTTTTGCAATTGGTTCGCTACCTGTTGGGTCTGGGTCACGTTCTGGAAATGCGACGTCAATTAAAGTTACTTTATTAAATTCATTTAAGTATTGATATCTTATACTAAATCCGTCACTTCTTTGACCTAACTGACCTTCAAAATTACACATTATAGTTTTAACTTTTAATAAACCCACATAGCCAGCAGGAGGTGGTGTAGTGTGTCTATTACAAACTACGTAAATATTTCCGTTTGGAGATTCATTACTTCCCCCTGGATTCGTATCGTCGAAATTTACTGTACGACCTCCTTCCGCATCTGTTCGAAAATTAGTTAAATACAAGTAATTACTTACACTAATGTTTTGATTGGTTGAATCAATTAAAATGTCACCAGTATTTTGTGATGTAGTATCTAAAAACAAACTTTTAATACTAATTTCATCACCCTCATTTAAAAGAATGTGTTTATCTTTTAAATCTACTGCAAAGTTTCCACTAGTCCCCCCTCCTAAATTATCAACTTCTCGTAATTCTATAATAGATGAATTCATATATTATAGAATTAGAAAAAAAAACTACGAAACATAACCAACAATGTATCCGCCATTGCCAAAATTAATTTGTTTCTGAATTTCTCCTTCAACAACAATTTTCATTTCATCATTGTATTTAGAAGGGATTGTTGTATCAGTTAAAAAAGTTCTACCAATCTGAAGTTCTAATTCTTCTATTACCTGATTAACATGAACTCCGTCCATATCTTTACATCCAATGTTGTCATCCGCTACCATAACACCGTTTTGAGTACTACTTGCTAAAGATGAACACATTTCAGGAGTTATATTTATATTACCCCATGTGTCACAAAACAAAGCTAAACGTCTGTTATCTCCTTGAATGTTTCGAGGAAGAATGTTAGAACCATTAACACGATATTGAATAGTTCTTTCATGCATGTTTAATGAAGTTGCTAGAGCTCCTCTACCTAAAACCGTACTTCCACTCACGTATGAGGCCTCGTTTTGATAATTAAGTTTAATTCTGAGTCGTTTTAAAAATTTGTTGTTGAAAGCTAGCGTTTTTTTATTAACTGATTGAATACCTGCGGTATTTACAGGACAGTTTATTTGCGTGTATTCATAATCGTTAAAAAGTGCGTTTGTTAATTTACTAATTAATTTTTGTTCCTGTATTTCACTTGTAATCCTATCTACTATTAGTACTGGTTTTATCGTTTGAACTGGGTTAGCGGTTCCTGTAAGTAATTTACGAGGGTCAGTTTCAAAAACTACTATAAGTCTTAACTGTGTAAAAATGCTAGACGGTAACACAGGTAAAACTTTTAAAATTGGTAAAAGATGAGAAACTTGTATATACCCCTTGTTTTTATTATTTGGGCCATCTGCAGCCGGAATTCCTGAAACTTGGCTATTTAAAACATTTACAGATTTTCCAACTACATCTAGTTTAGGTTGAACAGAATATCCTTGTTGATGTTTAAGAGTAAATCGTTCTACATTAGAGTTGTAATCATTTGTATTTTGAGAATTTTCAAAACTAAATCTTTCATTTGCGTGAAATTGACTTTGAAGAGTTGTTTTTCCGTCGTATAAATGAATTTCCTTAATCATTGATAAGACTCCGCCATCAACATTGTAACGATGCCCTCCTGCTCCAGTTAATCCAAAGTTTGCTAGTTTCATATTATTCATAATAGTTCCTTTATCTAGTCTAAATTCAACACGGTCATTACTACTAAAATAAACAGGGTCTAGTATTTCTGTTTTCACATTGTTGGGAGAATAAAACGCCATTTCTTTATATATTATACATATATAAAAAAATTTCATTAAAAGTTAATTACGTTGTGAAAAAACATAAAACAAATTACTGGAATTCCGCTATTTATAGCACTTTTTAATTCCATAGTAAATTTTTGGTTTCTTAAGTCAATCATTCCGTTAAAGTCGGCACCTAAAATAAAGGAGTTTATTCCGCCTTGGTCAGTAGTTTGTAACTGATTATGTCTTTTTCCGTAACCTCCCCCAAGAGAAGCATTACCAAGCTCCACCATTTCTCCCAAATCTAAGATAGAATAAGTTATGTAATTTGAAGTAGCATCATTAAAAGACCAACGTAATTCACTAGGAGCTGGTGGTTTTTCTAGTTGAGCATTGTTGTCTGTAGGTGTATTCTCTTTACTTTGTTGTAAAAAAGAAACTGATACCCCACTTACTACTGCTGGGACACGTGATGAAACGTTAATATTATTACTCTGTAAAGTTTGTTTTAAAGAAACATAAGAACGAGCTGATATAGGTTGGGCTGGTTGGGCAGGTAAAGTTCTATAAGTTAATCTCAGATTTTTTAGCTCATACTTAGAATTACTATTAACTCCACTTCCACATAAAAATGCGTTGTTTCTTGCTAGAGATACTGAGACCTTGATTAAATCATTGTAGTTTGATAAAGAAAAAGAGTCGGCTGTAACCTTATTTAAACAAAACTGTAATTTAGCACTAAAATCCATGTCTTGAATGAAGTTACCAGAATTTTGATAAACTTTTCCTCGACAAATTTCTTTAGCCTGCTCAGATGTGGCTACTTTTAATTCACAAATATCTAGACCGTTGAAATAGTCGTCAGAATGTTTTGTAGCACATTCTTTCATGTTTAAGAATCTATTAGTGTGTTGTAAATATTCTATAACATTTCCAGAACCCCCCAACTGAGTAGAAATGGATTCAATCACTCCATGAATTCCTGTTCGAAAATTGTAGTAACAATTCGTCGTATTATCACATCTAGCCGAACCATCTTGCGTAACAAATAATTCTCCCTCAAGTCTTATACTACCAGTCTCTATATTTTGAGAGGTATTAATCATAAAATCAACTACATCATACTCACCGAACACGCTTTTAACTTCTTCAGGGTCTGCATAAGAATATTGAACTCCACTCATTTTATATACTTATATAATATAAAATAAATTTACCAAAAAAATTATATTTGTCTAATTACTTCTTTAAAGATGATTAAGTCTTTTATACCGTTAGATGCAGATATATCAAGTTCAACTAGTTTTTGACTTACTGTTGAAGGTAAAGGTTCAAAAATCCAGCTTTCTAAGTTTGGACTATTAAAATCGTTTGTAATAGGATTAGGTAACTGTCGTTGAGATTTTCCAAAGTCTAGTTTATGAGCAACGGTACCATTATTTAATGCCCATCTGTCGAACCTATTATAATATAATGATGTATGAACACCAACGTCACGATTTGTTGTCTGTTCATTATTAATAGTGACTCGTGTTTTTTCTGGTAAAGTGGAAGATAAAAGACCGTTACTCACATTACTAGTATGGACCATCATATTAATAGCCTCTGGTTCAATCTCATACTGACGATTAAATGAAGTACTACCGTTTCCACTGTCTTTTTCAGTTGTGTAGGTAGTATAACGGTAACCGTTTTGATTTGAACTACTAGATTCACATAAAACCATTTCAGCTCCTAATATGGTAAGAGTAGAAGTTGCTTCGGCAGGAGTTATTTTACACGCCACTAATCCAGCGGCAGCAACGGTTCCTAAGGATTCGTCCAGAGTTAGAAGTACTTCATTCCCCCCAAGTCCTATGGCTGTAATAATACGTGTATAGCCAGAAATATCTACGCCGTCTAAAGTACCTGAATCCACTTCAATTTTTTGTCCTATAAAAAAAGGTAATTCAGCTTCTGCATTTTGTTGTAAATAAAGTTTTGATAAAACAATACTTGTTAAAGCACCTGCCGTAGCATCTGTTTTTACTAAACCATAACCTTGAGCATCTATAAAAACGTTATCTTCTCCGTAGCAGTTATCAGATACTAGACGGTAAGCATCTAGCTCTAAATGAATGCTTGTTTTTCCTAAATAATTTGTGTCTAAAGGAACATTACCTTTACAAATGTTAAATATATCATTAATAGGAATACGAATCTCTTTATCTAATTGAGAAGCGTGTATTCCGAAATCTTTGTTACCTTTGTCCAGAGTCTCAGATATGTAACCCCAAGCATATTTAGAAACACGTCCAATTTGATTAAATGAGTTTCCCTGTTCTTCAGTAAATGACGTGTCCCAACTTTCTTGACTACACCTTAATTTATTAACGTCTCTAATATTTTCAATCATACCTTTATTTGAACTTACTAAAGTCGCATTTTTAATTAATCCAACTGACTTTAAATTGTAGTCTAAAGGTTCGTTCGTACCAATAACACAACCATGATTATACACCCCTTCTCCTCCTGAATGTGTTGGTAAATTAGCCACCGTATTTGCGTCGGTAGTATTTATTCGAACTGACAAAGAAATGTACGATTTATTACAATCAACAAGCATGTTAGCAGGAATATTTATGTCAATAAGATTACTAGAACTAGTAATATTTCCGCTTTGCACTGGAAGAATACGTATCTTTTTTTCACTCATTATATTATCTCTTAAGAATTTAATTTTAACTAAATAAAAATAAATTCTTAAACTCCACTTTGATAACTAATATTCGCTGGTTCCACCTCCATAGCCTGAGGAACCGATTTATGCCTAGCTCCAAATACACCTCCAATGAAGGTACCGATTCCGACCAATGTCGAAACTACATCGCCAACTACGTCCTCAGGCCCAAATTCCGCCAAATCTTCCTCTCCAGCACGACTAACAGCTTTTTCTCCAGCCTTCTCTACAACAGTTTTTAAGTCACTAGAACCAGCTTTAACAACAGAAGAATCTTCATTTAAACTACTTATTTTTTTACTAATACCTGAAAAAGTTCTTTGTGTTGTATTTAATATGCTGTCATCGTCATCTTGTGTAGAGGCTAGATTTCTAACTGTTGGATTTTGTAAAAGATTGTTTCCCAGTGTTTGCGTATTTTCTTCTTGTTCATCCATAATGTCATTTATTTTTTGAGCATTTTTTTGTTGCCTAAGTGCCTCATCTGGTTCATCGCTAGAGTCTAACTTTTCATTTTGAAATTTACGAGCCATTTTATTTTGAATGTTTTCTGGAAAACCCTGTGCTCGTGATTTTAGAGCTGTTGATATTGTGTTACTCGTTTGACTCCATTCACTAGGACTTAAGTCAGATATATTACTCTCAACCGTACTTTCGGTACTCTCAATGCCTGGCTCTGGAGTTTCCATTTTACCTTTTAAATGTTTTACTAAACCTTTAATACCTCCCTTTTTATAAGCATCTGCCATGTCCATAACATCTTTAGCTTTAGTACCTGTTTTTACAAGAGATTTGGAAAAATTATTTACTGTATTTGTTAAAACAGACTTTCCACCCTCCATCATAAATGCCGTTCCTATTGGGTCAGTAAATTCCTTAATTTTATTTTTCATCTCTTCTCCCAGAGCTTTTAAATTGGTCTTATATTCTTCATTTTGTTGAGATATCGCACCTGTAGCTCCAATGTAATTACTAATATCATCCATTTTTAATATATAACTATAGTATATATTAAAAATGCCTAAAATATTAAAAATGAAAGATAAAAGTGATAATTTTACAATTGACAAAGGAATGTTATTTAATTGTCCCTTTAGATTAGTTATAATAGGTAGAACAGGCTGTGGAAAAACGAGTGCCATAGGTTCCTTACTACTATTAAAAGAATTTTATAAAGATGATATTAAAGGTAAAGATACTTATATATTTTCCCCAATGACAAACGACTTTAAAATGGAAGAAATTATAAAACAAAAACAAGTTGAAGAAATTAACGTTTATAACTTTTTAGATGACGAAATATTAAATGCTCTTTATGAAAAATTAACTGAGGAATTTAAAGAAGCCGTGGCTAGTAAAAAGAAACCCAGCCAGAAGTTAATACTCCTAGATGACCTATCTTTTAGTGGTGACCTTCGAAGTGGATTTTATAATTCTGTTAGCCGTATTTTTTGTAATGGTCGAAAACACAACATTAATATTATTATTACATCACAATACATCTCGCACATTTTACCCTCGTGTTTAAGTCAAATATCAGGCGGTATTTTCTATAATATGAGTGACAGACAATTAGACATTTTAGCTGACCACTATAATTATACTGATAATAAGAAAACCTTTAAAAAGCTCTTTCGTGATGAAGTGCGTGAAGGTCACGACCATTTTATAATAAATTTCTCTAACAGTCGTAGTCAAGGATTATACCTTAATAAAAACTTTGAAAAAATTGGTTAATCCCAAAAACTGACAAATGAAACATTTTTAGTTTTTTGTGGTTCTTGTTTCTTTACTTCTTTAATTAGTTCTTTGTCTTTTTCTTTTTCTTTTAGTTGATTTTTTAATTTGTCTATTTCTTCTTTTAACTCTTTTTCGTTTTTTGTGTTTTTTGCGTGTTCTAGTAAAGTTTGGTCAATTTCAATAACTTCTTTTTGTTTGTTAATTTTTTTTACCTGACTTTTTTTTTGCCTATTTAGCCTAGAAGTTTCACGTCCTTTTGCCAAATTTTCAAGCAACTTTTTTTTTCTTTCAGGGTCCATTTGTTTTTTTTTTTTAGGTTCTTCACGTGGTTCTTCTTCTGGTTCTTCTTCACTAGATTCTTGAACTTTTCCAAAAGACTTTTCAAATAAATCGTCCTCACTTTCACTCATTATAACTAATCGTTAGAAAATAATTTTGTAAAGATTTCTAACCATTCCACAAATAATGAACTGACCAATAGTTTTTAGTGTTTTTATCCTTGTAGGTTAATTGTCCTTTTTTATTTTGGATTCCCTTTGCTCTAGCTAAGTATGCTTTTCTTTTTTTTTCATCTCCGTGTTGTGTAAAATCTTTATAGTTTTTATTTCCAAAATGAATTAACTTTGTACGCCCATCTTCTTTAACATTTACAGAAAATTTATAAATTCCTCGCCCTGTATATTTAAACGGTTTATAAAGAGTTGTACCCATACATTAACCGTTTATTTTTATTCATTTGGTGATTTAATTAAAATAGTTAAAACGGCTAAACCTGAGATTTGAACAGGTTCAAGGTCGCTTCTCAACAGTCTAGCACGAATATTTCTAAGAGTTTTTTCTGGATTTTTCATATCAATAAAATACGGAGTATTTGGTTCATATTCAACAATCCCACTATTATCCGATTTGGGTACAATTGCCAGTATGTTTCGTCTCACTCCGTTTGAACCAAATCCGTCATAACTTTCTAAATCAATGTTCTTCATTTCAACTAAAAAACTGTCATTTATTAAAGTGGCCGTGAATAAAGTGTCTGCAACCAAATTTACTGAAGTTCCACTTTTAATTTGTATAGGTTGTTTAAAACCCAAAAATTCACTTAAAACGAGAGGAAATTCTACTTTTAAAATTGTGTTGGTATTTCGTGGAACTCCAGGAGGGTCAGCCTGAAATCCAGAGTAAATGTCTAGAACATTTTCAATTTGTGTGTCAGAATAAAGAGCAGGATTATAATTGTATCGTAGTGTGTTAGCCTGAGAAGTATCACCCCCCCCCTGAAAAGATAAATAAGGGAAATACTGTTTTGTTCGGTCTAAGTCTTCTTCAAATAATAAGGTCGGTACTGTTGGCGTATTTCTATATATTCTACCTCTTATTTTACCCTCACTAATACTAATTTCCATAACATCATTATTAGCTTGAGTGGTATCTACAAAATTTTCTGGAAGTAATCCAGTATGTACCGTCTTTGTATCAGTTACAATAGATTCATATGGGTCAGTGTATCTACCTACTTTTATTCCAAATTTTGTACTTATCACATTTCCCATTTTATCAGGTTGTTCTTCACTGAGACCAATGGTAAATCCATTGTCTGTCGAAGAACCTGAACCATTATCGCCTATATTTCGCAGTCGAACTCTAAAAACACCACATCCATTTATAAAAGGATGCTCACTTGTTAAACGTGACACATCATTCGCTGAAAAAGTGTTGTCAGCTCGTTTTATTGTTGTAGTAGTACGTGTTGTGTTAGCACTGTCAAAAAAGTCGTCATTTTTTAAAACACTGTACTTATAACCAACTTCTGCTTTTTTTGTTTTTTCTCCTATAAAGCATTCAAATTGAGCACCTATATTTTTTCCCTGTAAAGTTAAAGAATTATTTAGTTTTAAAGTCATGTCATCTAATAATTCTTGAAAATTGATGTTCGTATATACCTGAGGTTCTAACTGTATAACTTTTTGATTTGCTGGAGTCGTATTAGTTAAGTTATAGGTTAGTGTATTATTTATAGCATCTATAATTATCACATTTTGAATAGGTTGAAATGATAGTGAATGGAGACAAATTTTAGAATTTTCCATAATAGTAATGTCAGACGAAAAGTCGTTGTCAAAATTTGAAAATTGGTTCTCTGTTGTTAATCTAATTAATTTCATATATACTTTAACAATATTTTAATTTTATATTTAAAAGGTTATATAACTATATACTATAAATGAAAGGAGTAAAATATAATTGTGTGATAAATGATAAAATTAAACTAACTTCTTTAGAAATGAAAGATTTAGTTAGGTCTATTAATTTATTTTTTGAAGAAGAATATGATGGATTAATTGAAGTTAATTCAACTAAAATTTATAATATTGTTAATAGACCTAAATTCGTGTCTAAAAATTTAAAAAAACTGTTAAAAATTGAGTATGTAAAAAAACTAACGTAAATTAGTCCGTTGTTCTACAACCCCTATATCAAAACCTACTTCTTTAACTAAAATTTTTGTTCCTGTCACTGAATCACTATCACTTTGTAAAGATATTGTTAATATTTCTTCAGTTGGTAATCCCTCGCCAAAGATTTGCTTATTATTAAATTCTACTTGTCTTATTTTATCATAAATTACTGGTTTTTTTATACTCCAAATAGAAATTCGCTCACCTATACTGATTGTTTCATCTGCAGTTAAAGTATAAACTATTTTACTATGATACCATGCTCCATCATTTATTCCAGTCATTTTAGTATAAACAACAAAGAATGGAATTGAAGAAGTATTGCTATAACTGTCTATAGAAATTTCTGCATTTAACCCTTTTAAATCTGCTAAAGTCAAAGCTTTATTACCTTGAGAATAAAAAAAGTAATTAAATTTAGAAGCGTCTGCCTGTGTTTTAGTAAATAACCAACCGTTTCGATTATCCTCATCTTGGGTTGGTATTGGGAAACTATCAGCATAAACTGCCTGACCAGTTAAAGAAGTTAGTTGAACTTTACCATTTACCTTTACATCTACCGCTATTTTATCTAATTTATTTCCTAATGTATCTAATTTAGTATTTTGTTTAATTGCTTCTTGATGTTGTTTTAAACCGACAACCGAATTCATGTAAGTCGAATTATTTATTGAATTTTTTGACATTTTTTTTATATTTATAGGTTATATAATAAATATGAAAGAAATTTTAAATTCTCACCCTCTAAAAAATTTACGGCTAGCTGTAAAAAACAGTAATATAAAAGGTTACTCGAAAATGAATAAATCACAACTTATAGACGTAATGTTAAAACCACAACATAGAAATGATTTTAAAGATGTAAAAATTTACGTTAAACCAGAAAAAAAAAGAGAAAAAAAAGAAAAGATTTTTGAGAAGTCCTCACCGAAACAAGAGAAGAAACCAGAACAAAAACCAGAGAAAAAACCAGAACAAAAACCAGAGAAAAAACCAGAACAAAAACCGAGAAGAAAACTCGTACAGGTAAAAAAACTTTCTGAAAAAGAGTTAAAGAAGTATGAAACGGTTTTAGTACCGAATGAAACATTTAAGAATTATATTCTGAATCAAGTAAGAAGATATTAGTTTTCTTTTTCTTTTTCTTTTTCTTCATTCATACTACAAGAAGACCAGCAACAAAATTTTAACTTTATTCTTTTATACCAACTCATATATTATATCTTCACATTTTATTTTTCTTTAATTAATTTATTAATTTAATTCGTTAAAAAACTACTTAAGAAATAAAATTAATATATACATATAACATAAATGGACATTTTACAGTTTTGGAAACAGGATACAAATACGAGCAAACCAAAAATAATAATAAAAGGAGGATTTTACACTAAAAAATTTCTCCAATACAATAAAACTCACCTTTATAAAGGTGAAGTTAATAATTTTATAGATACAAATTTTATTTATAATCCAGCAACTAAACGACTTATAAAAAAAAAGTACGATAAACGGTACAAGGTAAAAGTACTAACTAAAGGATTTATTAAAAAGTATCCAAATATAAAAAATAATGTTGTAGATTATGGAATTAAATTAAGACATACCTTTCAAGGTGGAGAAAAAGAAAATATTATAAAATCTTTGTTAGGTAATATTACAGGCAACGTAAAATTTATTTTTCAGTTAGACAACAAGATTTTAAAAGAGTTTAATGTATTAATTGAAGGAAGTGTTAATAAATTTTGGAAAAAAAACTTTGAGCTATTTACTATTACGTACGAGCCTTTGGTTTGGATTTGGAACGTTGGGGGTGATGTAAATATGATAATTACAAAAGAAACAAAACTAAAGAAAACAACTATGAATCAATTATTTAAAGATGGAGCTAATTATTACTGCTTTTACAGTGTTATTTTAGATTATTTTAACGAAAAAATTGAAAATACAAAATCGAAAAGTTTTAAAAGCAAGTGTAAAGAAAAAATTAACTATATCCAAGGCAAACAACTAAAAACGCACTATAAGTACGGTATTTTACAAAAATACAAGGGAGGAATGCCTGACAGCAAAAACGTTTTAAGCATCTTAAGCAATAAATTAGAAGTAGGATTTGACATTGAGATGCCATTTCAGAAAGAAACATTTTTAAAAATACGACCATTAAAGCCAGTAAAAAAGGTGTTTCGTTACGTTAATTCAAGATTAAACCATTTGGAAACAATTGAGAATAATGGTTGGTTTAATAATTTGTATAACAACGACTTTAAACAAGTTGAATATGTAGATCGAGAAACTCTTTATAATATTGTTGAAGACTGTAAAAAAAATGACATTATGTGTATTTATAATAAAGACAACTGTGGTATCAATAAAGTAAAAACAACTAAAAAATTCTTTTCTTTGTCTAACTCTTTTTATGACACGATTAACGAATTTGAAAAAGAAGTAGGATTTACCGCCAACATGAAGATAGACTATAATTTAGATAAAAATTTAAGTGAGTTTATTATTCAAAGTAGTCACTATAATGGCACAATTGATTTTAAAGATTTATCAAAAGTAAATAGCCAAGATTCAGACATTAAGCAAATAGACATGAAAAAAGCGTACTCTCAATTTTATAACTGTAAATATTATAATGGGTTTATGGGGGTAATAACTAATTCTATACGTCCAATGACCAGTTATAAAGATTTAAAAGGTTGTTTTTATATTACTGATTTATTTATTCCAGAAGGAAAACTTAAAAAACTAAATAAAGCTATGAATATCTACTTTAGTAATAACATTTATTATGACACCGAACTAAAATTTTTAGAAGATAATGGGTGTAAATTTAAAGTGGTTTATGGTGTTGTTGGTGAAATGTTTGACTTTAGATTTAATAACGACATGTTAAACAAAAAAGAAGAAACTTTGTTAGGTGACCGTAAAATAAAAGTACCTTATTACTCGAAATGGAGTGGCCAAAAGGGCATGATTTATCCAAACAAAAATTTTTACATGAAAGGTAGTAAAAATTACTTTGAAAATTTAAGAGGAGAACACGACATTTACAATGATAACGTGTCTGATGAATATCGAGTTTCTTATCCAAAAAAAAGTGTTAATCACGCATTACACATTACGGCTCAAATTACAACTTACCAACGATTAGGAATGTTAGAACAATTGTTAAACATGGATTTAGATAAAATATTAAGAGTTTGTGTTGATGGGATTTATTACAAAGAACATAAATTTAAACCTTGTGAAAAAGTTCAATTTGATTACAACAAAGAAAAGAAAGCATTTAATTTGTGGTCAGAAAGTGACTCTTTTATTAATAACGTGTATGATAATTTAGAGGAAACTGAATGGAAATGTGAAAACATTAAAAGACCGTATAACAAAGTAGAGGTTCATCTAGGGATGGGGGGAGCAGGGAAAACCCACTATAATTTAGAAGATAAAGGTTTGTATAATTCCTGTTTTGTTGCACCTTCTTGGTTTCTGAGTTGTGATAAAAAAGAAGACTACAACTTAAAAAATAATACGGTTGTTGCACGATTAACGGATAAAAGCCTGCCATATTGGAAGGAAATTATGGAAAAATTCAATAATTTAATAATTGATGAATGCTCTATGATTAATGAAGAACAAAAAACTTTTATTATTGACAATTTTAAAGGGGGTATTTATTTTTGCGGTGACATTGGATATCAACTCCCACCAGTTCATAATAAAGAAATGAGTCTTGATGGTATGAAGGTTATAGAACATAAAAAAAATTATAGGTGTAAAGACACTGAATTTTTAAATATATTGTTAGAAGTAAGAAAAAGTATAAAAGAGGGTAAGGACGACTGTAAAAAAGTAATAAATCAATTTAATAGTATTACGTTTGAAGAAGTAAAAAAAATTTATAAAGTCAAAGATATGATTATAACAAGCCAAAATAATTTTATTGATGAAATTAATAAGGACATAGACTTAGAAAAATACCTGGTAAAAAATAATACTTCGTTATATAAAAATGGGCAAATACTTTTTAAAAATCCTAATAAGGTAGGGGTTGATACTATAAAAACAAACGCATTTACTATCCATAAAGTACAGGGTAAAACCGCTGAGGAATCCCTCTTCATTGATAAAAGAAAAATAAAAAGTTTAAGAATGTTATATACTGCCTTAAGTAGAGTAAGGGTCAAAAAACAAATTTGTTTTTTTTAACTCTTTTTTTTCTTCTTTCTTCTTTAAAAAAAAAAGTTTTTTCTTTTCCAAAAAACTTTTTTTTTTCTTTCTTCTTTAAAAAAAAGTTTTTTCTTTTCCAAAA
>TARA_R110000803_G_scaffold43061_6_pt1 | contig 15158 bp, 26 predicted proteins | sample TARA_R110000803 | Tara Oceans TARA_R110000803 (sample SAMEA4397772) | marine metagenome | biome: Polar Biome; feature: [SRF] surface water layer (ENVO:00010504); material: water (ENVO:00002006), including particulate matter (ENVO:01000060) such as... | depth 5 m | reverse complement strand
TTCAATCCACAAATCCAAGCCATAAATTCAGCCCACTTATTCAATCATTCAAAGGAAAGGAAAAGAAAATGAAAAGAAAACTTGCAAAGGCTTTGAATGTGTGATTGCTTGTTGTCTTTCCTAAGTAAAACTAAACCACAAACAAAAAGAATAATGAAAACTAAAACAAAAGAAACCCTTACGAACTTAATACTTGCGCTTGCAATGGGCGCGGCCATTGGCCTAATGTTCTTTTACGGAATACCCGCTTAAACTAAACCACAAACAAAAAGAATAATATGAAAACAAACTTTGAAACACTATGGCAAGCATTCGACTCAATCGCACATTCCAACAAATCGGAAAAGCTAGAATCAATTGAGTTCGAAGAGTATATGCACACGGGCGGAATTAATTACGGTGAAAGCTGGACTTATTCCTTTGAAATTGACAAGTTGAAAGGCCGCAACACTAAGAAAGGCTTACAAGTAAGTATCTTTAGAAATAACTTTGGAATATATGAAAAAATAAGTTATTGCTTATAAACCACAAACCACAAACCACAAACAAAATATGAATTCATTCAAAACAGAATTATTCAAAGTTTCTTTCCTTGATGATTATCGCGCTGATAAGGCCGTATTAATTGAGTGGATAAAAGACTCGAGATGCGGCGAGTATAGCGAATTAAATACGCTTGCAACGCTTTGTTCAAACGTCGACGACAAGCTACAGAACTATGAGCTTTCGCCAAGTGAGGCCGTCAAGATCATAGGCAAATCCGCCTCTTTCTTTATGCTTCCATAGTTGGGCGAATAAACCTAAACCTTGCGGCCGCCCTTCTTAATTGATTGCGCGGCCTTTGGCGTGTCAACACTTGGCAAATGAAAAACACAAAACAAAAAGAATAATGAAAAACAATAAAAAGAAACTATCAATAGCAAGCGCAAAAGACGCGCAAATCAAAGCAAGCCTTCGCGCTTGGATTAAAGGCGCAAGCGCGGAAAACGTCGCAAGCGGGCTTGAATGGTATAAAGAAGCGCAAGCCTTTTGCCAGGGACTAGCAAAAGAGTTTGATTTACCCGCGTATATTGTTGCGAGCGTTGTCTCGATGCTTTCGCCGAATAACAAATGGGGGCGCAACAAGATTGACGCAAGGGCGGTTATTATAGCTTGGAAAAATGGCCTTGGGGCTGAATCCGTAAAGGTATGCACATACACGCCCAACAAGTTGAAAGCCTTTAGAGCATTGAATGAAGGCGAGCGCATCGCATCAAGCGCACCCAAAACACACGCCTTTGCAATGAATGTTGGCCTTCTGTCACCTAATCACATTACTATTGATAAATGGCACATTCGCGCCTGCCTAGTAAAGCCAAAGGACGGTATTACCGAAACAGTCGAAACCGTAACCGCAAAACAGTATAGAAGAATAGAAGCAATCACCGCGCAAATTGCAAAGGAAAGCGGTTTGAAGGGTTATGAGTTGCAGGCTATTGTATGGGTTTCGATTAAAGAAAGTTGGGGGCGATAGTATGGAAACTTTTAAAGAAGTGAAACTTTATGGCCTAACATTCAGCGAAGCAAACGCGCAAGAAGTCGAAAGCCTAAAGGCGCAAGGCTTTAAGCAAGTTAATAACCGCAAAGAACGTTCAAACATTTACATGATCTTTTATAGGAAGGAATAACCCTCAAACCACTTGCCCCGTAGTTTAACCGCTACGGGGTTTCTGGGCGCAAGGCTATAGGCAACCCTTGCAATCAATTAAAACGCCTTTAAGGCGCATTCAGGCGCAACTAAACCACAGGCCAAAAGAAAAATGAAACTAAACGAAAAACAAAAAGAATTAATTACAGATTTAGCGAATGACTTTTTGGAAACAGTCAAGGCAATAGAGAAGAGCGTTAAAACTACGCAAAACCATTACGGAAAATACGGGCAATTGCTTTCTGTACTTAGTAAAGGAAATAGAAAGCACGCTGAAATTTACGCTGTTGCGCTAATGGAAGCGGGCGCGAATAAATCGGGCGTAAAAAGCGCGTTGCAAGTCTTTTGTTAATTTAAACCACTAATAAAATGAAAAAAATAAGAAAAAATAAAAAAAGTTTACAGTTAAAACTTAACCGCGCAAATTGGTTCGCTGAAACATTCGGGACTGATTTATGCCCTTGCTTTAGGATAATCAAAAAACGTGCAAATAAGTAACACATAAGAAAGGATAAAATGAAAACAGAAAAACAAATACAAAGCGAAACGGCCAAGCATTTTAAAGAGCAAGTGAGCTTGGCGGGATTAGCTGAATTATACGCCTTAGAAAAGAAAATTGACAGGCATTTTAATGCGGGTACTTTAAGCGTTAAAGACTTTGCAACGCTTGACGAATCAATCGTTTATGCAATTAGTCGATTTGACGAAAAAGACAGGGAGCCGCAATGGATTAAAAGGGCTTTTAATCGTTTAAGAAAGGCTAATAATGAAACCCTAACTTCAAAAGATTACTAACATGAAACTACACATATATAAAAACACGCCGTTCGGATTAGAGCGGGTAAACGACAACGCATTGACTATTGAGGAAGCCAAGGCAGTCATTCGGGCTAACCCTACGCTTACTATGCGTGACGCTGAAAGCCAGTCTTACGAGGCATTGCTTGTGCCGCTGGAAGAGCCGAGCACGGAAGTGCTTACTAGTCAAGAAGTTACAATAGCAAAAAACTTTAAACTAGGTCTTGCAATAGCACTAGGTTTGTCAATAATGGCACTCTTAATCGAGAGAATCTAAACCACGGGCGAGCTATTTCCAAAATGGAAACAGCTCGCCAACTAACCACACGTAAAAATGATCACTAAATACAGTAAGAACGAACATATGCACCATCTTAACGACGGAGCTGAACCACTTGACAAAGAAGCTAAACAGCTAATCAAAACTAGATTAGCACGTGCAGGCATTGACGGGCGGAACCGCAACACTGCACCAAAGCACATTGGGCAATGGTTGCAGTCTACGCACCGCGAAGTCTTTAACCGAGACTTCGATACGTTTGTAGAAGCCAACGATAAACAGAAGCACTGGATGAGCTAGAATTTTCTAACCCCTAGACAAAGCCAGCCGTTGTCACCCCTAGCCTCTCAGCACGCCTCACAGCGCGTTGAGGGGCTTCAAGGGTGAAAGTAGGGGGGTAGCCCCTTTTAACCATAACAAAGACCGCAGGGCGGCAATTAAATATGAGCACATACACATCGGCAGTAGAATACCTAGCATCAAAAAAACCGAAAGTCGTTACAACTAAGTTTAAAGTTTTAGCGGAAATGGTCAAACAAGACATTGAGGGCAACGCTTTCGGGGATATGCTTAAGTTTCCAGCTAAACAGGATGTACACGATAGAAGGTTTGATGCAGTTAAGCGGGGAGCGCAAGTTGAGTTGGTGAATAACTACCGAGACAAGGGAATGCGTGCTATAGATGCGTGCAAGAAAGTCGGCGTCCCTCTTAGCTCATACAACACTTGGGCTGGTAAGCTGCGAGTATCCTATTCAAAGAAGTAGTGGGAGCGCACAAAATAAGATATCATCACTCAAGGATGCCCGAAGGATATGTCGGGCAAGCAATTAAATACGCGAACACTCGCAACGATGCAATCTCCCTCTTAGGCAAGCACGACAAGAAACTAAACGTTGTGATTGACCGAAGGGGGAGCGTGCTTACAATTTTAGACAATGAAGAAAGCAAATAAAGAATACTGCGAAGGGACTATGACCGAGGCAGGTCTACGTAGCTTCATAATGTCTGGTCTACGCAGCAAGTCTCTGAGATGGAGACCAAGGTCGGCAGCAATAGCCGAGGTCTGCATTGGCAAGGGAATCAATCCAGCGACTGGTCGGGAGTGCAAGCTTCACAAATGCCCCGACTGTGATGGACTATTTCCTCAAAATCAAATGCAAGCGGATCACATTGAGCCAGTTGTGCCGCTTGAAGGCTTCCCCTACCTAGCGGAACTTTTCCTTGGCTATGACTGGACTGAGGTCGTGAAACGTATGTTCTGCGAAAAAGGGGGCTACCGAGTTTTATGCAAGGATTGCCACAAGGTGGTAACCCAAGCAGAAAGAAATGAAAGAAAAAGATTGAAAAACAAGTAAACTACAGCCAACATAATAAATATGACAACATTACACATGGATAATAAAAAACTAGCCGCTGAATTAGCAGAAGCTTTAGTCGAAGACAGAATGGGCAAGCACATGGTCTGGGAAGATCGTGAAGACGGCAGCGAGGGCTTCACGGAAGAGGCACAGGATGTCTTCAATGATATTTACGAAATCATTTTCACCAACCTAGAGAGCATCTAACACTATGACCACAACGATACAGCAACACCTAAAGAAACTCAAACCAGCACACAGAGATGCTGCGCTAACTAACATGAAGCCAAGCGGCATGACCGAACAAGCGAGTGACATCGTAAGTGCAATTGCGACCTTTGATTGGGTCGAAGCCCCAGAGGGATACACCTTCTGGAGTGACATATGCCAAGAGCTTATCCGTGGAGAGTATTCCTTTACAGAGGAAGAAAGCAAGGGACGTGAAACGGGGCTTCCAGTAGAATCCGAGGAGCGAAAGACCTACCCGATTTATAGTGGTCTGATTGCTTACTTCGCGGATGCACTTGCGGCGGTCGCAAACCTTAGCTACAAGGGCAACCAGCAGCATCACCCAGACAAGCCGCTACATTGGGATAAATCAAAAAGCACCGATTCGAGAGATGCCCTTGTGCGTCACATAATTGACATGGAGAAGGCAAACAAGGATGGCGACTATGAGAAGGAGCTTGAGGAAGCCAAGAGGGTTGCTTGGCGTGGTCTCGAAAACTTGCAACGCCTAATCGAGGGGAGTTGCCAATACACTAACAATAAGCTTGACAAGTAACTCTACATCAACATAATACCAATATGAAATCATCAGAATCAATCACAAACCTAGCAGCAGCATTTGTTAAGGCTCAAGCCGAAATGTCTGGAGCTAAGAAATCCGCAAAGAATCCATTCTTCAAGAGCAACTACGCCAACTTGGAAGAGATTATTTATTGCGTAAGAGAACCATTCGCTAGTCACGGGCTTGGATTTATACAGTTCCCAATAGCTGGAGAAGGGTCTGCTGGAGTGGAGACTATTATCCTACACGAAAGCGGAGAGTGGATCTCTGGAGACTTCCTTCTGGACTGCGTAAAATCAGATCCACAGGGAATGGGTAGCGCAATTACTTACGCTCGTCGCTATGGGCTTCAATCAGCCGCAGGCATTCCATCGGAAGATGATGACGGCGAAGGGGCTATGAAGCGCAAGCCACAGATGACCAAGGAAGACGCAGTAGCTAAAATAGAAGCTGCGAAAACAGTTGAAGCACTAGTAAAACTTTGGAATAGTCTACCAATTGATCTCAAGCAGAACGAAGCTGTGAAATCAGCAAAAGACAGTAGTAAATCAGAACTAACAAAAACCAAATAACAAAAGAGTAAAAAATGAGTAAGCTAATCACACTAAAAATCGACGTAACTAAGATCACGGAAGATCGACTATACAAGGGCAAGAAAGGCGAGTATCTTGACTGCGACGTATGGATCGACGAGACGGCAGACGAGGACTGGAAGGTCGTATCCGTCAGCGAGTCCCATACCAAGGAGGAGCGAGATATGAAGCCACGTCCCAAGAAGAATTACATTGGCAATGGAGCATTGAAGTTTGGCTGGGAAGGCTTTTCTTCAGAGACACCTAAGCGTTCGACGGAAACGTCCGAAGCTATGGATGAAGAAGTTCCATTTTAATTAACCCTTAACCCCTAAGCCCGCTCTGGAACGACAACCAGAGCGGTTTTTTATGAAAAATTTTAAAGACATTTACAAGATCACAAGCTCGGCTAGATTATTAGCTATGAACAATCACGACATGACCGCACAGGTAATTAACGACGAGCTAACAATACTAGAACACGAGTGTGAGGTTTTAATTTTAAGCGGAGTCTTATCTCCACGAGACACAATAGAAGGAAACGAGGAGCTTATTAAAGCTATCGATGACTGCGAAGAAGCAATGAACCAAGCAGAAGATGCTCTGGAATACCACTACTCAAAATTTCCAACCGACTTGTAGCTTTTTACTACAGCTACTACTATTTTATTTCCCTTTTCCGAATCATACTCTACCACTTTATCATCCGAAAATAACAACATACCATTAGAGGGACTAGCAGTCTTGTAAAAAATATAGTCGCCGCTGTTAGCATAAATAGTTTTAACCTTAGCAACGGAATGTTCCAACCCACTAGCAGACAAAACTTCAATGGCTGATCTTGACGCACTCAATGATAATGGTAGGAGTAAGAGTAATAATAGTATCTTCATACCACTAGAATACACCCGCCTATTAAAAAAAGATATAGAGTGAACCGCTTAGATTCTCAACTTTGATTACCTACATACCAAATGACATACATGACACTTATACTAGCACTTATAATGGTTGAATCCAACGGGAATGACTTTGAAATCGGAGACGACGGGAAAGCTTACGGATGCTTGCAGATGCACGCCGCTTACGTTCAAGATGCAGCGGAGTATGCTGGAAAGGATTGGGTGCATGAGGATGCTTTCCAGCGGGACGTAGCTATACAGATCTTCATGGCTTACATGGCTCGCTATGCGACCGAGGAGAGGCTAGGCAGGGAGCCAACCCTAGAGGACATAGCAAGGATACACAATGGTGGTCTGAACGGCTACAAAAAGAAATCTACAGAAAAGTATTGGCAAAAGGTAAAAAGTATGCTTTAATAATTTCAGCGTGTCACTCATCACACATAACATAAACTAGAAAGAACGTTTAAGTTAGGCGGGGAAATTGGGTAAATTAACCGAGTGGCACGCTAGCTTTCCGCAGTAAAAATAACCACAACCACAACAATAAAATGAACGGGACTTACATAAAACTATATCGAAAGATGACGGATTGGGAATGGTATGACGATACCAATTGCGTCCGTGTCTTCTTGCATCTAATGCTCAAGGCTAACTGGAATGAATCAACCTACAAGGGTTACGATATTCCTCGCGGATCAATCGTCACGGGTCGCAAGGCACTATCCGAGCAGCTAGGTCTGTCTGAACAAACCATCAGAACAACCATCAAAAAGCTCGTAAACTCACAGTCAATCAACCAGCAAGTAACCAGCAAGTTTTCTATCCTAAGTGTCTGTCAGTACGACACTTACAACCCTGAGAAAAGCGTAGCTAACCGCAAATCAACCACAGATCAACCAGCAACTAACCAGCAAACTAACCGCAAAGTAACCACATCTAAAGAAGATAATAAGTTAAGAAGAGAAGAAGATAATAAAACTACTTATGTTCCAGCGAAGGAGGCTCACCAGTTGCGTGCCGAGAAATTATTCAATCGTCCAGAGGCTAGGACTCTAGACAAATCTGAACTATCCGCTTGGCAGTCAGCCGAAGAGATTGTTAAGTCAACAACTGAACGGGAGTGGCAACAGATAGAAGCATTCTACGCAGCACCACAAAAAGAAACTTACGCTCGCAAAAGCTATGCGACTCTGCTAAACAATTTTTCGGGAGAGCTTGACAGGGCTGCCGATTGGCACAGAAAGAACCACCAACCACAACCAAAACTAGGGACACCAACACAATGGACATAGCAGAAAATTACCCACACAGCCTTCAATCCGAGCAGACGATCCTTGGTCAAATGCTACAGCACGATGCGGCTTCGATCATTGCAGAGGGAGCAACAAAGGATTGGTTTTTCTCGCTTGAGAATCAAGTCATGTTTGAATCTATTCGCCAAGTCTTCGATGCTGGGCAAGACATTAGCGAGCTTTCAGTTCTGCCAGTCCTTCAATCGAATATGGCAAAAGATCGAATGGATGTAGACACAGCAATGTCAATGATGATGGCTCTGCCAGTTGTTTATACGTCCACGTGGGTTGCGGCTTTACGCAATGTTCGCAACAAGTTCCTTCAGAGGAAGATGATTCACGCAACTCGCAGTATGCTGGAGAAGCTACAGATGCCACTAGCATCCGCAGAAGATATCAAGGTTGCCATATCCGAGCCGATGAACGAGATATCTACGCTCACTCTAGCCGACGATGACAAGACAGCCAAGGAGGAGATCGTAGAATTTATTGACCAGAAGATGAAGGAGCTTCGCGGGGAGGAGGATCGAATCCCCGAAGAGTATCGTGTTTACACTGGCATGAAGCACCTTGAGGAGACGCTGGGACACATTGATCGTCGCCGCAAGGACAACAACATTATCATTGCAGCACCAAGTTCACGTGGCAAGTCAGCGTTAAAGCGTCAAATTATTGTTCACAACTTGTTCAAGCACAAGGACTGGATTGTTGTAGCCTTCTTGCTGGAGAGTTCCAAGGAAGATTGGTGGCACAACACGGCGTGTTCCTACGCTAAGATTGACACTCGTCAACCGCTCAACACAGTCTCTGGGGACAAGCAGAAGCTATACGTCAAGTGCCTTGATATGCTCAAAGAGGAGACAGACAGTCGATTGTTCTTGTTTGACTCACCAGAATCTTTGAGCGGAGTAACAACTCGTTGCCGTGAGATTGCAGCCAAGTGCGGGAAGATTGATATCCTTTGCGTTGACTACATTCAAATCATGGATGGCTCTGGCAAGGGCAATCGGGAGGCGGAAGTGGCGGCTATGAGTGGAGGTATTCAGCGTTTGCAGAAGTCACTACGCTGCGTTGCATTCTCTGGGACACAGCTAAACGACGATGGCAAGGCTCGTGAATCACGGGCAATCTTTAACGATGCTACCATATTCTGGAGGATTGATCGACCAGAGCGCGACTCTAACGGGCAGATCCAAGAGGAAGGTCAACCAGTCTACTATCAGACTGTTAAGCAGGAGAAGTGCCGCAATGGTATACTTACCACAGTCGGCATTGACTTCCAAGTAACTCACCAGACAATGGTGGATAATTTTTAATTTGACATCAACGACAACCACAACAACATAACATTATGAACAATACAAAATCACGACTCAAAGTAATGCTTTCAGATATCAAAAATGTACTTGGAACAGAGGAACTTGATGATTTGGAAATCGCATTGAAAAAAATCAATGATGAGTTTCACGATGACACAAGCGCCGAAGAATTTGCACTTCACGGAGAATGTGAATTAGAAATATGTTTAGCCGAAAGATTATTGGCTGACGTTTACGCAGCGGAAAAAGCTGAATGGCGTGCGGATGAATTGCGGGAACGTGAGTGGGAAGAAAATAAACATTTTAGATAAAGCAAAGGATTAATATAATAAAAAACAATTATGACAGACACAGAAAAACCTATATTCCACGATACTACAAGACGACCTATCTTTCAGCCTTCGGAGCGTAAGATATTGCAAAATGCTATCAACCAACTGAAGACCTGCCTTGAAGCTAATGAGAAGGTTTTAAAAATGTCCGAAGAAAAACTGGAAGCATTTAATTTGAGATGCGAAGAACTAATTGCTCGCAATAACCAGCTAGAAGAACGCCACGTACTTAATCAAAACTAATACCCTTGACATCAAATAAACCAGCAGCATTATAACCACTAACACCAACCACAATAACTATGAACTATCCAAAAGGAACTATACTAAAAGGCTCAGATAGGCAGGGCTTAAAGCACCCCCGAATCCTAGAAGACACCGAACTATTAACCGAGGCAGGAAGTTGTGGCGAAGACCAATTTCTTTATCATTGGCGAACACCAGATGGTCGTCTTTACTTAACAACTGACATTGAGTTAGCTGGACTACTAGCAGACGGAGCAGAATTAACCGAATAATTATTATGGGAAAATCAAAACCAGTTTTAGTCATTGGAGACACTCACTCGCCAGCAATGCTGGATGGTTACATTGCTTTTCTCAAAAAGATTCAGAAGAAGCACGGATGCGTTCGTGTCGTACACATCGGTGATCTCGTGGATTGGAATAGCATTTCATTCCACGAGAAAGATCCGTCGATGCCATCACCAGTAGAAGAGTTTAATCGTGCCTACAAGCAGGTTCAGAAGCTCTACAAGGCGTTCCCCAAGGTTGACTACATGATTGGCAACCACAGCTCCCTGCCAGCACGCAAGGCTCGCATGATTGGATTGCCCAATGACGTAATGAAAAGCTTCAAGGACTTGTGGCAAGTCAATGGCTGGACGATTCACCCTCGTTACGCAGACCTAGAGATTGATCGGGTTATTTACCGACACGGCGACAAGGGCAAGGGTGGTCACATGGCTGCACACAAGAATGCTATCTCCGAGTTTAAGTCAGTCGTTCAAGGACACCTGCACGCACAGGCTGGAGTTGTATACCACGCAAACCAAGGTGAATGTATCTTTGGAATGCAGGTGGGTTGCGGAGTTGACCACAGTAACGAAGCAATGGCGTACGGGAAAGTGTACGCTAACAAACCTATTGTAGGTTGCGGCGTAGTATATAGCAGCAAGCTCGCATTTTTTGAACCAATGTTTCTCTAAACAACCAACAAAATATATTATGAAACTAACCCTAGAAGACGATTATCTCTCAGTAAACATCGAAAACAAAAGTGATGGTATTACTGTATCAGAAGCCATAGGAATGTTTAGAGCAGCCCTAGTTGGCATCGGCTACAACGAGGACAGCATTGCAGCGGCACTGCCAACCGAAGAGGATGTAGAAGCTGCCATTGAGATCAACATCAAGGAAGCACTCAAGCATATGTCTGATAGTATTTAAATTTGTGCATAGTTGTTCATAGACGTTGTGGTGACGTTGAAGCCCCTCTTGTTAATAACAGGAGGGGCTTCTTGCGTTTAAGGTCAGCCTTGGCATCATTCCTGCCCTCTGAAGGGGGGTAGGAGGGCTTTGAATATCTCACGAGGGTATACACCCCAGCAGGGCTATTACTGCCCTTGTGCGCGTAGTTTCATGCGAACTATGTTATTTAAATCTGTACTTACCATTCGCTTCTGGCGGAGTTGCTCCAGATAACCCTTTGGATTTGGGTGTTGCATGATTCGACTAGCACGTTCAGCCGTATCGAGGCCAAGGAATACATTATCTATAGCACTTAAATTAAGTCTATCTGCACTTCTTTCGCGGCTCAATTTAGCCAATAACTTATCGCCCATTGCCCTATCTTGCTTTCTCATTTCTATGATCTGCTTGCGCTTCTGGGCATAAGAACCTTCAATCGTACTGAATATATCAGATGTAGATAGTGCCTGTGTTTTAGAGAGGTCTCTATATTTTCGAGCAAATATATCTAATATCATTTCACCAGAAACACCAGCGGCTTTCATTAGCTTCACACGATCATCTTCAGTGCGACCCAAAGCAATCATAGATTCATCATTAGTTACTATTGCATCAAATGAATCACGACGAAGCCTATTAGAATCTTCCCAAATAGCATTTAATTGTTCTGGGCTGTTGTTCTTTTTATTAAGAAAATTAAATTCACTGCTTGCCGCTTTGCCAGCCTTTGCGTTATTTCTAATAGTACTTATTGTTCTTTTGTCTACATCAAACTTGTTCTTACGCCAACCAGCTTGCCTCATGGCTAAATCTGCTTTCGTGTAATTATTATCACCAGACAATGAACCCTTCAGTTTTTCAACTTCACGATAAGTTCCTGGTTTAAATATATCAGTAATAGCATATTCAATCCTATCCTTAGTGTTTCTATAACCATCTAATTCACTGCTAATTTCTCTTCCGTATTTATCTCTGTTTTCAATTGCCCTAAATACTGCTCCAGCAACAAAGCTTCCTTCGCCAACCATCTCGTCTTTTAATAGACCAATAAGAGAATCTTCATCTTCACCACTCATGCCAGCCTTGAATGCTGATTGACCAAGAGCGTGCGGAGAAATATAGCTCATGTTAGCAGTCCACCCAGTCTTTCCATCCTCATCTAAAGAAACCATTAGGTCCTTGTTCTTGTCATAATCTGGATAAACTAAGTTTCGCAAAGCATCTTCTTTACTTGAGTCAACTCCACTTGCTGCTTTAACTCCCTCTATAAGTCCGTATGTTGAACCATATACTGCGGTTAATGATGCAAGTTTCTTAGCTCCGTCAAGTTTCATTTGTCGAACATTGGCTGGACCAAGATTGTCAGCAGCCCCATAAGTTCCGCTCAACATTTCTTTAATTACTTTCCCTTGTTGGTATTGATTTCTAGCAAACTCAGCTGTAAATGATGCAAACTGAGGCATGACTCCCCAACGAGACAATGTCTTTACGAAGTTACTAAGCTTATCATAATTCTGGTAAGTATCATTAATTAGTTTAGCGGACTGTGCTTTGATAACATCATCCTTTACGTTCTGTGCTTCAGCCATAAATCTCTGCGCACCAATCTCATCACCCTGTGACATCGCAATCTCTGAATCAGCCATTGCTTTTTTGTAAGCTGGAAGATCCTCACCAGCTTTAGGGAATTGCTTTTTTAATGTTTTCTGGGTAGACTTCCACCCAACATACCTGCCCATTGTATCTGCGGCACTATAAGCTTTACCTAGTGGATCTGATAATTTGCTCAGTTTTTCAGAGAAGAAACCATTGTCCAAAGTATTTCGTATATCACTATCATTAATACTGACTCCCTTGATTCCATATTTATTCATGTCATCAATGTCATCCAATACAGCTCGACGAGCCTTTGGGCTTTTCCGTATATCTTGTATGTAGCCAAATTCAGATAAGGCAATTTCCATACCACGCATAGATCCCTTAAATGGGTTGATACCTTGACCAGCAAGAGTAATAGCATTTGAGTAAGCTTGCACTGGATAAGCAATAGTATTTAGCAAAACCTTTGCTCCCTTTGATCCAGCAACACCAGCACGATATAAATCTTGTAATCCGTTTATTACCATGCTGTTAGTTTTATTATCTACTTCTGGTAAGTAAACTTGATTCAAGGCCATCTGAACTTCTGGCATAGCATATATGCCACTACCTTTTTCTCCAGTTCCTCGAAAGGTAAGTTCTACCATGTCGCCAGATCCTCGCGTGCGAGAAGCTACACCAGAGTTAATTAACTCTTCACCTATAGTTTGATCTGCTTTAGCCCTTGAAACACTTTTACTGATTCCAGTAAGTGTTCCGATAACTTTCTCTGGACTGTCCTTAACCTCTCCCAACCAAGCCTTTTCGGCAGGTCCAGGATTGCTACGTCTCTTCATTACTGAATCAACTCCCTGTCCACTGCCCTTTGATCTAGGATCAAATGCTTTTGTTCTAGCACTAGAATTTTCAAGTTTATTTAAATGATCAATAGCCGCTTCTTGACTTCCCATTTTTTCAGTTAATTCAATTAAAGCTGCCTGTTTAAGCTTTGGATCTGGTTTAAAATCTTTATCAAGAAACATCCTATAGTCTTGACGATTGTATGTTTTTCCAGCAATAGAATCCTGCAATGTTTTTTGGAACTCTCCCTTACCTTCTTCACTCATTGAACGATACGCATCGCTATCAACAAGCTCCAGCATTTCTTTTTGGTACTCAAGCCTTGTGTCTTGGTACTTCTGAATTTCAGCACCCACAGAATCATAGACTTCTTTACTCATTGGTGTGTTACCACCATCAATTATGTCATCTATTTCTGCTGCAATGTTTGGATTCCTCTCTGTCTCAAGTTTAATCTTACGTGCAATTTTATTAGCTAGGTCTTGCGAATTTTTGATATTTCTTGAGTAATCAATTGCCGCTTGATTTGCTTTTGGCTTAAGATACGCTGATGGTTTAATTGATGCCCATGCTTGACCAAGCTTACTAGTTCCTTTGTTAGCAATTTCATCTGCCGCTAACTTAGACTCCATAGCAATACGAGCATCTGCAAAATCTGCACGCAAACGTGGAGCTACTTCATTTATAATTAATTCTCGTTCTTGCGCTAATTGTTCTTTAGATTTATTTAATTCCTTTATTCTGTTTTCAGTTTCAATTAATTCATTTCTCCAATTTTGTTGGGCAGCTTGATCCCCATACGGCAAATCAGATCGTTGACCTTTTAGTTTTTTAACTTTTCTTTTTAATTGAGTAAGTTCTGGAACATCAAATCTAATGTTTTCATTTAGATCTAATTGATTTCCAGGATCAAAATAAATCTTAACATTATGCGGCTTTCTGCCAGTAATAGCGCCACCAATATGTTGAATACCTCCATATCCTAATTCTTGTATTTTATCATTTATAGGATAAAATGCACCCTCCTGTATTTCATATGTCGGCAAATCAACTTCATCTCTAATAATATCAAAAACTTGACGTACAGTAAGATCATCGGGATAATCATCTATAGCTACCATGAAATCATCACTAAGTTGAAGTCCCAGATCTTTAAATTTAAGTTCATCAATGTTAGCAAAATTTACTGGTTGTTTTTCTGAAACATTATAAATAATGCGGTTTTCACCATTTCCTTTTTTGCTATAACCTTTTGCAATATCCATTGCTTCTGTAGTATAAAAGCCTTGTCCATATATATTCCACTCTGATTGTGCATCATCAACATTAAGTAAAGTTGATAATTCATTAGATGTTCCATGATATTGCTGACCTTGTCCCCTAGTTTCTGGAATTGGAGGGGGAGTTTTTTTTGTGTCTGGAATAAAATCAAATGTTAATTTTTCAAAATCATTAAATTGAATTTCACCTCGTCCAATAGCTGCGTCAATTTCTTCTGGTGTTTTGCCAAAGAACTTGTCCATAGACTTTCCAATCTTAGGAGAAGCTGCACCAAGCGCACCACCAAACAGAGTACCACCACCAACATAGGCAGCATACTCTTCTTTAGTGGGCATACGGCCTTCGTCGATTTGCGTTGCTATAGTTGCTTCTGTAGCTCCAAGAACCCCGCCCTTGACGGCTTCACGTCCTGCTGCGCCAGCAATCATCTTGCCAGTAATCTTAGTAGCTCCAGTAATTGCCTTAGCTCCAGTGCCACCAAAGGGAATAGCCCCAACAGTACCAGCGGCGATTGCACGTCCATAACTCTTCTCTTCTTGACCTTCAATATCTTGCGCCCACAATGATCCAAGGAAACCTCCAGCAAAACCACCCACTGCCATTCCAAGTGGAACGGTAATAGGCGCTAGGGGACCA
>TARA_R110000803_G_scaffold26207_4_pt1 | contig 15279 bp, 16 predicted proteins | sample TARA_R110000803 | Tara Oceans TARA_R110000803 (sample SAMEA4397772) | marine metagenome | biome: Polar Biome; feature: [SRF] surface water layer (ENVO:00010504); material: water (ENVO:00002006), including particulate matter (ENVO:01000060) such as... | depth 5 m | reverse complement strand
TTTTGAGAGTTGTTGTACTCTATACAGAGAAAATAATTCTGGTCAAATGCGCATTTCCCGACACCGATTTTTCTCAGTGTAGATTAAATGTCGACACAGCCTGATGAAAACGAAACTGAGATTGAAGAGGGTGAAATTATTTCAGATGACGAACTTTCTATGACTGAGGAACTTGAGGAAGAAGGTGGTCTAGATATCGCCGAACTCATGACCTCCCTCATGGCTACAGAGGATGGGGACACGGTCTGCTCTGCTCTCGTCAATATTGCGAACCAACTTCAGACCCAAAATAAAATTTTAGTAAAAATGTTGAGCAAGATGAATGTTGCTTAAGGATAAAATATGTATTTAGTTAAATGAGAGAAACTCACTTCATCGATAAGGACCCCAATATCTATGAAGCACTCGCTGAGCTGAGGAAACAGGATGTACAGTTGATGAATGAGGAACAAATTTCAAAAGTGATTGAAGAGCTTGAATTCAGGTGGTATCTACTGGACACAGATGGATACTCACCCTGTATGGCCCGAGCGACTAAGCTTGGTTACCAACAATTCATTCACCCCTCCAATTTCAACGAAGATGGTATTCCCAAATCTGAACAAGTCGATATTATGGCTATCCGTGGGATTAAGAATCGTATGGTTGAATTCCTCATCCAATTGAACAATCATGTCCAAATTCACATTAATAACTATACAAGTGATGATGAGGTTAGTATTACCAAACGAATCAATAATATAATTCTCCAGATTGAGGATGGTTTCGAAAATGTCAGGCGTCATCAGATTTCCTATGAAAGAGTTATTGCTCCCACAGCTATGCCACAGGTAAGTGTCTATACAGATCCCTCAACTATGGATGAGGAAGAAATTGAAAAATCTACACCATTCCAAAAGTGTCTCATGCTTTCCCTGAAGGAGGCGTACAGGGCTGGGTATCGTCGTTACAAGGGTCAGTGTTGTGAAGAAATTAAGACAGTTGATGGTTTTCGAACTAGGGCATGGAACCCAATCTTCACGATCGAAGAATTTGTCTATTCCCTACCTAAAAAAGAGAGTAACTTTATCAATTGGAAGAACTTTACGAGTAAAGGAAGTATTTTCAGGGATGTGATCGATAACATTTCCAAGTGTAACGATGCCCAGTTCCCAGAGATTAAGAAGAGACGTAACGTGTGGTCATTCAAAAACGGTGTGTTCGTGGGGAAAGAGTGGTTCCCAGAGCGAGGTGTCTATGACTGTATGTTTTACCCTTACAAAGGTGATAAGTTTGCATGCCTTGACCAGAGCATTGTTGCGTGTAAGTATTTTGATCAACAATTCGATGACTTTTCACATATTGAGGATTGGACGAAGATCCCTACACCTTATTTCGATTCCGTTCTCAAGTACCAGAAGTTTGAGGATGAGGTGTGTAACTGGGCCTACGTGATGGGTGGTCGCCTGTGTTTCGATGTTGGGGAGATGGATGGTTGGCAGGTGATCCCATTCTTCAAGGGTATCGCTCGCTCTGGTAAATCCACTCTAATCACAAAAGTTTTCAAGAAGTTTTATGATAATGAGGATGTTGGAACCCTCTCGAATAATATTGAGAAGAAGTTTGGCCTTTCTGCGATCAAGGATGGATTCATGTTTATCGCCCCAGAGGTCAAAGGTGACCTCGCTCTAGAACAGGCGGAGTTCCAATCGATTGTATCTGGTGAAGATGTGTCAATCGCTGTGAAGAACAAGACCGCCATGTCATTCGAATGGAAGGTACCAGGTGTTTTGGGTGGGAATGAGGTTCCAAACTGGAAGGATAACTCGGGGTCTGTACTTCGACGTATTCTACCATGGAATTTTGGTAAGCAGGTACAGGATGCTGATCCCCAACTCGACGAGAAACTTCACCGTGAACTTCCAATCATTCTTCTGAAATGTGTGCGAGGGTACCTAGACTATTCCAACAAGTACAGAAACAAAGACATTTGGAATGTTGTACCTACGTATTTCAAGACGATCCAGAAGCAGGTGGCGATGGTGGCGAGTAGCCTCACAAACTTCTTAGAATCCACCTATATTATCACGGGTGAAGAACTATTTGTTCCACAGAAGGATTTCATCGCCAAGTTTAACCAACACTGTAAGGAAAACAATTTGGGGAGTCATAAGTTTCACACCGACTTTTACGCTGGACCCTTCAGTTCTCGTGAAGTCGAGGTGCGTAATGCTACGGTAAAGTACAAGGGACAGATCCTAAAAAATCAACCTATCATTTACGGTTTAGACATCGTCAATGAGGATCTAGCTTTCACAGACGATAACTAAAAAAAATATATACCTTTAGTAATATGAGCCAGAGGGTCAAAGAATTTGTCCGTCAATCTGGCGTAGAAGTATCAAACTCAAATTCAAATGATGACAATTTTGCGAGAGAACTCGAAGAGACTATGCTTCGAAAAGAGCGCGAACGCGCTGCGGGATTCCGCACACCCCCTCGACCTATGCGTCCCCCCCGCGTCCAGGTGCCACAACGCCTTCAACAAAACCTTATTAGTAATAGCAATTACGAACCACTCCGGGACGAATTTAACGATGTAAAACTCGGACCAAACAATGAAAAAATGATAAACAATATACTCCGTGAATTTGAGAGTAAAGCTCTCCAAATGACTAAGCTTAACCCAGGTATGTTTAATGCCACGGTAGATTCTGGATTTGGTCAAAAAGATGTCCTTGTGAATCTCAAAACTATACTTTCGAAAAGACCACTTAGTAAAACCCCTATTGGTGAGGGTCTTTATATAGATACAAGGGAGATAAAGGGTATTTATGGACAGTTTAAGACTGGCTTCTCCCATACGAGGGAAGCTGGACCCAAAGGTGGAATGAACAAGAATTTCTTCAGTGCACAACTGATGTTGACTCTCTCTAATGACACAGAAAGTAAGGGTGCCACTGTGAACTTTTACCGGAATGGTAAAATTCGTTTCTCTGGTGGGTTTGTTGGTGTAAATATTGCTAACCAACCCGAGCTTATTCGTAAATTCATCGTCGATACATACACCGAAAAACAACCATTCTTCTATAACCCATTCACTTACAACAACCTCAGTGGTCAGTTTAGGATTAATGGATCTTTCAAGAGTTTGGCTGTCATTGCTAGGGATGCGCAACGTTATGGTATGACACGCGTTTCTTATGAACCCGAACTGGCACCTTTCCTATATGCCTACTTTGAGGAAAACAAATATATTCTCTCTGGAAGTGGTAATGTGCAAATTTCAGGTGCGAAAAATCCCGGAGATATGTTGAAAGCGTATGACTTTGGGAAGAAGTTTATTGAAGATTTGGACGCCAATGGTCAAATCAATATAACCGGTGTATTTGATAAGGGAATCAAGACTGGTACAAAAACCAAGGCCAAGTCTCCCCCCAAACCCAAAAGGAAATACGCTAAGAAAACCCTTACCGTAAATCAAGTCAATGCTCTCATGCTCAACTCGAAAATGTGTGCACGAATGAAGAAGCCTGAACTGATTGATCTCGCACGACGCATGGGTGTCGTAAATTTCAGGACCAAGGAGGACGATGGTTCTCGTATTGCGACCAAAGAGGAGATTTGTGTGCGAATTAGGAACAAAACTGGTAAGAAGAATGTCACATTCAAGAACAAAAACAAAAATGTTCCACTCACTGGTACAAATAAGACATTCAAGGTTGGTCGCAAGATTTGTGGAGACATGAAGAAGGAGGAACTTCTCCGAATCGCTGCGATACTCAAGATTAAACCTGATGCTAAAGAGACTAAAGCGTCTCTTTGTAAGAAGATTGAGCAGGTCAGAAATAACCTGGCCAAACCCAAACCCAATTCCCCACCTGCCCCAACGAGAAGGCAAGTACAACGCACAGAGGTAAATGCGAAACGAAATGTGAAAAAGGCTGAGGTCATGAAGAAGAGGGGCCTCAACGAGAACTCCATTCGCAAAGATATCACCAAACTTTATGGTGACATGTGGATGAAGAGGTACAAACCCAATCTCAACCAGGATGTCCGCAACATGAAGGTGGCACTCAACAGAATCAACAAAAAGAATAAGACTGGTGTCGCTTTCAAAAAGGATATAGATGTGGTCAAGAAGAACGTCGTCAGTCGTTGGAAGATGGAGAGAAAGAGGGAACTCGAGAGAAAGTATCTCATGAACACAGTGAGTGTCAATGGTATTACGTTCAATAATAGAAACGACTACCGCCTCGCAGCTGCCAACTACATCATGAGCAAAAAGACCACCCCCTCAAACAAGAAGATGGTGGAGTACAGACAATATTGGTTAAAGTTTAAAGCCAATGCTAATTCAAATGGGCGTCCTAAAGGAATTAACCGGGCGGTTAGAACTCGGGTTGAGCAAGTATAATCATGGTGCGTGATGAGGGTGATAACAAACTCATCAAGCATCTGACCAAGTATAAAATGCTCCTATGGAACTCCATTACTTCTTGGGGCGAATCTCCTTAGGGACATTCTTCACAGTCTCCTTGGTGATGGTCTTCACGGGAGCGTTGTTGGCGACAGGCTTCACCGCATTGGCGACGGGCTTGTAGTTACGGTCACCCTCAGCATTCTTGGTGAATACGGCACCGTTGTTGGTCTTGTTGATGCGTCGACCCTTGGAATCGACATATGGGGTGGGGGCGACAGCGGGAGCCATCATACCTTTGCGCATCTTTTCGAAAGTTTTGCGCGCCTTCTTGGTAATAGAAGCAGCGGTTTCTTGAACACGTTTCATAGTTTATATAGAGCGAGATATTTTTTTGAGATGGGTCGTGTGATAGGAGAAATCATATTTTGGGAAAGTTTCTTTAATTTTATTAGAAAGGCATGTCGCTGTAACTATGTGCGCTTGGCCTGAACGCTCGAGTTCGAGGAACCGGTCCTCCATCTTGACGAACGTTTTCAACTCCTCATGGGACATCCCGTCTGAGTGCATCTGAAGATACATATCCTTCGATGCACCTTGACTCATGTAGAAATTTTTTGAACCCTCAACCTCCTCAGACTTTGTACGCTTTTCACGCATCATTGTAAGTACGAGGAGTATGAGAATGATAGAGAGTATCATTTACTATTTACTGAGAAACAAGTTTCATCAAATCCTCAATCTTATGGAGAATATTTTGAAACTTGTATACCGAATCAACCTCAGAGGGTTTTATGATTTCCAATTCGATTTGGTAACTCGCCTCCTCCTCTGAGTCCATATCAGCGTTATCCCCTGAGGAGATAGTCATGTCGATACTGAGGTTCTTGCGCACAAAGGAGTGCCTGGTCTTGGTTCGCTTCCGGTCCATCTCATACTCCCCAGTTGTGGGAATCTCTCTCGCAACACAAAAGCGCACGTCCAGGGGGTCGCACTTGAAGTCCTCCTTGACGACACTAATTTTCTGGATCATCGTCTGCTCTCCTGTGTCCTCATCTGCGGTGATGCGAACGTTATTGGCATCACTGTAATACACTTCAGAAGTACTACTCTTAACACTTTCCCACCCATTATACTTCTTTAGGCCTTTAAGAACTCGTTTCCAAGTATCTTTACCAACATTGGTATCAAAGAGGGAACCATTGTGCTTACCGAGACGAATCTCAACTTCAATGTCACCCTCCGCCTTGTGGGCTTCAAAGATAGGGAGTACTTTCTCAGCAATATTCATCTTAACATTTACATATTGCGTCTTTCACTTAAGCCTTTTTTACATATAAAATGTAATGAAAGGTTTTGCAAACATTGGGAATACGTGTTATTTCAACACAGCTCTCCAGTGCCTTTTACACATCCCATTGATGTCTAATCATTTCATACGAAATCCTTACATGGGGACATGTTCATTCACCAGAGCATACTCTGATTTTATTAGACTCTATTGGACGAGAGGTCAAGAAACCGTAGATGTTACGTCACTTCTCACAGCATTTCAAAAAGAGTTTCCCCGTTTCAAATCTCACGAACAACATGATGTCCAAGAAACTGTCATGTGTATCATTGATATTCTTGAGAGAGCCGAGCCGGTGGTGAAAGAATGGTTTTATGGAAAAAAGACACAGGAAACTATATGGCCGGGTGGAAAGTCATCAAATGAAGAGGACTTCAGTATTCATTTGATAACCTCTGAAGGTGGGGATATGGCTGAGATGTTAGATAAAAGTACGGATTGGAACACACTCGAACACTTTGAGGACACCCAAGGTAAAGTACACAATGTCGCTACGACCCGTATGATCTTTTCGAAATTACCCAAAGTCTTGATGATCTCATTCGATCGGAAAAGTCACATCAAAGTTATTGAAACTATTCACATCGGGGGTGTCGAGTACAGTCTAATTGCGAGTGCGGTACATGTGGGACACCAAAATGACGGACACTACGTGAGTTTTGTGAAGCGTAAGAATAAATGGTTTCTATTAAATGATGAAAGTACCGAAGAACACGAACTTCCCGAAGAAGCCGGTCATTACTTTATGGTCTACAATCTAAAAACTCCTTCATTTGAACATTCTCCTTGATGTTCACGATTGTCCTGTAAAACGTACGTCGATTATTGGGATGTGTCTTATCCATCCTCCTTTTTAGGGGTCTCCACCACATCGGCTCTTCATGGGTTATGTACTTACACTCAACTATGGCGCCATCCTCAAACCAGGGTTCATCCTCGATCCTATTGAATGGAATTTCACTCTCAAAAAACAATTTTCCCTTTTCTTGTACATACAATCTCCATGCGGGTGTGCCAGCTTTAAATCCATGTGTTTCTCGTGAAGGTTCCCACTTCATGAGAAAGTCAACAGTGTTCTTCTCTTGTGGTTTCCATTTGAACATGGTCTCGTGGGTGCCAATTCTAATAGGTTCATTTATGGGTGTGAATACGAGACCGTCAATCTTCTCCTTAACCGTGGGGAGATACGTATCCATAAACACATCAAAGTCCCTCATATGATGAAAGGTTTTACATTTGAGTCGAAACTTATCAGACTTCATATAAATGATAGACTTCATGAGACCCCGAGAAGCCTCGAGGCGGTCGGTGAGAGTCTTGTTCCACACAGACTGTCCAGCGACAAGTACTGCGTCATACACCATGAGTGTATCACCATAGAGTTCACCATCTAGAATGGTTCCATCATATGCATTTTTCTTTAGGTTAATGGAAACCTCAAACATATTAAAAGCTCGATTTACAAATAGACATTTCTTTTTTCCTTCGTACATGAGAGCGATCATCATGTGCCGCTCACCATCAGTCTTTTCACAAACAAAGTAGTCACCACCTTTTAGCATGGGAAAGTGTCTGCGTTCGATCGAGATGGGTTGTGGCCCGGGAAAGTAGTCTTTACTTCCCCATTGTCTATGGATAAAGTCTATGACATATTTGTGAAGCGGGTTGGACATATTTTAGTTTGTAATGGAAACTTTAATTGATTTTCACACCAGCTGCGTTTAGGATATTACTGACACATTCGTGTGTATATGTCATCGTCAACTTAGCTGCCGTAAATGCGTAAATTCGTACTCCATGTTCTTGAAATTTTTCAAACATTTTTGGGAAAATCTTCCAGTTACCAGTCTTTTTATCCTTAATACTTTTGATGACATTCTTGGTATTTATCATCCATGCTTTGGCGTTTGTATATGTCACATTATAAATATCTGGAGAAATCTTCTTTGCAACTTCAGTGTCAAAATGGAGACCCATTTGAGATACAGGCTCAGTGGATCCACCGATAACCTTACTCTTAAATAGACTCCAATCAATACCTTCTCTAACCCCGGGGAAAACGAGGCAACCGACAGTCTCGTGTTTCTCGAAACATTGATCGAGAGAACCATCGTCGATGCCAATACCAAAATCAATAAAAATGATTCGTTCATGTGATTTCATACATTTTTGAATTATTTCAGCCTTATCAAAAGGATTATCATTCACATAGACAATCTGATTATCAATATTCTTCCGAAGACATCTCATATTAAGTCTAAGAATTGCATGTAGAGTTTTCACATGACAAGATTTGGAACGAGTGACGATAATAGTAGCCAAATTCATGGTTTTCACACGTTCCTAAACCTTAAGCCTATCATTTAGGCACCCACTAAATGGCAAATTCCCAACATGACCTAGAGTTGTATTTACATCGGCGTAGATTTTACCATCAGCTTGTTGCCAACGGCGACAGAACGCATAATCTTCAGAAAGATAACGACGATTTACGGGATCAATCATACAGTCAAAAGCTGCGTGATAGTCATCAAAGTCACGATTTTGATGGTCATTCTTGCACCATAGGTCTGGGAACTTTTCCTCTAAAATTTTAAATACGGAACGCTTGATGACCATGAACCCCGTGGGTCCATCGAGAATCTCGATGAAACCGTTCGTGATGGGGCGATGTTGGGCACCAAAGTTAATCACAAGACTTGAGGACAACATGGACATATCCCTCTCGTCACCTTTTTTGACAGCCTCCATAGCTTGTTCCCACATCACAACCTTCTTGGGGTAGCATGCGACAGATATGTCATGACCAGACTTCACGAGTCTTACCACAGCTTCTGGATCAAAATGGACATCTGCGTCGATAAACATGAAAAGGTCACAATCCGTCTTTTGCATGAAGCGACCTACAGAAACATTACGGGCGCGATGGACGAGAGATTCATTTTCGGTCGTATCTAGATACATTTGAATACCTTCTTTTATTAAAAGGAGTTGAAGCTTAATGATACTACTCATATACTTCTCTAAACATAGACCACCATAGCACGGTGTTGCTAGGAAAAGCTTCGTCATATATTATGACTCAGCTTTAACCTCTAAGTGCTTTTTGATGATCACTTCTATTTTGTTTAGTGTCGGCACAGACACTGCACACTTCTCACACATCTCCGCTTTTGTTACACCTGGACTCAGTACCATATAGATAATAGCAGACGCTACACTGTTCGGTGTTTTACTCATCAAATCTATACAGTTTTCAGTAGCGTTACACATTTTGATACATTTTAAACGCTGTTCTCGGGTGACCTCAAACGAATTCAAAAGTCTTTGCATGACGTCAAACGCCTTCGTCACATAATTCTTTTTAGTCGCACCCATAATAGTATCTTTAAACATTTGTGTCGTACGACTGATATCCTTTGACTGAATTCCAAACATATCCGCAATCTCCTTCGTAGTCCTAGGGTGTTTGGCGAGTCTGCATGCATAGAGTACACAATTCGCCTTGACCCCCAAGCGCACCGCACCACGGGTGAGCTTTCCATCATTGAATTTTCTATAAAACATCTTTGCATCTTTGAGAACCACTTCTGGGAGAGTATGACACGCCTCATCGATATCCTTGTATGCATGGAAAAGTGACCGATCTTTGTGATTCATCGACATGTGGAAATTAATCTTCGCCATGCGTTTATTTTCATAAGTAGAATGACGTTGTGTCGAGATGATCGTCCCTTTTCCCCAATTTTGTGAGAACAATTCTGGATTCGAATTTGGATTTCCACACCTGGATGGATCATTCACTTTACCATCGTCAGTGACTCCACTTGTCCATTCCGCTGTATCATCCACAAAATACGAATCCACGAGCCCACATTCTGAACATGTGGGCAATCCTTCCCTGGTAATAAGTTTAATTCCCGAACATTCACGACAAATATTCATATTCACTGGCTTTTCTTCATTTTTTTGGGGTATTAGGGTGTCTACTTGAGACCATATAGCTGCCAGCATTGTTTTTGATGTTGGTAGCTTTTTTTTAGATTTTCATAAAACGCATTACTGACTTAGGCGTCTAATTCTTGTTTCGATTGCATTAATGGATTCTTTGAAACTCTTTCCACCCGAAGTGGATGGTTCCCACTTGTCCCATTCTTTATCAATCGCTTCATGACCATGGGGTAAAGGAATATCTTGACCCACTACTTCACTATCAGATACAACAAAACCCTCTAAATCAGAATCGTCATCTTGACCTTCATCATAAATATCACTGTCACTATCCTCGATATCGATTTCGGTGTAGTAAGCAAACATGTCGTCACCCAACTCTTTCATCTCGAGATCCTTGAAAGTTGTTCCACTTAGGTGGTGTTCGGTCACACTTTCGTAAGGTGCGGGAGATAATTCCCCTTTGTCTAATTGATAGACACATGCAGACTTGTAAACAAGTTCGGTGGGATTGAGATATCTCAGGCCGAGAGTTCTTCCAGTGTTCATCCCAACAATCCCGTACATTTCGTCTTCAAGTCCGTCTTCGTTTACTAACACTTTTACAATGTCGTCCTGAATTATTTCAGAGGGCACAATCATGCTTAGAGTTTTCAAGCAAAAAATAATCAGCGATAATAGCACAGATGAAAGTTAGTATTTATTCGAAGGAAGGGTGTGAGTATTGTGACCATGCAAAGTCTCTGTGTGAATCAGAGGGTCTCGAACACGAGAAGATTATGGTGGACAAGGAGAAGCTGAAAGAGTTGTGTGGTGGCGCAGTAACATCCTACCCTCAAATATTTATCGATGGACGTCACATCGGAACATACTTTGAATTTCAAGACTACATGGAAGATGAATACGAACCAATTCTTGCCTCCACCCTAAACAGATTTACCGTTTTTCCCCTGGAGTATCCCGAACTTTGGGAACTCTATAAGAAGGCTCAAATGTCCAATTGGACAGCTGAAGAGGTAGACCTATCCAAGGACCTCAACGATTGGAAAACACTCAACGATAATGAACAGAAATTCATAAAGTATATCCTGGCATTCTTTGCTGGATCCGATGGAATTGTTTTTGAAAATATCAATAACAATTTTGCTGATGAGGTACAAATCTCCGAGGCTCGTTCATTCTATGCGTACCAGTCTCACAATGAAATGGTCCACGGGGAGACCTACTCCAAACTCATCGATAAATATATCAAGGACCCCATTGAAAAGAAACAACTCTTCGAGGCTATTCAAACCGTTCCATGTATTGAACGTAAGGCCAACTGGGCCCTGAAGTGGTTCGATACCAAGTCCAAGACATTCCCTGAGCGTCTCTTCGCGTTCGCATGTGTAGAGGGAATCTTCTTTTCGGGTAGTTTTTGTGCCATCTATTGGCTCAAAAAGAGAGGTCTCATGCCCGGTCTCTGCTTCAGTAATGAACTCATTTCCCGGGATGAAGGACTTCACCAAGAATTTGCTGTAGAACTCTTCAAACTTCTGCGTAACAAACCATCAACTGAAGTTATTCATTCCATCGTGAAGGAGGCAGTCGAGATTGAGAAAAATTTCATATTGGACGCCCTCCCATGTAACTTGATTGGTATGAATTCTGATAAGATGTCCGAATACATTGAGTATGTATCGGATCGCCTCCTCAAACAAATTGGTCAGCCTCCAATTTGGAACTCAAAAAATCCATTCGATTTCATGGAGAATATCAGTCTCGATGGTAAGACAAACTTTTTCGAAAAGAGGGTGGGTGACTATGGGAAGATGGACGAAGACGCGGATGAAATTGGTTTCGATGAGGAATTTTAAAGGATTGATATTTTACAACCAATTGACAAGAACTGTTTGTAGAATATATTTAACCGAAAAGAATGCCATCGGAATCGACAGACATGGGGCTGAGGTTACGACCACTGTCGACCAACTCAATCTGAGTTTCCGCAAATCCGGGTCTAGGATCGGGTGCCTCAACCATGGAAACTGGGGGCTGGATGACAACTTTCTCACCCTTCACCGTGACCTTTTTCTCACCGCATCCACATCCCGACTTGGCTTTGCGTTCCTTCTTGAGGTTCATCATACCCCAAACGACAAGGACGAATACCAGGGTGTGTACGAGAAGACCCATAGTCGAGGGACATCCCGTAGGGGTGGCGATCCTGGGTCCCAGAACTCGCCTGACGAGACGGAAAGTCTCGGGGTTCGCAACGATGAAGAAGGTCATACCCGAAATGAGGGAAATGATTAACTTATCTTCCTGCTTTTTGCCGTTACAGCCACAGCCACAATCTTTAAATAGACCCATTATTACTTTTGATATATGTCAATAAAAAAAAATGACTTAAAGTCGAGCCACCTAAGATATATATAACCACCAAACAATGTCGCTCACTATCCAACGCTCCTCCGATTTCTCTGCCAAGTCTGTGCAATTCTCGAAACTTCGTAAAAACAAAAATGGCGGCAAAGCCGTCTACCTCAACGCCGGCGACAACAAGAAACTCTACGTTCAGTTCCCCTTCATGCGATCCCCATATGGCCTGAGTGCCTTCACTGATGAAGGTACCGGACGCACGTCCTACTCTCTCGACCTCTCCTTCGACCCCGATAACACCGAGGCGATGGAGCTCCACGACAAACTCAAGGAGCTCGATGATATCATCGTGAATACAGTTGCTGAGAACTCTAAGGAGTGGCTCGGTAAGGACTTCAACGTTGCCGTTCTCAAGGAGGCCCTCTACAAGCCTATGATTCGCCCTGGTAAGGAGCAGTATCCCTCTACTATCAAACTCAAGGTTCTCACCAAGCCCGATGGGACTTTCGTTCCTGAGGCATATTCAATGCAGAAGCAGCCTGTGACCCTCGACACTATCGAGAAGGGACAGAAGTGTATGGCCATCATTGATCTCAATCAGATTTGGTTCATCGATAACAAGTTCGGTGTGACCATTCGCCTCCAGCAGACGCTCCTCGAGCAGTCTGTCAAGCTTCCCTCGTTCGCCTTCCAGGGTGTTGATCTTCCTACCGATGACGTCGATGTCGAAGAAGAAGAGGAGGAGGTTGATGATCAGTAAAAAAAATACAAGTTCCGAGTCCTTTGGACTCGTCCCCATCCCATATTGGTAAGTTGAAACAAACTTCTTACGAATAAATAATTTTATTTGTATATAGTATAATGATTGTGATTGTTTTACTTTTATTTTTGATGTTAGCACTGGTGGGGGGTGGGTGGTTCTTTTTTTTACGTAAAAAGGAAGGTGATGATTGTGAGGTTAAATCCCCAGACGATAACGCCGTAAGCTACGAAATCGACGCTGATGGAGAATGTGTTCTCATGACATGTGCCTCAGGGTATGATAAGGTAGGTCAGACTTGTGTCGTTACCCCAGTTGTCCCTAAAACCCCAGCCGAGATTGCCGCTGCTGCTGCCGCTGCCGCTACTTCTCTCCCAAGTATTAATGGCCTCACAGGTCATTACACCACGAACTCATTCGATATGACTACAAAAATTTGGAAAGATACTTCCGGGGAAGATAACGACATTACCGATACGATTGGGAAATTCGAAAAGTCTGATAATGCTCTAATGGGAGACTACATATATGGTAACACGGCAGCTGGATTTAAATTACCAGAGACGTTATATGGATCCCAGTATACATTCTTCTACGTGGCAAGGTATAATGGTTCGAAACGTCTGCGTATTTTCGATGGGACAGATTTGAACTGGTTATCCGGATTTCATAATGGTAAGACAGGTATCGCACACCATGAGGGTTGGTTGACCCCAAACAATAAGTCATACCATGGAAATTTTGGGTGGGTACTAGGGGCAGATGCGAGAGGTATATTCCGAACGTTTGGTGAGAATAGGGTTACCACTCCTAATAATGGTGCTCCCCCTAAACAAATTGCCGTGAATATGGGTAAATCCACCCAATCGTCCAACTGGGCCATCAAGGAGATGATCGTGTACGATCGCAAACTCTCGGGGCCTCAAATTAAACAGGTTGAGGAGTACCTCACTGAAAAATATTTCCCAGGTCTCCCCGAAGGGATATCTAAGGTGATGGGATATCAAGGTGGGGGACTAGACGTATATGATACCGACACCGCCCCTGCTGGTTATGGTACAGCGGAATATTGCCGCCGACGTGCGGGGGATTTGGGGTATGCTGTCTGGGCACACCGAACAGATGCTCACCCTAATAAAGATATGAGAAATAAATGTTTTTACTATGAAGAAGGTAAATTTGATGAATACACTGGAAATGAAAATGATGTAAAACACCAAATTGGGTGTGTCGAAGAAGGTAAGGATATTTACACTGGATGTAAATAAATCTAAATTCCGAGAACCAACTACAAAAATATGTGATGTAATAGTAACATGAACGCTCAGGTGAAGAAACTCCTCAGGGGGAAGAAGGCGTGTGCCCCCGCGTCTCACCTCTGGTTGAAGAAGAAAAATCTTCTTACGAATAAGTAAGTATGGCAAACCTTGAGATTGAGAGTAATCTCAAAAAATTATTACGAGGTAAGAAGGCGTGTACTCCAGGTACTTTTTTAAAGGTTCCATTTTGGCCATATGGAAATATGAAGCCCAGTAAAGGTAAAATGTTGGGACAAGGACAATACGGTAAAGTATATAGAGGGAGTATCAACGACAATGGTCGTCGCTATGTTGCCTACAAAGAGATAGATACAAGTAAGAATACATTGGGATCGGGTGCGTTCGAATACAAGGTTGCAAAACAATTGAAAGGGTATGGCGTTCCTGATCAGTATATGTATAAGAAATGTGAAGGTATGGACATTCTTTACCTAGAACTTATCAAAGCTAAGGAATTTGATATATGGTGGAAAACCGACCCATCAATGGAGGAGATAAAATCAGTCATGGTTCAGATTTTGTATAACCTGTATAGAATTAAACAAAAATTCCCCGGGTTCAGACACCATGATTTACATGGTGGTAACATTCTGATACGCTCGGTACCGACCAAGAATATAACGATACAGGTAGAAGGGAATAAGATGTATAAGATTCCAAATGGTGGTGTTGAAGCTGTCATGATTGATTTTGGATTGTCAGCTTTTCCTAGGATCTCAAATCCAACTATTTCCAGCGGTGCATACGAATATGTTGGAATATCAAAGAATTCTCACCCTCAATATGATTTACACACCTTCTTAAATACCATTTGGAATAAAGTGACTCAACCCCGAAACGGTGACGAGCGTAAGATACACGAATTTATCAAATCTCTCATCCCTAAAAAGTATCTTGGTCTCGACATAAAAACAAAGATTGTTAATGGTAAAAGAGAGAAGTACGCTATCATACGTCGTCTCGGTTTAGATGTCGATAAAGTAGTCATTCCCAATTTCAAAACGGTTTTGAATAACACATTCTTCACTGGTGAAAAGAAAGAAAGTAAGCTTAATAAGGTTCTCAAAAATATTACCTCTAAGACCAAACCCCAAAAACCCATGGTCATCGTGGTTCCCAATAAGAAGTCTCCAGTGGA
>TARA_R110000803_G_scaffold41620_2_pt1 | contig 15327 bp, 5 predicted proteins | sample TARA_R110000803 | Tara Oceans TARA_R110000803 (sample SAMEA4397772) | marine metagenome | biome: Polar Biome; feature: [SRF] surface water layer (ENVO:00010504); material: water (ENVO:00002006), including particulate matter (ENVO:01000060) such as... | depth 5 m | reverse complement strand
TATATTATTTTTATATAAAAATTAAAATTATGGGATGTAAAACATGTAAACAAAAAAAACAAAAGGAAGAATATAGCCAAAATAATGATGATACCATTAATTTAATCCCACAAGAAATTATTGATGGGAATTACAACGGTAACTTTTTCTTTAAATTAATCGCTTTTTTTACTATTATTATTGCGATACCATTTATTCTATTGGTATTATTATGTCAGTTATTTATATCATTCTTTTTACCTAAATCTTTACCTAAAGTAAGTAAGAAATTTAAAGCTTTTATGATGAAAATTTTCACTTTTTATGCTGAGTTTAAAGTTAAAAGGGAGTTGAAAAAGAGAGATAAACAATTTAAGGAAAATAGGGGATATGAAGAAGGTAGTGAATTGATAGATATTGAAGATATTGAAGTGTATAAAGATAATAACAAAAAAAAGTAAAGTGATTTATAGATGTCTAAATCTTATAGAATTAGGACAACACCTGGTGATAGTAATGGTTATTTAAAGGTTAATCTTGATCTTAATCAAAACTATGATCATTTAGAGATTTTAAGTTTAAAAATCTCCCAATCGGACGAATATAAGAACTTTTGTTCTGATTATGGAGTAGTTGCAGGTAGAGTTATTATTAATAATGGGTTTGGTGTACCAAATGTTAAGGTATCTATCTTTGTGCCCGTTGAGGATGTAGATTTAAATAATCCTGTTATTTCTCAGTTATATCCATATACTGAACCATTTCCAGATCAAAAAAATGGTAATGGTATAAGATATAACGTATTACCAAAAAACAAACAGACATTAGACCACACACCTGTGGGTACATTCCCTAAGAAAAGGGAGATATTAGATGATGTAACCACATTAGAAATTTACGAAAAATATTATAAATATACTACAACCACTAATAAATCTGGTGATTATATTTTATTTGGTATACCTGTAGGTGATCATTATTTACATTATGATATGGATGTGAGTGATATTGGGTTCATTTCATCAAGACCATATGAATTAATTTCACAAGGTTATAGTGATGATTTATTTAATAGTAGGTTTAAATTTAAAGGATCCAATAATTTGGATAGTTTACCTCAGATATTCTCTGAAAATTTACCAATTACTGTTGAACCTTATTGGTGTGATAGTTTAAGTGTTGGGAGTCCATTAGGTATTAATCGTTTTGACATCGAACCAAATATAGAAGTCACACCAACATCTATATTTATGGGTAGTATTTTTTCTGACGATGAAAAAGATTCATTAAATAAAAATTGTAAACCCGCTAGGGAGATGGGTAAAATGAATGAAGTTGTCACTAGTAGTGGTGAAATCGAATCCATAAGAAGAAATAGTGACGGTGGTGTAGAAACTTTTAAATTTAACGACAATAGTATTGACGAAAATGGTAACTGGTCAGTATTAGTACCTATGAACATTAGAAAGGTAGTTACTGATGAGTTTGGTAATTTAGTTCCATCACCTGATGGAAAAAAGGGTATCGCCACAGAAGGGGATTATAGGTTTAGAATATCTATGGATGCCACTGGTAACGATAAAAGATTAAGACAAAGGGCTAAATTTTTAGTTCCTAATACTAATAATAATTTTAATTTTGATAGTTACTCACAAGACGACTTAAAAAATAGTGATGATTTTACTATAAATAATCAATTATCCACACTTTTCGATTCTAATAACCCATCTGCGTCTGATTTAAGTAACCAATACAACTATTTAGAGGAGTTTTATCCTTTTAGGTGGAAGAAAGTGTATACGGTTAAACAATACATCGGAAGGATGCAAAAAGTTAGTAGTGATGAAGCTAGAGGGTTTATAGGGATAAAAGATATTATTAATTCTGAGGGGGTTAATAAATTCCCTTCTAACAGATTGGATACAAATATTAACCCATTATACACTATTATATGTATATTATTAGTTTATTTTGGACATTTAGTTGGTATTATAAATGGAATTATAAGTATTTTTAATGGGTTAATAACAACTATATGTGGAATCAAAATCCCAACAGGTATATGTAGTTCCACTTTTAAAACTGCAGTGGTAGACGTAAGATACACAACTCGAAGATGGTGTCCAGATGACAGTGAATGGGTAAGTAGTGGTTGTGGTTATGGTATTCTTGCTAATAATAATGGTAGGGCACAAAAAGTAGGAAACACAGGTAGTAGTTTTATAGATATGGATGCAGTTTCGGGTGGTGATTTTAATGGTGCGGGTTCAGATTGGACGTGTAACGAGTTATCGGACGATGGATTAAAAGGGCAATCAGGTTGGAAATATTTAAATACTGGTAAATTAACAACACCAATATCTAGTGGGTCTGCTTGGTATAGATTTGGTGATAATGGTTTTGCAACAGTTCATTATGGTAGATACCCTAATGATGGTATTAATTCAGACTTCAACCCAAATAAAGGTGGTTCTTTTGGGCTTAATAACTTTATTTGTCCTGGTACAGAAACTTCATCAGTGGGTAGTGGACTGGGACCTTCTCAACCGCAAAATGGTTTATGGTGTTATAATAATTCTTCATGTTTAACTAGTGGTTCTAAAAGTGAAAATTGTGTTAGGTGGGCATTTAGAGATAGTTTAAATAATTTAGATAATCTAGAAGAAGCATTAGATGATTGTGGAAAAAGAACTGATGGTAATAAAAAACAGGAATGTAAAGATGATCCAAATGCTATAACATTACTAGGTAGATGTTGGAGATTGAAAAAGAAATGTTTATTCGGTGCTGCTCTCTGTAAAAATTGTAGGGGTGGTTGTCCTACCGATGCAGATCATAGTTGTTGTGGATGTAAAGAACCTGGTTGTGAAGGTAATTGTAATGCTTCTCTCTGTGGTGGTGACGAAGATGGTTGTTGTGGAGATTGTTGTGTAAAAGTACCATACATTACACTTAAATGTGCAGATGAAGAATTAGAAGTTACTGTTAGTCTATTACCATCAATTTTTGAATTACCTAAATGTAATAGAAATTTTGTAATACCATTTAATTGTATAAATTGTGGTGGGTTCCAAACAAAAGGGATTAAAGATTGGGTTTCGTGTACATTAGAACCCGTTGCTAATTTCTTAAAAATGTTAAAATTTGATTTTTATAATGATTGGGTAGGTGGTACATTATATTTCCCACTTATTAAGAGAAAATATAAATTAAAGAAAAGTAAAAGAAAGTTTGGACAAATTAAGAAAGATAAATTTTGTGATTTTGATTGTAAAATTAGAAATAGTAACCAATTTCAAGGTAACCCATATTTTACACAATATAGAATTAAAATTACGGGACCAATATTTCTACCACCATCTATTAATGTTAATGGTTGTATTGCTAAAATAAGAGGTAGAAGAGTTAGTGATTGGTTTGGTGTTGAAAATTCAGTCGCAGCATCTAATTTAAATTTAGCTGCAAAATCACTCATATTTAAGGGTAAAGATTCTAATGGTGAAGATTGTAATATATCTTTCAGTTCTTATAATAACTTTACAACTACTTTAAACCCCATAGTTGCTAGTAGTACAAATTTTGATTATGAAGTACAAACTAAAGAAGTTCAAACTGAACATGGGAAACCAGAGTACATTGAAACGGAAGATGCCAATGGGGACTCAACAATTAAAAATATAGGTGGTCATGGTCACCATAGAAATTTTTGTGACAACACTAGAATGGTGGAAAGAAAAGAATATTTTAAAACTAGTTTAGATTGTCTTGAACCCGTTCTTGAATCAGTCGCACCTGGAGCACCACAAATTGCTTTAGAAATTGGTGGTATACTAGAACCTACTTCACCTTGTTATGGTCTTGATTGTGACCCATCTTGCGGATCAAATGGTGTTGCCCCTTGTAGAAATACAAATAGTGGTGTAGTTGATGATTATAATAACCCTATTATTGAACATGGGTTAATAAGTTGGTATGATGAAGAAATATATTATACACCAGTCATCCCTAAAAACGACTTAAAATATAATAATGACGAATATAAAGCAAATTTACTATTACCTACAACAATAATGGAATTAGGTAGTTCTGTATATTGTGATATAGACGATGTACCATTTATAATGGATCAATTAGAGCCAACCACATTTGCGGCTAGTTTTGAAGATATTAAGTATCGATCAGATTCACCTATACCATATAATGATGGTCCAGATACAATTGCTGGGACTGATGATGACGAATTAGGTGAATTAAGAGTAATAACTAAATTTGAAGATAAAAAAGATAGTTCATTAAATTTAAGGGCATATGTTGAGTTTGGATGTGCTTCGGTTGTTTGTGTAAATACAAGTGCATCAGTAAACCAATCACAAGTTGGTGTTGATATTTTAGATAAAAACGATATAGGTGTTGAGATAGGTAATTGTTTTGTAAGATTCGAACACGATGAAGATATAAGAAGTTATTTCTGTAGAAGATTTAATGGGTATAAATCAGCAGATTTAAATTTCCACCACTCTAAACCTGGTTCGGTTGCATTTGACAATGTTTATAATACGTACCCTGAAATAACCTTAAATGATGGTAATAACCTATATTATGAATTTCCAACTGGTGAAATAGTAAAATCAGAATATAATGATTCAGACTCTTTTATACCTGGAGATGGTTGTGGTTACTATAGAGAGAATTCGTCTCCCGATTATTTCTATGGTTTAGCACCAGGACAAACATCAAGTTTCATAAACTACCCTAATAGTGATACGACTGGTGGTGCAAGTGGAACAATTAATTTTGGTGATACTGCACATTCAGATGGGGTGGACGAGGTTAATGACGCTAATAATGGGTTAACATCTATTAATGGTATAAGATTTAATCGTTCACAAACACCATATTATCTATACTTTGGTTTGGTACCAGGTAAAACTGCTTTACATAAGACAGTATCTAAATTCTTTGCAGATAAAATAAACGCAGTAACGTTACAGGGGTTAGGTGCTTCTGATAATAATGTTTCAGAAAATATTAATAATTCTCCTAATTTAAATAATCCAGAAGATAACCCATTCACTATTTACAAAACGTGTTTAGGTGAAACTTTAATTTCTAACACACCAGAAATTGTAATAACTGGTCCTGACCCAAATAGTCAGGCAAATAACAATCAATCAGGATAAAAAATGGATAACGAAAATAAAATATTATTAAATAGTGTTAGAACACCATCCTCAGTTAATGTTGATAGTAACATCCAATTTGGTATTACTAACACTAACAAACCCATACCGTTAAACGATATTGATACAACTGTAAGTCAGTTTCAACAGTTTGAGAAAGAAAGAAAAGAAAGTACCACATATAGATTTTACGGTGTTGTAAGTCCTATAATATCAAACCCAATATTTAATGATAATATAAAAATAAGTAGAAATGGTAATAATGTTACATCTAAAAAAATACTAAGTAGTGATATTTTTGAAAAAGACGGTTGGATAGGGTTTTATAATGATGAATTAGATGAAACCGCTTTACAATTTAATGATAATAAGAGTGCATTGTGTGAATTTTTTCCTTTTGACCCTGGATATGACAGATTAAAAATGTTAGATAGTGATGGTGTACCTAATTACCTTTTTAAAGTAACATACCCATTTAGAAATAAAAATATTTCTTTAATTAGAAATAGTTCTAAGACCTTAGAAGATGGTATTCCAATAATAGACAAATTCACCATTAAACTTAATGGTAGATTATACACTGGATTTAAAACAGCTATAAATCATGGGTTAAGTGTAAACGATAGTATAAAATTATTATCTTTTATTGATAATACTATTACATTAACCAACACTGTAGGTGATTTAGCACTTAATGAAAGAGATTATAGAGTATTTAAATTAGGTAATCAGAGTAATGATAATAAATTTAGGGTTTTTGTGGTGGATATTAATCCTTTTAGTATTGATTTCACCATAGGTGAATCTACAGTAAAAAGAATTGTAGATGGGAAAGAGTCAAATTATTATGTTAGAGAATTTAAAAGTTTAACTACTGATTATAAAGATTATGATATATATCCAGCTGCATATGGGACAACATATTTTAATGATGATGTTGCGGCGTTTAATTTCATAAAAGACGTTGATGTAGATGGTTTGGTAGATAATTTAGGGAGACCTTTAAGTGAATTATATTTAACTATTGTGAAGAATGATAGTGATGCTTCATTAACCAGCCCTAATACTCAATATTGGATGGAACAACAAAGTGGTTTAACTGTAAATGCAGATAGATTTTGGACACCAATAATAGCTGGGTATGAATTAGAAAACAATGAAAACCTCAACTACAATGTTAGAGCTTATGGGGATCCTGACTATTCTAATAACCTTTGGTATGGTAATATAGACGAGACTAACATAGACTTTGATGGGGATATTGTAGAGTATAATGTAAATGATTTATTAGAACGAAGATTAGAATTGGTTTATCATCGGATTAACACTGTTTATAGAGAAAATTTAAATTCAATATCTAATGATATTTTCTTAGATAAAAAAGAAGGTTATATTTATAATCCATTTAAGAAAATACAAATAAGAGAATTTTCGACTACTATTAACCCGACAGTTAATTTACAACCATTAATAGATGAGTTCAATATAACAGAACCATCAGAAATAGAAAATTTAAAAAATTCATTTGGTGTACCTGACTACGCATATAGTCCCGTACCTAACCTATATAGGTGGAGAACATTATTGGAAATTGGTGAGGTTGATGAAACAGGTGTTGGTGTGGATTACCCATTCGAGAGTGGTGCACATTATATGTATTTAAATAATAGATTTATGTTTCAAAGACAAGATCCACCATGTGAATTTATATTAATAAGTGATGAGGTTACTTTAGGTTCCTCCAGTGTTGACCCTGGTAATTTACAACAAGAAAAGTTTGTAAAATTATTAGGTGATCCTACATATTTAAACTATGAGTTATTATATTTATCATATAATGGTGTGCAGTCCACAAACTTTAGACCTATATTGGACACTATATTAGGTAATCCACCTAACATAGTTAACTATAATGGTATTAGTGGGTTAACTATGTCAGTAAATAGAGTATCATATCAAGGTGAATATGAATTAGGAAAAAGAGATGTAGCTGGAGGGTGTGTAGATTTATCATTATTAAAACAAAAAGATGTAGACGATGTTTGTTGATAGAAGAAAAATATTAATTGGGGATATTGGTACTGGTACTACCATAGATATTGCTTTAGGTAGTAAATTTTTTCCTGTAGATAACTCAGAACTAATTGAAGATAAATTCGTAAAAGATGAAGTTAAAAAATCTATAAATCCGATAACAGATTATAAAAAGATTATTTTTAAACCAGCAGACAATGATTGGAATTTAATAGATACATTTAGGATAAATTTAAACTTTTATCTACCGAATACAGTTGCAAGTGGTTCTCCATTACATAGAGGTACTGGGTCAGAACCAGGTGTGTATGAAGATGTTGGGTTTACTTTTGATGATATTTTTTGTAGGACAAATAAATTTATAAATTCTTTTATGAGGGTATCGTTATTTAGTAACCCTTATAGTGGACAAAATGAGTTATTAACTTTCGCTGATATCTTTACACAGATAGGTATTGATCAAGAAGATAGTAGTGGGTTACCTTTACCTATAGATAAATGTCCTATAAGTTTTAGGTTGGGTGATCCTGTACTTAAACCTGATGAAATTCATGAAGGGTTTCAGATTTATTGGTTTAAAGACTTGGTGGATACTGCACCTAATAAAGAGTATGAAATGTACGCAGCTATTCAGTTTTTCAATTCCTCGAATGGTAGAGTTTATGATTTAGCACCATCTAAAGACATAGACCCAAACAACATAAATTTAAATAATTTAGAAGGTCCAGATGGTATATTCTATTTAAAAGTAATATTAAAAAATGATAATGGTGTCTATAAATATAAATTCACACCAAACAATAAACAATTACAACCACCACCAGGTGTTAATTTAAACCCTTCTACTGGTGATATTGCCACATTAACTTTTTGGCAAATCACACCTTAGAATATTTATATAATATGAAATATATTAGAAAGAAAAGAAGTTTAGAAAATTATGTGATTAGGTCGATACCTAAAAGTACATTAACTACTGATGCAGATGGTAAAACTATTATAGATGAAAATAACCTTAAAAATTATTATGGTAAAATTCCACAATATAAAATAGATAAAGAGGGTAATTTTATTTTAACTCCTAATAACCAAAAAATAGTCAACACTATAGATTTTGATTTATTTTTAACACAAGATGTTGACGATATGGGGTTATTTACAGATGCACCATACGTACCTTTAGAAAATACATTATCTACTAAACCACCTAATTTTAATTCTTTTAGTTATGGTAGATTGGCAGGTGCACCATTAAACTTCTATTATTCGACATCTTTTAATGTTAGTGGTAATACGGATGATAATTTATTAAAACAAGTAAAATCTTATAGAAAAGATGTCAATGGTAATGATATATATGTTAATAATCTAAATACATCTGACGACTCATCGACTATATATAACGGAGTTATATCACAAAATAGTGAAGAGGTAAAATATAAAATTGGTGCAAATAGTAATAATATACCTAATACGGGTGTAGAATTTACAACTTCTAAAAATAAGTATATAACCAAAACGGATAAATATGGTAAAACATACTCATATTTTGACACAAAATTCCTCACCCAAAATGGTGGTTGGAATCAATATAACACAAGTATAGGAGCAATTACAAAAAAAGAAGAATATTTAGGTGTAGTTTTTCAACCAGAAGTTGAGAGTGTGGTATTTATTAATAGAGGTATTGCAGATATATTTGAAAGACACGCATTATTATCTGAAATAAAAACAACTAATGATATTGACACTAATAGAGAAGGATTTATAAGAATTTAAAAAAAAAAGTTATGGCAACAGGAAATTACGGAACAATTAGACCAGCGGATGTATCAGTAAATGATGTAGAAATATTATACTCATATACTCCGAATAGAGAATCAATAAGTAGTGTGGATTTAATACCATTAAACCCTCAAGAAGTTTTAATACCAGCTACTGATCCAAATAATGTTAGTGAGATATTAGGTGGTTTATATACTTTAAAATTACCTACTAACGTATTCGGTAGCAAAGGATTTTATAGTATAATTATTAGACCCAAACAAATAAGAACTACAATACAAGATTGTGGGGTTTTAGCGGACAATAAAGATGTTAAAGGTTTAGTATTTAATATTAATGATATACCATTAGGGTTACAAGATAGGTTTGAAAATGGTAACTTAGTTGGGTATAGAATAGAATATCTTAAAGAAATTTCGGGTACTGGACAAGATAAAATCCAAAATTTATTTAGGATAGTTACTTCTAATAATAGGGTTTTACCTATTACACAAACACAAGGTAATTCATCGGCTTCTACATCTTACACTTTTAATGATAACTCTACTAACGTGTTTTGTACGTTGACACCTTCATCAGCACCATCAATAAAACCAAATGCAACTCCATTTATAGGTAACCCAACACAGCAAGTTATCATAACTAATACCTTTTTTGATCCTGTTATGTTAGAAATTGAAATGGTTGAGTACGATGATGAAACTTTAGCATATGCATTACTATCAAATCAGACAAAATCTTTAGATGATGGTATTTATACTATATATAACTTTGGTAATGAAATTTATAAACAATACAACTTATATGAAGTTAAAAATCAGTTTAATGGTAAACCACTTTATGAAGTTAGAGAAGAAAAGTTTACAATCGACCCAACCAAAGATTTTGACAACATAACTAATTTAGATACGTAGATGGCTGAAAATAACAGAATAAAGGTTGCGGGATATGCTAAAAGAGTATTCTTCAACGATAATATTGAATACAGAAATTTTAGTCCTGATTTAGTAGGGTTCCAACTTACTAGTGAGGGTGGTACTACGCTATTTACAAACGGTAATTTTAGTATAGACACCAACCTAGAACCCAAGCCAGATATTTTATTTAAACAGAGTGTTAAATCTAAGTTATATAGTTTAGACGATGTTTCTATTAATGAGACAGATTTAGAGATTCAAAAAAATGTTAAAGCAAAACTTAATTTAGATTTAACTAACCCACTTTCCTATGTTTGGTATGGTTCATCTTCTGAATTAATAAAAGCTTCTTTAATTGAAATACAAAATAATTGGCCAGCAGCAATATATGTTGACAATAAGGTGGGAAGTGTTACAGGTAATAATATCACTAATTATGTTTATGATATTAGTCTAAATAGGTCAACATTTAATGTTAACAGTAGGTTTTTTGTAAACCCTTATAATGTAAAATATACATTAGATTCAAAATATACACCTACAGATGATACATCTAATAAATTAAGAAATTTTACGGTAGAATATAATTCTTACGATATAGAATATAATGGAAATAGTAAATCGATACTCTCTATTTCTGCTGCTACACAAAAAACTAATTCAGAGTTACAAATAACAGTAGAGGGTAATATTTTTCCTGAATTAACTGGTATATATATACCACAGTACACATTTTTATATAATAATATAAGTGCATCTTTACCTTATTATATTAAACCAAACCAAACACAGAGAGAGAAATTTTTTACTGAGTTAAATCAACTACAAAGTAATTTATTGAATAGAAATATATATCCAGCATATAAAGCGGAACTTATTGGTAGTGAAGTTACAGATGATGGTATGGTTTTAACATCTAAAAAAATATTACAATTTCCTGTATTAGACGATGGGTATAACCTTAATTTTTTTAATAGTATTTATTTATCTTATTTAGATAAAATCACTAAGATAGGTGAAGATTTAGATGAATCAGATACTGACATTATAATAAGGAAGTTTACAACAGAGGCTATAAATAGTTTCGATACTTTACCTAAAGCTGGTGTAGAAAATTTAAATATTAATGGTGAAAAAGCAACTAAATTATTAAGAATTTATGGTGTTGGATTTGATGAAGTTAAAAGATTTATAAACGGTATTAAATTCGCCCACATAGTAACATACAATAAAAAAGGTAATATTTCCGATACATTAGTTAAGGATTTAGCTTATATGTTAGGTATAGATATTGTTAATTTTGTGACAGATACTAAACTTAGTAAATTATTATTACCTAGTAATGGTGAAGGGCAATACAGTGGGACATCAATTAATTACACACAAGAACAAGTAGATATAGAGTTATATAGAAGATTAATTTTAAATGTTTCTTGGTTATGGAAAAGTAAGGGTAGTAGAAAAGCTATAGAGTTTTTATTTAGATTTATTGGTGCACCCGAAGCTTTGGTTAATTTCAATGAGTATATCGTAATGGTAAATAAACCATTAGATATGGAAGAAATTAAAAATTTATTATACATCTATACTGGTGAAGTAAATGAAATAACATTAGAAAATATACCCTATGATGACAATGGGTATCCACTACCACCAGTAAATGGTGATTTAGTTATTACAAACCTTGTTGGTGAAATAGAAGAGGTTGGCACCACTCAGATGTATTTTCAGAAAGCTGGGGGTTGGTATAGGGAAACTTATGGTAGTAACACAGTAACAAATTTAAAAGGTAATAACCCACACGTTGGACAATATGATGGTGGTAATGAATATTTAAATTATTTTAGTAGGTGTTATATACCTAACTTTAATTCAGAACCATCGGTTACTATTACAGCAACAAGTAATACTCAGAACAATTTCACTAATTACAATTATGGGATATTTAATGGGATACCTACAGGAACCACAGAGTTTTTCACATCACAGTTAACGTATAATATTAATACTAATAAATACCAACCGATAGATAATTGTTTAAATGTTGAATACAGTATTGTAGAGACTCCATTAGATAATGAAGGAAAAACCACTTTCCAACAACAATTTGTAGTTGCGGAAGAACAATACTTAAATTATTTATCACTAATAGAAGAAAATAGTTATTTAGCTTATTCCCCAGAATGGGAAACCATTAAAAGTAATTATGAGTTAGCACAAAATAATTGTTTATTAGAGGTTTCGACAGAAGATTGTAACAACAACAATACCCTACAAATATGTTTAAATGAATTAGAAGAAAGTAATTTAGAGTATAGTTGTGAAAATTTAGAATTAGTTAAATGTTTACCTTTTGCTTATTATGTGAATGAAAATGGCGATAAAGTAAGTTTTGATGAGTTTGAAACTTGTTGTACTAAAATAGGTGGTAGATTTATAAACTACATCAATGAGTTTGGGAGAGAAGTAGAATATTGTAGTAAATTAGCCCCTTGTGTTGGAGAACCTACAGGTACTTTTATTGGTGAGAGTATAGTAGTTTTTGATATGACTAATAATACATTACCTAATAATGTCTACCAAATAAATGGTAAATGTTTTCAATACAAATATTCTAAAGTTCCTGGTGGAGAAGTATTAAGTGAACAAAGTTTTATTAATGTGACAGGTTATGGTATAGTGGATTATTTAGAACTATATTTATCAGGAAATATCGAAAATGCCAATGATTTTAATCTATACTTCAATGAGGTTGATTGTAATTTTACGACTGTTATAAGTAGTCCTGAATGTTGTGCATATTATGGATTTGATTTTCAAATAGTTAAAGATGAAAATGGTACCGAATACATCGTATGTATTAAAGCGGGTGATCAAGGTTTAAATGTTCCAGATTTAGTGGTTACAGAACAACCGATAGTACCTATTTTAGATACTACCATAAATACTGAGTATTTAGATTTTCAAAACCCCATAGGTGGTATTGCTAATTATTATAGTACTAGTATATTTACAGATTGTTTTAACGAATCTGCAATCATCTTAGGTACAAATTCAGATGCGAATACGGTAATTACTGCCCCTAATCAGTTATTTTCTGGTTCTACAATACTTAATATACCTAGTAATTGGCAAATAAATAATATAGATAATTATGGTAGAATTAGTTTTACACCGTTAGACTATTCTAATAACTATATATTAGATTGGAACGCTACTGGTCAATTAGCTGAATTGTATACACAAATTGCGGAATTTTATGGTTACCCTATTGGTAATTTTACATTTAATTGTGATAATGTATTAATACCTTATTATGGTAATACTAATTTTCAAGAAACCCCTAATGCTTTTATAACTGCAGCAGTAGATTTAAATAGAATCGGTTGTGATTCGATAGATAATTTGTCAGTAGTATTTGCTAGTGAAAAATGGCAAGGATTTAATTTACCAGAATTAAGTGATTGTTCATGTAGTGTAGATTTCTCATTTGATTATATGTTAAAATATGACGCTGAGAATTTAATGGAATGTACAACTATTGATCCTTGTATACCAGCTATTTTTAATGAAGTAAGTTTAAATAACATAAACTGTAGAAACTTTGTAACATTTACTGAAAATGAAGAAACATCAGAATTATTATTAAATAATTTTAATAGTGGATCTTCACCAGAACAAGAATATGTGGTGTGGCAAAATAATAGATGTATTGTTGAACCAGATAAAGACTGTTGTAGTGCAATAGGTGGTAACATAACTTCGTTAAGTAATTGGGAGGTATCTAATGAAGATAACCTTAATAACATTAATAACACATATGAAAGTATTAAATCCCAAATATATGATGGTTCAGTATCAGAATTACTAAATGGTTCGATTTTAAGTTACGAAAACACATTAAATGAGGTTAATTTATTGGTGGATTCATTAAGTCCCACACTTTCTACATCTAATAATTGTTTTTCTTTAAATTTAGATTCTACAGAAAATTGTCAAATAAATTATGGTGAGTATATAAATACTCAAAACTTATGTTCTTTAGACATACCATTAGAATGTGGTTTATGGACTAAAACTGCTACTGATTATAAAATATTAATAAATGGTATAAAAAATATTATTGAAGAGTATAGTGTGTTATGTGATGAAAATATAGATGTAGATGTTAATGGTGGTAATACCACATCTTCACCAGATAATACTGTAGATGACACCTCTTCAAATAATACTAACAAAAGTGGGTTTGTTGTGAGTGATGAAAACCAACAAAAAAACGCAATTATTGATGAAAATAATTTAATAATTGAAAAAAATGGTGAATTAACTACATTAAATGGGGAAAGAGATTTATTAACCATTAAAATGAGTGACATAAACAATGAAATTAATAGTAAAATAAGTGATAATTTAATAATCGATAAAGCCACTACTGAAATTAGTTTAGAATTAGATTGTACAGTGTATCAAGATAAATTAAATGATTTGGATAGGTATGATTATAAAACTTTTTGTAACATACAGGTATATGGTAATAGTACCCCTAACACTTTAGATAAAATAACTCAGTATAATGAATGTGTAAGTAAACAAACACTAATTAATCAGGAAGAAAAATTAATTTACACAGATTTATTAGAAAATTGTCAGTTATATAACACACTAAATACTCAGTTAACACAAGCTAGGTTTGAAAACAATACTAACTTAATTAATGAGTTAGAAAGACAAATTTTTGAAGTTGAGGTTAGAATTAACGTATTAACAATAGAGGGTAAAAACTTTTTATCATCTGATGAAACATTAAGACAATCAGAATTAGAGAAAAATGATAATATAAATACGATTAATAAAACTGCAGAATTATTAAACACTACTACAGAAAATATTACGGATAGTAATGGTAATATATCATTGACAGATAAACAAAAAATAGATTTAGGTTTACAATCATTAAAGAATGAATCACAAATAAGTTCATTGGAGATAGATAAATCAGAAATCAATGCATTAATAAAAGAAAATTTATCTAAACAAAAAGAAGTTAATAAAGGGTTCGGATCAACATTGTTAAGTTGGGGTGCGGGTCTTATTGGTATCTCTTTGTTCTTAAAAGGTTATTTAGACCCTGAAACTACGGGAGTGGTGTTAGGTGGTATTGGGGTTGGTGGTGCAATAAAAGATGACCCTTTATCATATGGGTGTAATATACCTAATGGTACTACGTACTCTAACATTGACGGTTATACGTATCAGATAATTAATCTAACTCCAGCACCTAATGTAATCCTATGTAATAGTGTTGATTTTAATAATGGTACATGGTTACCAATAGGATCAAACGGTAATCAAGTTGTTTATGAAAATGGTCAATGTTGTCAAGCATATAGAGTCCCACCTACAGGTGGTGCTGTTGAACCCGATAAAGGAGA
>TARA_R110000803_G_scaffold14474_4_pt1 | contig 15349 bp, 7 predicted proteins | sample TARA_R110000803 | Tara Oceans TARA_R110000803 (sample SAMEA4397772) | marine metagenome | biome: Polar Biome; feature: [SRF] surface water layer (ENVO:00010504); material: water (ENVO:00002006), including particulate matter (ENVO:01000060) such as... | depth 5 m | reverse complement strand
GGAGGTGTTTCTTAATGGCACTAAATGGAGACAGGCAAAATATTTTTCCAGGAGTAGTTATTTCCCATCGCGGAAAGACTATAACAGATATAGGACAATCTAAGAAGTATAAATCTTTTATTAATTCATTACAGAAACCTGGGCAAGCAAGAGTTGCGATAATACCTAACGATTTAGAGGCTCGCCCTGATTTACTGGCTTTCGCTGCGTACGGCAACGAGCTCCTGTGGTGGGTTATTGTGGAAGCGAACAACGCATACGATTACGAAGTAGATTTAAAAGCAGGGACACAAATTATCTTGCCTATATTATAAAATGACAACAACAGCTGCGTACAATGCAAACGAGGTTGCGGCAGTTTACATGTCGTTGAACCGTGGAGATTTATTGTCGTCCGACGAGGGTGGGGTAAAGCTGGATTCCTCTACCTCCCTTAAGAACGGTTTTTATTCTCTGTCAGACCCTATGAACCTTCGAGGAGTTCTTGAGTCCTTTGAAGCGGATTTTTCACGAGGTTCTGATAGCTCTACTTATAGGATAAGAATTCTGAATCCTACCACTGAGTTGGAGTCAGTTTTGATAGGTTTTTATAACAACATTTTCCCTTCCCAAAACTCCACCTTCGATAAATTTGCGAATGCGTCTGCAAAAGATGAAAGGATGAATGCTGTGGAAGCCGCTACAAGGGATAGAGATACCGCCTTTTTGTCCAATAATGAACCTCCTCAACTACCTAGAGTTTATCTAAGATTTGGCTATGGTACTGATGAACAGTCTGGCTTGTCCCGTATTCATAAAGCGGTAATATCAGACATAAAATACATTGTATCAACAGACAAAGATAAAGTTATTGAACTGCAATGTACTGACCTTTATACCTTCTCAAAACAAAACACCTCTTTCAACAAGAGACCTTATGTTTCGCGAGTATCTGTAGGAGACACCATTGACGGGCAACCGTCTTTACGGAAGCCTTCTGAGATTATGACTGACCTGCTCGCTAGTTATACGTCCGTGTATCCCGGGTGCGTACCCATTATTGATTTTGGGGAATACGCAGACCCAATTGATAATCTCGTATACTCGGTAGCCTACAGTTTAGCAGAATCAGACAAACTGACCAAAGAGAAAAAGGAAGCCGCAAAACAGGAGGGCAATGAAACCTCTGGAATTGCCGATGTTGCAGTGGATACTACCGGACAGTTAACTGTTGGGGAAATACAGGCGATAGAAGATATGCTCGACAGACCCTTAACGAGCGACAAATCTATAGACAGAGGCGCAAGAGGAGTTGTTACCCCTCAAATACTATTCCAAGCATTTAAATTAGTTTTCGAGCAGTTAGGTTTAGTTTGGGAGTTAAACCCTATAGACAGCCCAGACTCTATTAACGGACCTATAGCTCCCCTTCAAAACTCTCCACTAAACAGTGGTAAAGATACGAACGCCGGAGAAACTACGAAACACACTATTGATGAGTCCAATACGAAGGTTGTATCTGACCAGAAAGTAAATATAAAAACTGAATTTCTTGATATACCTTACCTGTGGGGTCATACGCAAGTATTTAACCGCAATACAAATATGTTAAGTTTTTGGCCGATGGCGCTGGAAGTTCCTCCTACGGTAGCGGCGGAAGAAGTTCCCGGTCTAGTTTTAGGTAAGATTAAAAATATATATGGTGTCGGTGGGCTGAATGTAACGAAGTCATGGGCTGGGGTAACCCCTACTGACTGCGCTACTTATGACTCAGTTACCTTAACTAAGGGTTGTGGAACGGGTTCTGCACCTGGACAGCCTAGCCGGACGACCCAACTAGAATTTGGGACAGTAGTGGAGTTCGTGGAAACAGCGTCAGTAATACGTACAAACACAAACCCCATTACAAGGTCATATTTCCTGGATACAACTCCAAGGTTTGTCACTACTCCTCTTAGTATAACCCCGGTAGGGGACGGGTATGACATACCAACCTCGACGTGGCATCCTCCTCAATGGTATGCTCCGGGAAATTCAACACCAAGTGTACAAGATAACGAGCCTATAAAAGTAAAGTTTATGAATATTGAGGGTTCTGTTGAGTTGAACGAAAGAGAGTTTTATTTATACGAAACCGATTCTCAACCGACGAACGGAAGTAAATTTTTTCTTCTTGAATCGGTGCCCGGGTTAGATGGCACCGTAGATTTGGTGTGGCACAACCAGCAGTACGATGAAGAGGTATCCCCTTACGAATCTGGAGGGGAAATATGGGACCCTACGATAGAACTTCAACCAAATATCCCTAGTGAAGCAAGTAGAAAAGTAAGACCTTTGACCACCGAAGAAAAGGTGCTCGCGAGAGACGCAGGTGTCGCACCTTTATGGGTTGATGCAGGAATGGTTAACCCGAGCAACTACGTCCAAGGAGCCATTAAAGGTGAGGACCCTAATTTCAAGTACGTCTTTACCTTAGGGGAATTATCCGGTAAATTTGATTTGGGTGAGGCGGTAGCAGCTGAGTTTGCCCTCAATTCTTTTTTTAATCCCGATTTCGTAGATTCAAGTTATATAAAACCTATTCCTGTAAGTATCCCTGTGGTAACACCAGATAATCCGGATATTAAATTCTTTACTGGACCACAGGCAAACACTAATGAGATAAATATCCCCTTCCAAGTTCCACTCCTAGATTTAAGCAGAATGCAACTTTACTTAGCAACAAGCTGGGAATTGATGCCTCCAGGGGAGTTTAAGAACTGGGCGCGGTACGCTACAGGTGTCTTGAACCCGAGCATTAATATGGAACCTAGTGTAATACCGGAAATGGCAGATAACCCCCCTTTAGTTTATCTTGAACCCACCTCCAATACAGCAAGATGGGGTCTTCAATGCGCTGTTAATTACAACGCGATTTTAGAGGAAGCTCAGAAAACAGCAGCAGCAGAGGATGCAGCTGCCCTCAAGGAAATTGACGACGCTGCTGCCTTAGAAGCTAATCCTCCCCCTGAAACTATCACAACTAACCCAGGGAAATGGGCGGAGAAAATAAACAAACACTCTAATGCGTACGTTTCTATGGGCGACGGTTCACAAGCACCTCACATCAGTAGATTCCTAGAAACAATTATTAATAATATTAACAGACTTGTTATTGGAAAAAGTAGCAAGATGATGGTTCAACCAATCCAGGTTAACTCGCTTTCGGAGAAGGACCGAGATATACTTTCTACTAAAGCTAAAGCTCTTGAAGGGGTTACATGGGATGAGCCCTGGGCAGATAAGGATAGCGTTATTTTAATAGTGGGTCCGTCTGACGAGATAAAAGCTCAGTATGCTGACCCTCTTGTTAGACCTATTCTGTCATTCCCAAAGGCTGCATCAAACCCAGATTTTCTAGACAACCCAGAAGCGGCTTCTAAGATTATTTGGTTGGATTACGGTAACCCGGACTCTATCGTAGCTAAGGTAGACTTTACGGGAGATATCCGTGTTTTAGTTAATATCGCACAAAGTAATTATGCAGCCCGTCAATGGAACGATGTAAAGCAGTTATTCGACGGGGAGACCACCTTATCGAAAAACGTAATCACTAATGTTATCTCTATAGGACTCGCTAATAGAATCACAGAATTGACTACCAGAGCAGCACTCGATAGCCAAGGTCTAAGTGAAGGAGAGGATGCCAAGCTTGCCGCGTTGAGAAAGCACCAGGATAATTTGGTATCCACCACAGAATCGGATAGCGGGGAGATAACCGATGGCTCTTCCGATGCGATAATCGACAAGGAGCTGTTAGCTATCTTCCCAGACCTTGTAGCTTCTTTCGAAACTGACGCAGACCTGAACGAGATACTAGGAGAAAATTCCGCTAAAGAGATGAGAGTTTTAGCTAGTTTAGTTTCTAACCCAAAAACCTTAAATTGGATGTTCCCCGAAGCAGTAATTGACGGAAACACAAACGCGAAGACCACACAGGTCATTACCGTTACCGGCGGTTCCGTAGTAAAGAACGACGTAACCGTAAAGATTTTACAACGCAAGATAGATTTCGCGGACATAAGAACCCGCATCAGTGATTTGGACACCCAAAACAAACTGTCTGATGTTTCTTTTAACTTTCAAACAGCTATGAGCCAAGAATCATTCACTTTACAGTTAACCACCTTAGGCATACCGGAGATAGATAACCCCAGCCAAGAGTTTTTGAGCAGATTAGTATTTTTTAAATTTTTTGACCCAAGACTTGCGAGCGGACAACTGCACTGGCTAAGCGGAGTTTATAGGATTTCTGGATTTAAACATAAGATAGCCCCAAGCCAAGGGTTTTTAACGGAGCTAAGTCTATACAGAGACCCTGCTTATAACATATCAAGTGCGAGGGATACACGATAATGCCAAAAAAAGATTTACAAAATTTAATAGATGACGCAGGAGGGGTACAGAAGTACGCCCGTAGTGTATTAGAGAACTTCTTCAATCACGCTGACGACACCCCCTCACAGGAAGAAGTGTCAGCAGAGTCTTCTGTCGCTGGGTTTCCTGGCTTAGCTTTCGGAGTGGTAACACAATGCCTCGACAGTCAGAAATCCGGACGCATAAAAGTGCAATCCAAAGCATTCCCGAAGGGACCTCAGACTTGTGATTATGTAACTCCCATAGGAGGTGCTGGTTATGGATTTTTTGCGGTTCCTGGGATAGGTTCTGTTGTGTTGGTGGGTAAGAACCCTTACAACGATTCTTACGCTAAGCACTTTTGGCTTGGGTGTTTATACGCTGCAGGTCAAAGGGAAATCCCCGGAGTTAAATCACAGCCATACGTTCTTGGGGAGCCCACTGCTCTTCCGAAAAACGAAATTATGGATAACGGGGAACCTATCCCTGATGACCCTACAGTCTCCTATGGAGTCCCGAATGAAGGGGACGTCTACCAGGACAACGACTTACCTGACTCCTTTGTGTTCAAGCACCCAGCTGGACACTCTATGTCTCTCACAGATAAAAATACTTCTGAGAGACAAATAAATGAAATAAAGTTAAAAAGCGCTGGCAACAAAAGACTTATTATAAGTGATGCCCCCGCCCCTGCGGGAGGTGAAAGCATTACCCTTATCGATGAGAATGAAAACCAGGTAAAAATAACAAGCGTGGGGTATGATAAAGTACCTGATAATTCTATTATTACCCATGCTGGAGGTGATATTCAAACATATACAAAGGAAGGTGGCATAGACCAGACTATAAGTGAATTGAGCGAAGGGAATTTTACTGTAGAGAATGCCGGTAAGGGGGATATAGACATATCATCCAATAATGGTCATATCGTTTTAAAGGCTGAAACTTCTATCACATTGGAATGTGGTGGTAGTACTATAACCTTGTCGCCAACCGGTATAGATATTAATACACACACACTTAACATTAAAGGTGGAACGGGCGATGTTGACATTCAGGGAGTCACCCTCCTCAAACACAGACACCCAGTACCTCATCCAGGGGGAAGCTTCACCAACTCAAAGAAAGGAATACAATGATTACAGTCATCGAACAAGATATCTATACGAGTTCCTTATGTTTTTGGGGGAATACAAAACCAACCAATATCACTCCCGGGAGTTTACCTTTAGGGGAGACATACGCTCTTGACCCCTCTTCTATAATGATATATAGAAATAGAGAACCAAACGCGAATGGTGGTGCCACACCCACTTTAAAACGTGTAAACAGGATAAGCCTGGAACCCCTTTGGGAGTATAATTACATGAATCAGTATGTAACAAATGCAGCGGGCACCGATTACTATGGCTATTTCAGGAACGTAGCGCTTCAACCTTTTGTTGCATCTGCACCTCTAAACAATTTAACTCAAAATTTCTTTGGGTTTTCTGCGAGTGATGACGTCCAATGGATGCTAAACCAAAATGGTCCCGCTTTCTCTACATCCTCTGTGAACGACGTGCATTACGCCGATAAATTTGTATTGCAACCATGGGAGGATTTAAAGGTAAGATTACTTGATGCGGAATTAAGCAGTACTCTCCCAGGCGCAGGTGCAGCTGACTTTGCTCGAACCACGTTCTGGCAAAAAGCATGGATGCAATCAACTGAACCGGTAGCCAAAATCCGTATTGAGTTGGAAGAGTTTGACCCTTCGTCCCAATACTACCATAGAGTAAACCTGAATACTCTGGACCCAACCCCGAATGGTGTTCTAGGCGCCTTGATAGCTGACCAGGATATAATGTTAGTAGATTTAAGGGAAGCCTCTCCTACCCTCCTCGAAAAACCTTTCGATAAGCTGTTTTTCAACAATTATTTCCAACTCCAAAACCTCGATTTCAGGAGTGCTTACCCGTGGGGAGGAATTTCAACTACCACCTTTATGTACTCAATAATCCTTCATACCGAAGGAAATCCTCCTGCAACCAGGTTTATTAGGAAGTACGTGCTTTTTAAAGGAGGCGCCGCTACAGACTTAGAAATCAATGGGCTCCTTAAGGATGTGGGACCTCTTAATATGCAAAGGGGGCAGTACCTTGTTGTAAAACTGTACGCCTTCCAGTCAAGTATACCTACTGCAACCGAAGCCTATACAGCCCGCCAAATGCCAGCGTTTTGGTTAAACGGCTCCATAACCTAAATACAATAGAAGAATGACATTATTCACAGAAAAATCACTTAACCTAATGCCTACACAGTCATTGACGGGGGTAAGCAATGCCTTACTTATAGATAAGGGCGCGAAACAAATAAAACTTGCAACGGCTAGTTCTAAAATATCAAAGCTGGATGGAACGTCCACCTTAAGAACACCTGTCGCAGGTAGGTTAAGTGTAGCTAACGGAGGTACACCCGCAGCCCAAGAACAGCAGCTATCTATGACAGGACCTGCAAAATCGACAGCGAATGGTGCATCCCTGCTTAACGATGCCACTGCTAATCCAACAGGCGCTCCTGTATACGTCCCAGGGACAGTCCCTTCAACTACTACATCACAAGATATTGACGATATGTCTGCAGAGGTAAACGCCTTCTACATCGCGTCGACTCCTCCCTCTAGCCCTATAACCCAAACTCACATATCTAAGCTGGAGCTCGAGATGTCTGAGTTACAGGTCGCTATAGGTAACATTGATACAACGCTAGATGCCATTAACGAAATCCTGGATATGAGAGCTTCAGGTCAGCTACCAAACCCTGAGCTAAACTTATCTGCTTTAAACACTGAAACACTACCTCCAGCCTTAGCAGAGAAAGCTAGGGTTGCGATTATGGGTAACCAGAAATATATTCAAAGGCAGATTATTGCACCTTTCGTTGAGAACCAAAGAATATTAGCTTCTTTAAAAGCACAAGTATCGGGCGTCTTCACCGAAGTAAACCCTATCTTTGATTTAGAGTTCGGTCCCCCAATATCCACTGATAATCGGTTTGTGCTGTCAAGAGACGGTCTCTACTACAATTCCCGTACATCCAAAGTACCACAAGTAACCCCTTACCCGGTATCATCAGACATGTGGAATCTACAGTACCCCTCCAACCGAGGAGGCAGAGGATTATCGTTCACCGAGGAGGACGGAAAAAGCACAGTAAACACCATCTTTGATTTGGACGCGGAGTATAACCGGGAAAACCCCCGGTTACTCAACTTCATGAAATATGATGATATTCTCCAACAATTCAAAGACGATAAACAGTCTCATATGACAGAGGTATCCGGGTATATCTCAGAGATTTTAGCGAATGGGTATGGCGCAACTGATTCTTTAGTGCAGTCGTACGTAGCACAGCTCGGCGCTGTAGCTTCAATCTATGATGGGAAAATTAAAAAGAGAACCCGTCAACTAGTAATAGCCTCAATATACGGGAGAGATTCTTTTGTGGTAACCGACAGGCAACACCCTTTAGGTGAAGGTCTATTCTTTAAATTTTTACCCCCCCAAGGAAAAGCATTTGAATACATGTTAGATTTTGCCGATTTGCCGAACGACACAAAAAGTTATATCTTTTTTACTTTGGAAGGAGGGCAAACCTTACTGTACGATACCAAGAAAAAGAAAGTAGTGGAGAATGCCGACCAGTATAATATATTGGGAAGAGTGGGTACTTGGAAAGAAATTCCTAGGATTCCTATTAATGATTTTTCCTACCTAAAACAAAGTGACATCCCTTTAAGAGTTCAAAAAAATATAACTTTATTTTCTGAGGACTTAGACAGTGTTATCGCGCCCTACCAAGCAACGTACGTGGTAGCACCTACAAATATTCCTGTAAGAACGGAGGGAACTTTAGCCGTCGAACCAATAGGTCTTGGCGACTGGGTACACAGACAAACTTCTGGAAGTTTGAGCGCAACCACCCCTTTATATAAATCGCTTACCGATGATATCGTATCTAAGGGCTTACTGATTTGTTATAACTTCCTGGACCCTGACGCTGTAACCCAACCTTCTGGTACCTTATATGCGCTTAACAACGCTGCGGAAGGTTCTAACCGATTGGACGGTAAACTAGTAGGGTATGACAAGTCCATGGTATTCCCCTCGGGGGTCGGTCAGATGTACTGTATGGGAACAATATTTGATGAGCAAGCATCCCAAAGTAATTTATGGGAACCCGTTAAAGGCTCCTATGTTAGACTACCAAACCGAACTAAGGACTATGACATACTATCCCCTAATATCCCTTATAAAGGAGTACGACCTCTAGACAATTTATTTTACAGCCAGGAGGGTGTCTGTTTAGATTTCTGGGCATACGTCCCTAATGTACACCGAGATATGACCGACACGCACAGGTATCGCTTGGCATTTGCTAACGAAAATAGTGGTCCTACCCCCAGCATTTACAATTCAGCCGCTACTCAATCCCCTACAAGCAACGGCGCAGGTATCACCGCAGGCGGAACCAATATGAATCGAACAATAGGGATGATAATGGGTTGGAGGGATAGAGGTTCCCCAGATAACACCACAGCAGCCGGTCATGCTTGGACTACAAGTGGGTTAGAGTTCTGCATTTCACCCACCGTTGGGCAAAACCAGTCTTACCCAACTACCCCTGATACAGGGTGGGGACACAGTGTATGCATTGCCGAGAGGTGGGAGCCGTCTGCCGGGATATCCCCTCAAAGGAACCAAGTAACTCAAGTAGGTATGTATATCCCTAGTGGAGACGTTGGTACCGGTTATATGGTAACCACTAGCGGGTTTGGAATACAGGACGTTAGTTCTGGGTACCACCATATTAATATTTCTTTTGATTACCTGCAGGACAAAGTTAATTTTAATTTTGACGGGGAATTACTTGCTACTTCTGCGTTAACTGATGTTATTGGAGGAGCGCCCTCAAATACCGTAAGCCCTACTGCTGTTAAGATAAAGCGAGATTTTGAAAGCGATAAGATTTTCTTTAATGACCCTACTACCGAGAGCTTTTTGGGAAATACCGTGTATGATGAGAGGTGTACTCCTGAAAGAGTCGCTTTCCCTGTGTATACCCCCTGGATTATCGGGGGAGGGTACACAGACAATATACCTAAGATTCCTGGGACCTCCTTTAAACCTCAAGGTTTTCTGGGAAGTAACGCTAATAATACTTGGCAAGGAACCCAGCAGGGCGACGCACTATCAAGTATTCGTGTCCCAGACAACTCCACTGGCGCCTTTTATCCGGTGGGACAACACCAACCCCCACTCTCAGCTAGTAAAGGTGGTACTAACCCCGCGAGGAAAATTCCGCGAAGTGGCTTAGATGGCTACATTGGAAGTTTTAAGATTTACTCTCGACCTCTAACTACTACTGAAGCTAAACGTAACTACGATAGCCAGAAAGGATTCTTTCATAATATTCTTTTACCTACACCATAACAATGCCAAACTACGATTTAAATTTTGTAAAAACATCCACCAGCGAACGGCTGCTGGGGGTAGCTTTTCCTATGACTGATGGGGTTGGAGGTTATGTAGCGCAAAATGAAAATCTGCGTTCTTTGAGAGATTGCGTTATGCAGTTAATAATGACTGGAAGGGGTGCTAGGGTAATGAGACCTGATTACGGGACCGACTTACGCGCCTCAGTGTTTGAGCCATTAACTCAGGACATGATAGACTCCTTAAGGACACAAATCTTAGAAACTATCGCTAAATACGAACCTAGGGTTATAGTTAAACGCATTGCCTTAACACCCGATTTCGATAACCACACTTTAAAGGTAGAACTTTATATCACATCAAAAGATGATTTACTAAATGGAGAGCTCATAGAGGTTCTCGTATAACCATGGCAACTAACCAAGATTATTCCCGCTACTTCCAAGGTCTGTATAACATATCAGGCTTTGACGGCACTATCGAGTCCGATTTCTTAAAATTAGGTCAAGTACCTGACGATAGAAAGTCTGACCTAATTGATTACAATATCAACGGTTTTGACGAGTACAGAACTGCGCTCCAAAACTACCTCAGGTCGGTTTATCCTTTAGACTATAATAACTTCGCGGCATCCGATTTAGGGCAAATGCTCGTAGAGATGTTTGCTTACATGTCCTCTGTACTCGCCTTACGTGCCGACATGACGGCTAACGAAATGTATATCGATACTGTTAAAAATGAAGATAACCTCAAGAGATTATTGCAGCTAATTGGGGTGAGTATGAGAGGTCCCACGGCATCTAAAGCTACAGGGTTACTTACTGTCCCTAAAGGTACAACCATAGGCACCAACCTTACCGTCAATGAAAATGACCGCACCGTTCAAGTAATTAACCAAAGAAGCAACGTCGCTCTTTCTTATACTATTTTAAAACAGTTAGATAATGGGGACCTTGATTTGTTTTCCAAAGATTTAACCTTACTTCCCGCTGATTTCGGTGCTCCCGACAACTTCTCTCGTTACGCTAGTGGTTTGTTTTTGTTAGAGGGCGCCTTGAAGAGCGCAGCAGGAACTTTCCGAGGGGGTGTAAAGACTCGACAAACTTTTGAGCTTACGGATGGTCCGATTATTGAAGGTAGTATTGGGTTATCATCTACTGAAGGGGGCGCAGCTGACACCGGGGGAACCTTGTATAATGAAATCTCTAATTTATTTTTAGCATCGGGAGGTACCCAAGCTGTATTTGAAAAAACATACACTGGTGGTTTTGGCGCTATATTAACTTTCGGAGACGGGGTTAGAGGGAGGCTTCCTAGCCCAGGTTCTAATTTTGTAGTTACCTATCGGACAGGCGGTGGGGGAAATGGTAATATTGCAACTGGCTCCCTTAACACTACGGTCCGAGCTTTTCTTGAGGGTGTAACCCCTATAGAAGTAACTTTAGAGAACACCACAAAAGGTTCAGGGGGAACCCCCGCCGAATCGGTTGCGCATGCAAAACGCTACGCACCTTACTTCTTCAGGACCCAGTATAGAGCGGTTACAGGGGAGGACTATAATGTGTTGGCTAATTCCTTTGTAGGGACCGCAGGAACCACTGCTAAATGTATGGCTTCTTTAAGGTCTAATGGAGCCGCCGCTAACGTAATTGATTTATTCGTCCTATCAAAAGCTTCCAACGTTCAGTTAGAGAGGGCTTCCGTAGCCATGAAAAAGGAATTATTAGATTATTTTCAAAACTATAAGATGTTGACGGATGACGTTGTTATCTCTGATGGAGTTGTACGAACTTTGGATATAGTTGCGACGCTGTATATTGATAAATCTAATAAGAGATTTATAGACTCAATCCAGCAAAAAGCCGCAGATAAGCTATTGGAATACTTTAACGTAGACAACCTAGCCTTCGGACAAAAACTAAGTATGTCAGACGTCAGCAACTTCATGTTAACAGTACCTGAGATTAGATTTTTTAAAGTAGATAATCTTCCAAATGATATCTACGTTAACTTCAATGAGATTGTACAGCTAAACAACTTTGAATTCACTACGGAGCTTGTGTAACAATGACGATGTCTGATAAAGGGGCAGGGCAAGAACATTTTAAAGCTAATTACATTGAAGTAATTAAGCGGATTCTACCTGATTATTACGAGCAGACCGATTACAACCTATTCGGCTCTGAAGAAGATTTACAGTACAGAGTTCTAGGGTCAATTTTATACCTAGCTAACAACGTCTCCAGCCTTATAGGAAGACCGACTACCTACAATTTACAGGTATCCGCTTTTAGTAGCAATGAATCTTACGTACCTTACTTCGTACCTTTTAATGGTTTAACGGAAGTAAGCCCTACTACCTATGAGACTTATGTTTTGGCACCTTTTGGAAAAAGGTTCTCAAGTTTTACCAACAAACAAGAGTTTTCTGATTTCCTCTTAACGTCCGCACTCCCTCACACACAGGCTAATTACGTTAGCGATTTTTTCGCCTCATCTTTTAGTGCTACCGTAGACCCAAACGTGACTACCGTTTCTGCGGTTTCCAACACCCTAATCGATAAATTAGGTTGGGCGTATTTCCAAAATACATCGGGTACCATAGTGGACTCCAATTCTATGGGGGTAAGCTCTTTCTTGTACAGTTCTATAATGGAGAATGTGTACTACGGAAAGAGTTTAAAAACTTCAGACGGAGTCCAGAACCTTTTTAAATGGATGTATCGCAATGCGATAGGAGGAGGTTCCGAGTGGGCGGGCGTAAGAAATAAATTCCTCCCAGTACCTTTCAATAATACATCTGCAATATACAACCCGGTAGACGGGCAGGGGGGAAATCTGTACGCGTCCGGCTCACAGCTTGTAAGCGCATTAGACACGCTTGTTAGTGTGTGGGTGAACGAGGATGACCCTAACTCGTTATACTTCAGAGACATCGTTAACGCGTCTCTGCTGGGACTTGATGTTAGTAGGATGGAAAACGCTGGTCCGATGAGCAAAATGCTCAAAGCACTCGCCTATGGATTTTATGACGTACAAACATCAATCAGGGATATTCAGTACCTATTAGATATTGAGGAGTGCCCCGACGAATTCTTACAGTACCTAGGGAGATACCTGGGATGGACATTCTTCACCGATGACCCTGATAAGTGGAGAGACCAGCTAAGGCAGGCTATTTTCTTATACAAAGCAAAAGGAACTAGGCAGGCAATCGCAAATGCGGTCAACATGGTGATTCCTTCATCAGTGTATAACCCGGTAGCACCTGTTTCCGGACTCCAAGAATTATGGGAATCTTATATTCCAAACCTGCTTTACTACACTCTAAAAACAGAAACAAATTTAGGTAAAAGTAAGAAAGAGTACCTGGACTTTAAAAGGGAGTTCAATGGAGCTTTAGCCTCTTCCGGAATTGACTTTAGGGTTAATAATTATGACGCCCACGACCTGGATAAGAATCTTAGGTTCGCCGTCGACGCAATCCTACAGTTATTAAATGAGAAGTATGGGTATATGGACATTGGAGGTATCCCTTACAAAGAAACAGCTTTTTGGGAAGCTCAAAAGGCAAGGGGGGTTACCCCCGGATACAGATACAGGGATGCTTTCCTAACTATCCCCCCCTGGGAAGAAAGTAGGTTCTACCAAAACTGTGGGGTCGGACCAAACGTAGACGGGTTTATCCAAAGTGTGTCCTCTGTCTTGTCAAGAGCCTATGCTCAAGCAGGGTGTGGTGTCTCCACATCGGCTGCCAATAGCGTCGCCAAATATATTTTAAGCTCGGTTGGTATTAAAGATATAGAAGGAATCAACGAACCTGGGTGGGGAGCAAACAATAATTTTAGGTTTATGACCTCTTCTTTGCAACTTCCTTTTAATTACCAAGAAATAATTAGGGGTGGCGACTTAGAGAGTATGAGTGTCTTCGATTATTGGAACTCCAAATCCTCTGAGGTTCACACTAAATTATACGCATCTTCTATTGATTTTTCTTCAAACTCTTACACGAATATTTCCAACACAAGAATAGGAAGGAAAGGAATCCCGACTATCGTTAATATATTCCGACAGTTCGCACCTTTCCACACCCTCAACAAAATCTTTGTTGGGTCAGCAATTACTGATGATTACTACGGAACACGTAGCGGGCACACCCCTAAGCAAGCATGGTCCGGCATCGTGGACTTGGAGGTAATTAACACCATCCAGTCCGATATGGACCAACTACACAGTACTTATTCTGTGTCCGCCTTCCCAGGCGCATGGGCAGCTGGGGGCTCATTCAGCGGAGTCGGAGTTTTTCCTTCTACCTCTAACCCTCAAAACGGAAGATTCCTTCCATCTGCAACCTTGCACGGCACCAGAGGAACTAGTCCTCAAGGATATTTTTGGAGTGGAGGCGGCTCGGAAGAAGGGCAAGGACTTAAGCAACTTATAGCTCAAAGGACAGCAGGAAGACGCCGAGACCTAAAATATAAATTTACCGGCTGGGCACAAAACAGACAAGGATTAAACCAACCTATCTCTACCGATTGGTTTGGAGTGAGTGGAGGAGACCTACAACCTGTATTAAAAGCAAGAGGTTTGAACATGCCTGGCTTCGCCCCGAAAGGATTCAACTTCTCATCACAAAACTACGTCAGTACAAGTGGAAGCCTTTCCTCTGTATACTCATACTACAACACCTCAGCTACCCCGTTCTTTGAATTTACGGCAAGTGAGTTCTTTCCATCTCGAGCTATCCCCGATTTTGAACCTAACGCCTCAAGCTTTAACCAGCTACGAGATGTCTTCGGTTCCCAAATCCTAAGGGCTATGACAAATATCTTTATTAAAAGAGGGAGAAAGGATTCTCGATGGTACAGATTTACTGACCAAGGATTTGAAAACTTTAAATTTGGTACAGGAATACAAAAACTATATTACGAATACAATAATAAGTTTAGAAGACAGCTGCAGTGCTGGGTCGACCAGGAGGCTCAGGTCTCAGTCAACAGATACGCAGGAGGGTTTAATATTCTCGCACACGTATTTGGTCCATTGTTTTTTAATCATAATTTTTCTATTAGGGGTAATATTCAAAAGTCTTTAGGTTCAAAAGCATATCCTTCCACCTTTGGAGGAGTTATATCTTCTACTAACCCAGACTGGAGTGGAGTGGTAGCGACCCGGGCAGTAAGCCAAAATAGAGTTTACCTTAACACCTTAGGGGATAGGGTGGATTTAACAGATGGAATCCTTGCCCCGAACGCCTTTGGCACCTATTCTAATTATCTGGATATCTTCGAATCTCCTTCTGAGTTATTCCTATCCAATAAAACTTTATTGTCTGGGATTGAATTTGTTTCAACTAATGTTAATTCGATTGCAGTATGGAATAACCCTGCCAATCCAAGTTATAACATAGATTTAATTTCTCCTAGTGGGATAACTTTCTTACAAAGAAATTTAACGAATAACCCCACAGCAACTATGCGCGCTCGATTCCCGTTGAA
>TARA_R110000803_G_scaffold47825_8_pt1 | contig 15357 bp, 11 predicted proteins | sample TARA_R110000803 | Tara Oceans TARA_R110000803 (sample SAMEA4397772) | marine metagenome | biome: Polar Biome; feature: [SRF] surface water layer (ENVO:00010504); material: water (ENVO:00002006), including particulate matter (ENVO:01000060) such as... | depth 5 m | reverse complement strand
CACTAGTACATTTGCAATGAGGGAAAATAATAGAGGGCAGAGCATTTTAGATAGGAGATACATTAGGAACTTATTCAACTCAAACCAACCCAACTGGTCTAATTACGGGACCCCAACACTACCATTATTATTTAATGGTTTTGTTAATATGGATAGGGTCGACATACCAAGTGGTAATGGTAGTGAATATAGTGAAGGGTATTTGGTGAATAGTAGTTTTAGTAAGTGGGTGGACATTAGAGAACAATACTCTAAATCTTGTGATGGTGACAGTACCTTCCAAAAAACAGCGTACTTTGGTATGGCTGGGATAGCTAATTTATATTATTTCATTAGGAAGGCGAGTCACACTAATAATATAATATATTTCCCTATGGGTAGTCCAACAATAATTGGAACTAACCGTTCGATTACGACAGCGTATGACATACCTGATGGGGAGGTAGCGCCACCGTCCCCAGAAATACAAATAGAAAATGGTGGACCGTGGTACAATAATGATTCATATAATTCCTTTCCTGATGTTGGGAACGAGGTTTATAAAAATATTCACTATCGAAACCCAGTTAAATCAGATAAACTAACTAGTCTTAGTGACTTGTTGAAAAATGATGAGTTAGGGTATAGTGATTACCTAAATGATTCCTCAACACCCTTCTTTGAATTGTCAAATAGTAGTTTTGGTAGAGGTAATAGAACAAAACCAACCTTCTATATACCAAAGGAACAATATAGTGTTAATTATCGTAACAATGAAACCAAAACAACTAATGAACTCCATAAAGTAATTAATCAGTTTATGTCTCGTAGGGTTGTTATTAGAAATACATCTTGGAGGTCCTGGATGGGTATTGGTAGTTCGTCAGGTACTACATTTGAGTCGATTTATTTTAATGATAGTGATATGAATATTTATTTTGATTCGTTCATGACTGAACTTAATGAACATATTAACGGGGGTGATAAGATAGATAAGATTAAAAAAAGTAATAGAGATTCTGACATACTTAACGATAATGATATTAAGTTAGATACCTATCTAACACTTAAGAATATACATGATAAATGGTTAACTGGTTCCGCAACCCAGGGAATACGAAAGAATCGGTTAGGAATGGGATTGGAATATGGGGATGTGAAATCCTCATTATTTAACCAGTTTAGTTTTGTTGATAGGGCGTATAATGATATTGGTGAGAAGTTGATTGACCCATCTTCGTTATTAAATCTAAAAGAAAATCCGAAAATAAGTTTATATAGTTTAATGTATGATTTAATTGCCGACAACCAATTTGAGTTTTTCCCACTACCAACCAGTATTGACGTTTCTGGTGATGAATATCGACATAATTTTGTTCCACACTTAACAGTGGATAGTTCTAGTATTGATAGTCAACCACATTTCTATGTTATGTACATGGGAGGGTTTTCAGATAGTTTAGATATGGAGAATGATGGGAATTATGAGTTTGCTAACGATGGGTTTGATGTGTGGGGTGATTGTGTTGATTGTCCTAGTGATTTTGAAAAAGGTGGGGGTGAACCAGTTAAAGCCTTCGCTGTTAATTTTGGGGTTGATAACCAAAACTTCTTCAAATCGATAGCGTTAGACCAGGCTGAGTTCCAGGAAACACAGGAGTCGTTGGTTATTATTGACGCTCTCGCTCAGGAAGAGGGTAGTGCTAAGGACCCAATGTTGAAAGGTCAAAATTTAATGAATGTTTATCAGAAGAGAAGTTATAGTTGTACAGTGGAGGCTTTCGGTATGATGTCAATACTACCATTGCAGTATTTCCAGTTAAATCACGTACCAATGTTCCATGGGGTGTATATAATTGTTAATGTTGAACATAAGATAACCCAGGGAGATATTGCGACGTCATTCAAAGGAACTAGGATTTCTAGGTCAACACTACCTTACGTTTCTAAGTTCATAACGAATACAAATCCTAAAACTACAGTAACTACAATAACTAAAAGGGTTAATGTTAGTTCTAAGAGTTGTGATTTAATTAGGCGATTAAATAAACAATTATATGAAAGACTCAAGACCGACCCTGCAAGATATAATGGTGATAAACCAAAAATATTTACAAAGGATGTTAACGGTGTTAAAGTGGATTATAAGGCCACGGAGCCGAGACACCAATTACCGGTGGATGGTAATGGTCTTGAGTATTGTGAAAGTACGGATGCTGAGACATTTGTTAGTGAGATGATGAAACGGTTAATTGACAATGGGTTTAATACTAGTAAAGCTAAGATAATTGCTTGTGGGTTTGCTGGTAATGTTAATCATGAATCCAGTTTCGGTATTACTAGGATTGGTGATAATGGAGCAGCAATAGGGCTCATCCAATGGAATACTAGTAGATACGATAGTATGGTTAATAAATTCCCAGACCGTTGGTATACCATGGATGGGCAGATGGATAATTTAATGCTTGAGATAATTGGTGGATCTGAGAGTAATAACTTCAACGCGATAAAAATGGCTCAAAACGTCAAGGATTGTTGTCTCATTACACTTAACCTTTTTATAAGGTCTGGTGCGGTCGGACAGGCAAAAAATAGATACAAAGCAGCTAAGAAGATATACGACGATTCGACCTCAACCCAACAACAAAAGGTGGACGCTGAGAAAGTAATGGGTGAGAATTCTTATACAATATCTGGATCTAATATAGTTAGACCTGGGTTACCCCCTGGGCATTCTTCCGCTTCCGGTAGATTGGATGCGTCACAGACAATATTCGATGATTATAAATAATCATTTAACTTTGTATTAACATAAATTATTAGATATTTATAGATAAAGGAATTATGTCATTGGATAGTAGGAAGATCTCATTAGTGGGGACTTTTGTGTTAAAAAATAGTATTAGTAAGGTGGTTGATTTATTGGAACGGGATTTTAGGGTTTCTAAGAGAGATATTTTCATACACAATATTAAGGAGGAAGAGGATAAGTATTTTTTAACCTATAAGGTTAGGTTGAATTATGATGAGAGAAATTCATTTAGGAAGAAAATTAGGGGTACTTTCCCAATACATAAGAAAGGAATATGTTATTTTACTATTAATGGGTTAAATCGGTTAATAGAGGAGACCTTTGATTTACCCAGTGGTAATGTTAAACATAAAGACTATCAGATTAAGTGGGAAGAATACCTCGGTAAGTTAATAATGTCAAAAGGAGAAGATATATATATCGTTACTGTTGATAGAGTTTTCTTATAAACTTGATATTTATAGTAAAAGAATTCATATTATGGAAGATAAAAATAAAAAAACAAATGATACACTATCAGACTTTTTAGGTGATGAGGGTGTTAAAACAGAAGAATGTAAAACGTTAGAGTGTCGATTAAAATCTAAAGACGGTTTAATTGAATCAACTAAGGTTGTAAATAAGAAGGTCATCGTAGAAGATGGTAGAGAATTATTAAGAGAGGTAACATTTAAGCACGAATAGAAAATGGAGAAAAAATCATTACTTGCAGAAGAATTAAGGAGACATATGGGCATAATCAAATATGCTGATAAGATGGATGGTGGTGTAATTGAAGAGAAATTTAAGATAACCTTCCAAGAACAAGAACCACCCGAAGTTGAACCAGGGGAAGAGATAATGGGTGAGTTACCACCTCTAGGTGGTGAAGATACCCTACCTATCCCTCCTCCACCGGGAGATCAAGAAGTTGTTGGGGTACCAGCACCAGGAGAACAAGAAGTTGATGGTGTATTACCTTTAGAGGGTGAGGTTGAAGAGATAGATGTGACCGATTTGGTTAATAAGAATAACGAGATGGGTGACACTGTAGATAAGTTCACAAAACAACTATCTGATATAGAGTCTAAATTTTCCGAATTAACTGATAAGTTAGGTATCATGGATGATATTTTGGGTAAGATTAGTTCATTGGAGGATAACCTTGAATCTATGGCCCCACCAACAGCAATAGAGAAGATGGAACTAAGGTCATTGGATAGTTTTCCTTATAACCAAAGATTAGATGATTATTTTGAATCTAAAAAACAACAATATAAACGATTAAGGGGTGTCGACCTAGATACTGAGTCAAGAGAACAAGAAGAAAAAGAAGAATATGTATTGAAAGTCTCGGACGTAGAAGATTATGACGATAACTCAATTGGTAAATCATTCAATCCTAAATTTGAAGAATAATTGATAAACCAATTAAAATTAATTAACATTAACCCGACTCTAGTAGTTGGGTTTTTATTTTTAGTGTGTGTTTGTTGACTAGGTGGTAAAACTTGCTTATATTTGTAGAGTAAATAAATTTATTAAAATAAAAAAGAAAAAAGATTATGAGTAACATTTTAGATTCAATTCTTAAACAGTACGAGAACAACAAATCAAGTGGGGGTGGTGGAAACTTCGAAAAGAAGAAGGTTGATTTAACTAAGTATTTTGCACCATTTTTACCAAAAGGTGAAAGTAATGGTGAGAGAACAATTAGGATACTACCAACACAAAACGGAGACTCTCCATTCACGGAGGCTTGGTTCCACGAAATCCAAGTAGATGGGAAGTGGCAAAAATTATACGACCCAGGGAAGAACGACGGGGAGAGAAGTCCAATCACTGAGGTGAATGAAGCTTTGTTAATGACTGGTGACCCAGAAGATAGGGTTTTAGCTAGACAATATAAACCTAAGAAATTTTACATCGTTAAAGTTATCGATAGAGATAGAGAAGACGAGGGGGTTAAATTCTGGAGGTTCAAACACAATTATAAAGGAGATGGTATTATGGATAAATTAATCCCATTATTTCAGAAGAGGGGAGATATCACAGACCCAAGAGAGGGTAGGGATATTAACTTAATCCTTAAGTCTGTTAAGATGCCAAGTGGTAAAGGTTCTTACACTTCAGTTTCCACTATTATGGTTGAGGACCCATCTATTTTAACGACTGATGTTGAAAAAGCTAATACGTGGGTTGGACATTCTGAAATATACAAAGATGTGTATAGTAAGAAGGATGAACAATTTTTAGAGAAGGTTGCTAAGGGTGAAAACCCATATGAGAGAAAAGAGGAGAGGTCAACACCACCAGCGCCTACAACTCCAATTAGCAATACTACTATTTCAGAGTTAGACCAGGGAACAGAAATTAACATGGACGATATGCCATTTTAATTATGTCAAAGAAAACAATTAAAAAGAAGACTTTCTCCTTAGAGGATTTACAGGGTAAATATAGTACTAAGGCCAAATATAAGGAAGATAGTTTCTTTAACGTTGGTGATGCTTTTTACAAAGCGTGTGGTATACCAGGACCGGCCGAAGGACACATTAACGTGTTCTTGGGTCATTCTGACACCGGAAAGACAACCGCTTTAGTAAAGTCTGCAATTGATGCTCAGAAAAAGGGTAAGTTACCTGTTTTCCTTATCACAGAACAGAAGTGGGATTTCGAACACGCAAGACTTATGGGTTTTGATTGTGAGATTAACGATGAAGGTGAGTGGGGTGGAACATTCCTATTCAACGACGGGTTTTCGTACATTGAACAAATTACTGATTATATTAATGAGTTATTAGACGAACAAGAGAAGGGGAACATACCTTATGATTTGGTGTTCTTTTGGGACTCTGTGGGTTCTGTACCATGTAAGATGACTTTTGAAGGTAAAGGTGGTAAAATGCATAATGCATCTACCCTGGCTGATAAGATTGGAATGGGTATTAACCAGAGGATTACAGGTTCAAGGAAAGAGAGTTCGAAACACACAAATACACTTATTATTGTAAACCAACCATGGGTACAATTACCAGATAACCCGTTTAGTCAACCAAAGATTAAAATGAAGGGAGGTGAGGCGATTTACTTAAACTCAACACTGGTGTTCCTATTTGGTAATCAAAAGAGCGCTGGTACATCGAGATTAAATGCGACGAAGAATGGACGTAAGGTTGCCTTTGCTACTAGGACGAAAGTGTCTATTCTGAAGAATCACGTAAATGGTATTGGGTTTTCCGATGGGAAGGTTATTGTAACACCTCACAATTTTATTGACGACGACAAGGACGAGATAAGAAAATATAAAGAAGAATACTCAGACTACTGGGTTGAACAATTTAAGAACGTGGGATTAGAAGGTCCTGGTGCTTTCGAAGTGAAAGAAGATGTTTAACCTTTTAAGTATTATGAATTGAGACGAAGAAACACACTAACAAACACACAAACCTTAATAGTTGACGGAGATGCTCTCTTAAAAAGAGCTTTCTTCGGGGCTAAGGACGTGTTTAATCAAAAGAAAGAACATATTGGTGGGATATATCAGTTTATGAATATTCTAAGAAAATCACTATCGGAGAAGAGGTACAATAAAGTTGTTGTCTTTTGGGATGGTATTAATGGAAATGAAAGTAGGAGGAAGGTTTACCCAAACTATAAAACAAATAGGAAGAGGGGTAAAGACTACGATAAAGATTCATTCACTAAACAGAAGATAAGAACACAACAATACTTAGAGGAGTTATATGTTAGACAATATGTTCAGATTAATATTGAAGCAGATGATTTAATCGCCCACTACTGTCTAAATAAGAAGGACAGTGAGACTATTACAATTTTTACGTCAGATAGGGACTTAGTGCAATTAGTTAATGAGACGGTCTTTGTATACCTATTAGATAAGAAGGAGATTGTTACTGAAGATACTGTTATTACAACAAGAGAACTTAACTACCTACCAAAGAATGTGTGCTTAGTTAAGGTGTTAATAGGTGATTCGTCGGATAATATTTTAGGGATAAAAGGGTTATCACCAAAAAGGTTGGGTATTATTGTGTCAGGGTTAGATGAGAGGAAGGTAACACTAGAAGAGATAAAATCAATTGAGTATGAGGGGAGTGATTGGAGGAGTAAGAATGCAATTAACAACATAAAGACAGGAACTAGTAGTGTTGGTGTATTTGGTGATGAACTTTACGAAATTAACAATAAAATTATTAACTTAGCGGAACCGTTTATTGATAATGAAGCTAGGAAAAGTGTTGAGGATTTAGTAAATTTATCACTAGACCCAACAGGTAGGGATTATAAGAATGTGATACGGATGATGATTGATGATGGGTTGGTAAATGTAATACCGGCGTCGTATGAGGACCAGTCGGAGTTTTTAATACCGTTCATATCGTTAAAAAGAAATGAAAAATTAAATTAATTAAATAGAGAAAATGGAAATAAAAAAGAATAAGTATTCGGACAAATTTGAGTTCATGTTAAGGATTAATGATAACATAGTATGTCAAAGATATTTTAATATAAGAGGGTATAATAATAAAGCTAAAGACTCGATGGAGTTAAAGTGGGATTTAGAGGAGATGGTTAAGTCAATACAAAGTTATTTGAAGGGACAAAGTGAAGAATTTCTTTGGGCAACTTATAACCCATACTCACCTAACAATTCCGTAGTGAGAAAGGAAGAAAAGAAGGAAGAGGATTACTTTACCTTTGAAATTAGGGTAGATGGTAAGGTAATAATTGTTGAAAGATTCACTGGAATGGACTTCCCACCAAAAATAAGGTATTCGGTGAATATCAGAACGTTGATACCGATGTTAATATCGACAATTCAAAGAGGGTTAAGTAAGAGAGACTACACAGACGTTAGAGATTATTATATTCAATCATAGAGGTAGAATAGAGTAGAAAGTATATTTATAATAAAACAAGTTTACATATGACAGATAGAAATTTTGGATACTTAGGTGATAAGTTCCAATTAAAATTACTCTCCTTAATAATAGTTGATAAGAAGTTTGCAGACAACATTGTTGAGGCGATAGAGCCCACATATTTTGATGACCAGTATTGTCGTTTATTGATGCAGTTAATAAAGGAATATTATGTTAAATATGAGATAGTACCCACCTTTGACTCTCTTGACCAATTAATTAGGATAGAGGTTGCAAATGAAACAGCTAAGGAGTGTTTACAAGATACGGTTAAGAAATTAATTAATCAGGATTTCTCAGATGCCGATTTCACACAACAGACGGCGATGAAATTCTGTAAACAGCAAGAAATAAAGAAGGCGATTATTAACTCCGAAAAGATAATGTCCAATGGTAATTTCGAAGATTATGATAAGATAGAGGATTTATTTAGGAGTGCTTTAAGTGTTGGTAATGAGAAGGAGGATGGTATTGATGTGTTTGAGGGGATTGACGACGTCCTATCCGACGATTTTAGACATCCGGTAGCTACAGGTATAAGTGGTATTGATAACATCACTGATGGGGGTTTAGCTAAAGGTGAGTTAGGTGTTGTTCTCGCTCCGTTCGGGGTTGGTAAGTCAACAATATTAACAAAATTCGCAAACACTGCTTATAATCTAGGACATAATGTGGTTCAGATAATTTTTGAGGACAACCCTAAGGTTATACAAAGAAAACACATTGCTTGTTGGACGGGTATTGAATTAAACGAGTTATCAGCAAGAAAGGAAGAGGTTAAGGAGAAATTAAAGGAATTCCAAACAGATAGGGGTAATTTAATTATTAAGAAGATGGCCTCTGATGGGACGACTGTCGGTAAAATTAAACACTATCTTAGAAAGTTAATTACTAGAGGTATTAAACCGGATGTTATCTTATTGGACTATATTGACTGTGTCGTACCTAGTAGGTCATTCACCGACGAATACGCTGGTGAGGGTAATGTTATGAGAGAGTTTGAGACATTGGTTCATGAGTTTGATATGGTTGGTTGGACGGCAATACAAGGGAATCGAAGTTCAATCGGGGCGGATGTAGTAGAAGCCAATCAAATTGGAGGTTCTATTAAAAAAGGACAGATTGGACATTTTATTTTATCAGTTGCTAAGACTTTGGAACAGAAAGAGAGTGGTAGGGCTACTTTGGCAATATTAAAGTCCAGGTTTGGTAAAGATGGTGTTATATTTGAGGATTGTGTTTTTGATAACGGTAGAGTATATATTGATACTGAGGACCAAGTATCGTTCTTAGGTTTTCAGGGAATAAAAAAAGAAAAGAAGGCGAATCGTGTGTTAGACGCTATTCAGAAGAGACAAGAAAAATTAAATAATTAAAAACTAAAAGACAAAGAATGGAGTTATCAAGTGAGATTTTATCAGAAATCACAGTTCATATGAAGTACGCTAAGTACTTACCTGAACTACAAAGAAGAGAGACGTGGGATGAGTTAGTGACAAGGAACATGAATATGCATATTAAGAAGTATCCGGATATTGAGGACCAGATTAGAGACAGATACCAATACGTTTACAATAAGAAGGTATTACCATCAATGAGGTCAATGCAATTCGGAGGAAAACCGTGTGAGATTTCCCCAAATAGAATTTATAATTGTGCGTACCTACCAATAGATAGTGTTGAGTCATTTAATGAGACAATGTTCTTATTATTAGGTGGGACGGGAGTAGGTTACTCTGTACAGAAACATCACGTAGATAAGTTACCAGTAATCCAAAAACCATTTGATAAAAGAACTAAGAGGTATTTGATAGGTGACTCGATCGAAGGGTGGGCGGACTCGGTGAAGGTATTAATGAAGTCATATATGAATGGTGGTGGTTCACGTGTTGATTTTGATTATTCAGATATTAGAGAGAAAGGAGCGAGGTTAGTGACTTCAGGTGGAAAAGCACCAGGACCACAACCATTAAAAGAGTGTTTAGTTAGGATTGAGGGTATTTTATCAACTAAGGATAATGGTGAGAGGTTAACAACACTAGAAACACACGACATTATTTGTTATATCGCAGATGCTGTATTAGCCGGTGGTATTAGAAGAGCTGCGTTGATTAGTTTATTTTCAGCAGATGATGATAGTATGATTGGAGCTAAAGCTGGTAACTGGTGGGAAAGTAACCCACAAAGGGGTAGAGCAAATAATTCGGTTGTGTTAATGAGACATAAGATTACAAAGGAATTCTTTATGGATGTTTGGAAACGAGTTGAGTTAAGTGGTGCTGGTGAACCGGGTATCTATCTTAATAATGATAAAGATTGGGGAACAAATCCGTGTTGTGAAATAGCGTTAAGACCATATCAATTCTGTAACTTATGTGAGGTTAATGTTTCAGATATTGAATCACAAGACGAACTAAACGAAAGGGTTAAAGCAGCTGCGTTCATCGGGACATTACAAGCAGGGTACACAAAATTCCATTATCTTAGAGAGGTTTGGCAAGAGACTACTGAGAAAGAAGCTTTAATTGGGGTGTCTATGACAGGTATCGGTTCAGGTAAAGTTCTTAAATACGACATGAAGAAAGCGGCCTCACTAGTTAAGAGAGAGAATACTAGGGTGGCTAAAATAATAGGAATCAACCAAGCAGCTAGGACTACAACTGTAAAACCAGCTGGAACAACAAGTCTAACACTAGGGACATCAAGTGGTATTCACGCTTGGCATGGTGATTATTACATTAGAAGACTTAGGGTTGGTAAGAATGAGAGTATTTACACCTATTTATTAATTAACCATCCAGAGTTATTAGAAGATGATTACTTCAGACCGGGAGATACCGCTGTCATATCAATACCACAAAAAGCACCCGAAGGGTCAATCCTAAGAACGGAATCACCATTCCAATTACTAGAGAGGATTAAACAAGTTGCTACGGAATGGGTTAAACCAGGACATAGGTCTGGTTCTAATGGACACAATGTATCAGCTACGGTATCGTTAAGAGATCATGAATGGGATTCAGCTGGTGAGTGGATGTGGGAGAATAGGAAGGCTTATAATGGGTTATCAGTACTACCCTTCGATGGTGGGAGTTATACCCAAGCACCATTTGAAGATTGTACCAAAGAAAAATATGATGAGTTAATGGAGTCATTACATAATGTCGATTTATCACAAGTTGTTGAAATTAAGGATGATACAGACCATTCTGGACAGGTGGCATGTGGAGGAGGGAATTGTGAAATTGACGTGGACATGGAAACCTTAAAAGTTGGTGAAGACTCATAAGTATAGTAAAGAAGTGATTTACCACTATAATTGTGGTAAATGTGACAAGTGGTGGACCATATCGGACCACCATTTGTTGATTAAGGAGAATGTTAAAACAAAGTCATAATTAATATATTTATTATAAAGAACTTAAAAATGGGAGTAAAAACAGTAAATATATCTTTTCCTTTTGAGTCCTCACCAGTTGGGGATTTTTTGAGGTTAAATTCGACATCTAAAAGAGCTATAAAATCTGACCTAACTCACTTACTATTAACTAGGAAGGGGGATAGGTTATATAATCCAGAATTTGGTTCGGGGTTATATGATTTTATATTCGAACAAGTTGATTCCACAACAATATCTGATATTAAGACAGAGTTAGAGACTAATATTGCTAGGTTCATACCGGGTGTTATTGTTAATGAATTAAAGGTGACTCCCGATCCAGATAACCATCACATTAAAGTTAATTTGGATTATACGATAAATAACATGTCACTTCGAGAGAGTGACAATATAGAAATTATATTATAATGGGTAAAGGGATAAATTATAACTCTAGGAATTTTGTTGAGGTAAAAACGGAATTAATTAACTTTGTAAAACAATATTATTCACATCTGTTTTCAGACTTTAATGATGGGTCGGTAGGTGTAATGTTATTAGAATTAAATGCGGCTGTTGCTGATATGTTATCGTTTAATACAGATAGGATGTTCCAAGAGACCCAATTAGAATATGCCCAAGAGAGGACTTCTCTATTGGGTATCGCCAGGACAATGGGTTTGAATGTTCCAGGTGTTAGACCGAGTATTTGTTTAGTGGATTTCAGGGTTACTGTCCCACCTAAAGGAGATACTTTTGATCAATCATATTGTCCTACACTTCGATATGGGTCACAAGTTAATGGAGGTGGTCAAACTTTTGAGGTTGATGACGATATTGATTTCTCGTCCCCACTATCAACAGGAGGGATACCTAATAGATTGGTTAGACCAGTTACGGATAACAATGGTATTATTGTTGCTTATGACATAACAAAGAGAGAGTTAGTGGTCAACGGAAAGACTAAAATATTGAGGAGGAATATAAGACCTCAGGACTTAAAACCATTTATGTCTATTGTGTTACCAGACACTAATGTTGTTTCTGTTGAACATATTAAAGTAGTTGATGGGTTGGGGGCTACACAACCAACATTGAGTCAATTCCTCTCCTTTGAGGATAGTTTCTATGAGGTTGATTCGTTAGCTGAGGGTCAAATATTTTTATCGGATACCTTCAGAGATTCGGATAACTCATCAATAACACCAGGTAAGTGGGTTAACATTGATAAGAAATTCATAAAAGAATACACTGAAAAGGGTTTTTGTAAAGTAATTTTTGGTAGTGGTACTTCTAACGCATCACCAATAAACGACTTTATTAGTAATGGGTTTAAGAATAAGGCACAGGTAATGATAAACAATAAAAGTTTAGGGGAGATGCCCAAAGTGGACTCAACGATGTACATTAGATATAGGACCGGTGGTGGACAAAGTTCAAATGTTGGTCCAAATGTGTTAACGTCTTTAGGGCTTGTTGAGTTGGTTAATACGGGGTCTAATGGTGGTATTGTTGAAAAGGTTAATGGTACATTATTAGCGAATAATCCAATAGCTGCTATCGGTGGTGTTGACTCACCCTCAATAGAGGAGTTGAGACACCTAATTAAGTATAATTTTGCTGGTCAGAATCGTGCTGTTACTATTAGGGATTATTTAGTCTTATTGACCAAAATGAATAGTAAGTTCGGTGTTCCATTCAGGGTTGGTATTGGTGAGGTACAAAATAAGATAGAGATATCTATGTTGGGACTGGACTCTAAGAGTCGACTAACCAGTAAATCTACTGAGGCACTTAAAGAGAATATGTCGAGGTACCTATCAAACTATAGAATGATAAATGATTATGTTGTTATTTCTGATGGTGAGATAATAAATTTAGGTGTTAATATATATGTTTATGTTGACCCAAATTTTAATAAATCGATGGTCTCAGCTGAGATAATAAAAATCACTAGTGAATATCTAGATATTAAGGGACAAGAAATGGGTCAAAACATATACTTATCTGACCTATCAAGGGAGATATCGTCGATAGACGGAGTGTTAAATGTTGTCGAACTAAAAATATTCAATAAGGTAGGTGGTCAATACGCTCTAGGTGAGGTTGGTCAACCATATATTGATGAGAATAGTAGGGAAATTAAGATAAGTGATAGTTTAACATTATTCGGTAGATTTAACACAATGTTTGAGGTTAGGTACCCAGAGAGGGATATTAAGGTCATTGTAAAGTAATTCTCATTTACTTTTGAAAAAAAGGCATTAAAAATATTTATTAATAAATAGTTTAATGGGAAATGAAAAAGTAATTAGGATTACACCTAAACCGGGTAATCAGAATCTTAATATTGATTTGGAACAAGACTTCGATTATTTAGAGGTTCTGAGTCTAAAAATACTCCAAAAAGATACTTATCGGATATTTTGTTCTGACAAGGGAGTACTCGTTGGTAAAGTTACCTCTAACGGTGGGTTTCCATTATCAAATGCTAAAATATCATTATTTATACCATTAGATGATGAGGATAGTAACAACACCAAAGTAACGTCGTTATATCCATTCAAAACACCCCAAGATACTTTACCGAATGGTAAGAGATATAATCTTTTACCTAGGGACGAACAAATTAACACACCAGTTGAGCACGTACCTGTTGGGACCTTCCCATCTAAGTATGACGTTATGGTAGATAAGAATATTCGTTATGTTTATGAAAAATATTATAAATATACGACAATTACTAATGAGAATGGTGATTATATGTTTTTTGGGGTACCAACTGGTCAATATACGATTCATTTAGATGTGGATTTAAGTGATATTGGTGCAAATTCAATAACACCAACAGACCTAATCAATGTAGGGTATAGTGAAAACTTATTTAACGGGGACAAGTTCAGAGAAAGTAATGATTTAGATCAACTACCTCAGGTGGTGGGTCAGAATAAGACGGTATATATTAGTCCGTTCTGGGGTGATATTGATAGTTGTGATTTTGGGTTAAGTCGGGTAGATTTTACAACGGCGAGGTATGTTAGTCCTAAATCATATTTAGTTGGTAGTATTTATACAGATGGTAAGGTTGATGGGACAACAACTGATAATTTTGTTCCCTCTAGTTGTTGGCAAACAACAATGGAAGGGAACACCAATGGGGTTGGTAACCGTGCGGGTGTCTCAAGAGTTGTTAGGTCTGGAGACTTAAGAACCCCCAGACAAGTAGCTAACGATGGGGAGAATGTTGGACATAGTGGTATTATTGAAGCGATACGATTAGATGAGAGTGGATTTCCAGAGTTTGTTGGTAGATACGTTACAGATATTAATGGTGGGTTTGTTATTCCCTTACCTCTTAACTTAGGTAAGAAGGTTTGGGATGAAAACTTACAAGGTTGGCGTGACGACGAGAATGGGGTTGCAACCTATGGTGATTATAGATTTAAGATATATTTCGAGGGTCAATCGGATACATCTGCAGGTGGTAGTCGAGGTCAAATACAAACAGGTAGTAAGACAAACAGAGGGGTGTTATTTGTCCCGAATACACAATACGGTTCTATTGATTTTGAACAAAATACGCTAAGTGTGGAAAATTCTTATACTTTTTACGCCGAACCTAGTTACCTATCGTTTAGTAGTTACCAATTTAACGTCAAAGATCAGTTCGGTAACTCAATAGGTAAATATACTAACTACACTAGGTTAAGGGTTGGTAGTTTTTTCAGTGTGGGTCAAAGTTTCAACTACAAATCCGATTACGATAGTGCTATACAGGATTTGGTTGGGACACCAACAACTGGTGGTATCGATAATTACGGTGGTTGGTATGTTGCGACGTCATCTTTTTATAATGGGTCAAGTGGTTCTGCCCCAGATTTAGTGAATGGGTCTATTGGTGCGAATCCGTGGATAATCTCCCGTTCTTTTAATGGTGATGATCAGGTTGAAATGTCTGATGTCAGTAAGAGGAGTGAGTTCCCAATTAATTATGTGTTTAATAACACATATTATAGAAGGTGTCCGGGTAAACAAGATGTTATAACTGACGGAAATGTTAAGGAATATGGTGGATATATATCTAATTACTATGGTGATAGGAGAGTTGAGATGTCTTACTTGGGGGTCGGTTATACGGAGTTTAATGCCACTCTTACGGAACCTGATGGGACCGACACAGTTAATACAGGTGGTTGGACTGAAAACACCCTCCTCGACCACTGTGGTGGTAGTACCGCTAGTAATGGGAGGTGTTTAGATGA
>TARA_R110000803_G_scaffold62802_3_pt1 | contig 15437 bp, 17 predicted proteins | sample TARA_R110000803 | Tara Oceans TARA_R110000803 (sample SAMEA4397772) | marine metagenome | biome: Polar Biome; feature: [SRF] surface water layer (ENVO:00010504); material: water (ENVO:00002006), including particulate matter (ENVO:01000060) such as... | depth 5 m | reverse complement strand
AAATCCTCACTATAAGTAACTAAATTAGTCCTCTGTGGCTCTAATAATAAACTAGGACATCCATTTACTACACCATCAATTAAAGGATATTCTAGTCTAGAATCTCCACTTGCAACAGTCTCTATTAATCCTTGCGAGTTTATTCTTGTTGCCGAACTTCCTCTACTGAATGAAAAATCCCCACTACCGTCTGATGGTAGAACGGAATATACTAGTGGACCTTGTGAAGCTGGTATTAATGCTAATTTTGGTTTTGCCATTATCTTTGTTTTATATGTTTTGTAATCCTATTGTATGTATTGCATCAGCTAAACACTTAACTGCTTCAACTTCTTGTCTGTCGTTCATGTTAAACTGACCTTGTATCATCTCTGTTGATGTTCCTATAGAAGATGCAGTCTGTATTGTGTTTCCCCACCAAGTACTATCGTATATCTCGTTTGCCATTTTTATCTTTTTCTTTTATTTTTTTAAACAATATTTCCATTTTCTTGACGTTATATTCTTTTGGTCTGTATATTTTCTTTATCATACTATCCTAAAAATATCCCCCCAGAAAAATTAGAGTCCGTATCTGGAGTCATCTGCTCATTAGTAGATGTATTGTATTCTGGAAATAAATTATTATTATAGTCCATGTAATCCAAAAACCTTCTAGTATAAAAATCAGCAGTCTCGTTAACTTTACCCATCAAATGAACTAACTCATCTTTATCTATAGCTTGTTTGTTATCTCCAATATGCTTATAAATACCTCCATTACCAATATTATAAGAGGCAAAAGGAAGATAAGAACTTTGACTAAACCATATTAACATTGGTTTAACGTATTCGTTTATTAAATTCTTATAGTTAACATTAGCAACGTCATTTAATGTATTTGTTAGAATTAAGTCCTGTAACTTATCGTATAAGTTTCCTCCTAAATAATTTTGAATATGCAAGTCTTGAGCAACCTCCACAAATTGGATTAGCTTATCATCATCTGTGTTTCCAGATATGATTGACTTTCTTTTCAAGTCATTTAACGTTATGAATAATGCTTTAGTAGCCATATTTTATTTTTTATTAGTTGGATAAGCACCTCTATCTGGCATATCGTAAGGTCTGATTGGTGTCTCAGAAGGATTCTTAGGTGCTTCTAAGCCATCTTTGATTGCACTTGCTTCACTTACTTCATTTCCTTTAGAAACCTTCTTCTTATAGACTCTAAGTTCCCATGAATGTTTACAGTTTTTTCCTCCCTTAAATTTTAGCAAACTATAGTTCTGCTTATTATGACCTAACTCTTTGTTCACTCCTTTAAAAGACATTATATTAATATCTTCTTTTCTAAACACCATATTTCTTGATGTAAACTTTTCCATGCTCTGACAAAACTTTCTACTATTTGTAGATTGTCTAACAGGACTATAAGCGTATCTTACTTTATAAACATCAGAATCTTGAGATGACTTAGCATTTGGCTTATTCTCTATGTTAGCTAATTCAGTTAAATTAAAGTCCTTCTCAGCATCAGAAACCTCTTCTGAGTGTATAAGCTCCCATTCATCAGAAATAACCTCTCCTAAGCCTTCTAATTGGCTTAAAAGGTCATCTCCTTCGTTATCTTTAAAGTCTTCTAGCTCTGTTTGAGAACTTAACTTCTCTCCAGTCTCTTCTTCTCTCTTAATCTTAGTTGAAATATTTTCTAGTTCTGTAAACTCAATAGGTTGTAAAGTAACAAAGTATAAGTTTAAGTATATTCCGTTGATAGATAATATCTCACAGAAGTCATCTAACAAGTCAGTTTGGAAAGGTCTAATAACATAGTTATCCATAAGGATAGATGCAGTTCTAAGTTCCTCTGCATTGTTACCAAATCCAGTATTATCTTTTATACCTAATAAAATAGGAGATACAATTCCATGACCTAACATTATCTTTTCTCTACTTTCGTCAGCTAAAAACTGATACTGAGCATGAGCATCTGGTAAGTGTATAGGGTCTATAGTAGCAGAACTATCTTTATCTTCGTTAAAAGCTATAATAGTACGACCAGCATTGTTTGTTCCACCAAACTTGTCATTTATCTTAGCCTCCATCAACTCTTGAGTTTCCTCTGGAGGAATTCCGTTATTGAAGTTTATAAATAAACTAGGCTGTAAACCATTCTTTATATTGTTAATGTGATAATTAGAAACTTCTACTTCTAAATCACAGTATTGTAAACATCCATGATAATCACTAGGAGTGTAATACCAAAATCCACTTTGATAAGGTTTAGATACAAATATCTCTGAAGTTTCCTTCTTGCCACCTTGACCAAATGCAGGTATTCTTTTAGGCTTATCTCCGTTCTTATACTCTGCCCAATTAGGATGATAATACCAAGCTTTTATGATTCCATCTGTTGCTTTTTCAGCTCTAAGAGTTTCTATAGGAAAGTGTAATGCTTTAAGTACTGTTTTCTTTGTCTTACTATAAACAACTTGAATAGCAGCCATTCCTAGCTCCTTTCTGTCGTTTACTATTCTTTTTACATCTTTAGGTTTTAATATCAACTGAGCTTCTGCCCATTCTACAGGCTTATCATCACTATCAGTACAAGCAAGACCTCTACCATAAATCATGTCAGAAATACCTTTTATACATCTAGAGTTTGTAGGACTCCCTAAGTTTAAGTCTATTAATCTACCAAAATAATTATTATCTTCTCCCCAAGTAACCCAATTATCTCCTTTTCTTTCAACTGCTTTAGGCATTTGATATGTAGATAACTCAACAACACTAAAGTTCTTAGTGTACGTCTTTGGCTTACTTACTGAATAATTCTTTTTAATGTTTATTTTACCCATTATATTGTTATGTATTTATCATCGCCATCTGTATCGTTCTCTTCGTAATAATCAGTACTTATTGTATGGTAGATATCAGTATTAGTTTGACTTGTAACGTATATCTTATCTCTATACCATAGAACATTATCTTGAGTGATTTCTAAAACATAAGACCTTTCATCTAAAAGAATATTTGATGATATACTTATATCTATGTAATCATTATTTTGAATTGACTTAACATCTGTAAAAGACTGTGATGTACCAGTACCATCTTCCCTTATAGTAGCTTTAATCCCTAAATAACTAACGAGATATACGCAATCATTCAATTCAACAGTACCACCTTGAGAATCTACTCTTTCAACCAACTCTGTTATACCTCCATTAAATTTTCTTCTAGGTATGATAGAAAAGGTTTGTTCTTCTGATGTTGGCAATAATCTAATCATAAACTTATAACGTATATTCGGTTTTTTGTTTTTTATTGTAAAAGAAAAGGTCTACCGAAGTAGACCTAAACTAAAAACATAAAGTAAACGTAAAACTATGCTTGAACTACAACAGTAAATCCTACAGTTGCAGGGTCAGAGTCTAAGAAGTTTGCAGGTTTCTTTTCCATACCAGTTAAAGTTAATGTATAACCACTAAGGTCATTCATTGCTTGTCCTGTTACGATAGTACCAGCAGTTACTTGACAGCCATTTTCGAATCCAGCTAAAAAGTAATTGTCATTTTGGTCTTGAACGATAACTCTTGGTCTACCATAAGAAATTAATTTCAATTCTTTGTGGTCGGCAATAGTTAATTTTTTCAATGTCAATTCAACTACTTGTTCGAAGGCAGTAGTTCCTGTATCAGCACTAGACTGAATATTTTGCGTGAAAGAAGAAGCATCTCTTACTTCGTACTTGAAGGCATTTGGTGTTCCAGTAACAGCGTCAATAACGTCTGTATTTGTAGCATCAAATGTGTAACTAGCAGAAGTAGTATCTTCAAAATTCGAGAAATAGATAGCTTTTATACCACCAACCGAATCTTTACATACTTCTTTTCTTCCTATTGTTAAATCACAAGCCATTTGTTGTATTGGGTTTTTAATATGCCCCCCTCATTAAAGAAGAGGGGATATTGTTAATAATTAGTTAATTAAGCCTGTGGAGTGTAAAGAACGATGTCTGAACCAAATCCGTGCTGAACACCAGCAGTAAATCTCATTACAAATCTTACATTCTGACTTCCGTCTAAATCACTCATATCTAGTACTTTAACTTCGTTGTGGTCTGATAAAAGTCCAGTTCCAAAGAAAATGTTAGATGTTTCAGCTAAGTACATATAGTTAGGGTCTAATCCTTGAGCTAAGAAAATCTGAACTCCATCAAACATCAATCCAGAGATGCTTTGATTGTTTCCTCTACCTTCGTAACCATTAGCACCAAGTCCGTCAGCACCAAATCCACCTAAAGCTCTTACATAAGCCTTATAAACGTTTTGTGCAACGTATAATCTTACATCTGGCTTTCCGTATAATGCAGCAGGCATAGCATCTGTTACTTTACCTAATTCAACTATTACGTTAGCAGCAGTTACACCACCAGCACCAGTAGAAACTCCTGTTACATCAACAACAGTTGCATCGGCAGTAGCTAAAGCTACTAATCCATCAAATTGTCCAGCGGTTGCAGTAGCACCCATCCAGATATTGCTTTCATTCTTCTCAGCTATCTTAGCGATAATCTCAGCGATTAAAAACTCTTGGAAAGATGGAGGCAGATTGTCAAATGCAGAATATCCCATAGATATTGCATCCCAATCGTCTCTAAAGTCAGTCTTACACAAGTTTAAGTTAACTTGGAATTCTTCTGGTTGTAAACTTTTCTCGTCTAAAGTAACAGTATCTGTTGCAGCGAAATCACAACTTCCATCAGCGATTAAGTCTGTGGTAGAAAGTCTTTTGATTACTTGCTTGAACTTTACATTAGGTTTAACAGTAATACCACCGTTCTCGATAGTATTTGCAGATAATAATGCTGCTGAGATATACCCTGCTGCTTTTTCTCCTGCGTAAGTTGTTGTAATTGAAGTTGTTGTTGCCATTTTTTTTATTGTTTATTAAATAGTTTGTTGTAGATTGAGTCTTTCACAGTTCTACTTCTGTTTTGTGAATATAGGTGTTGTTGTTTTTGCTCAACTTGAGCTTCTGGAGAATGTACTATCTCTTCTGCATCAGCAGATAATTCAGTAACATCTTCCTTAATTTCTACTTCTTCTGATAACTCAGCAGGAACGTCTTTCTCTTCTGAAGGAGAAACCATTTCCATAATTTGTTTAACAGAAGCTTTTAACGAATCTAACTCTTCGTATAAAGAATCGTATTTCTTTTTTAGTGATTCAACGTCTGAATCTTCAGAAATAACTTCTTCCTCTTCTACAGGAGCTTCTTCGATTACCTCTTCTTCAGCTAATTCAACAACCTCTTCTACAGGCTGCTTAATTACTTCTTCAGAAGAAAGTAAAATGCTTTTGAAGGCATCTACAATTTCTTTTGTACTTTTCATAAATTATAATTTATTATTAATAACTCTATAACACTAATAACTAACAATACAAATATTGTTGTATTTTTAACTATTATGTTTCGGAATTTCCAGTTAAGCTTCCTATACCTTGATTAATCATGTTACCATTGCAACATTCTCTACTATAAGTATTTCCATCTTTACAGAGGCATCCTCTTCTTTTATTCTTTGGAGATGTTCTACTCCACTCGTCTTCTTTTCTTCTACTCATCTTTTAACTTATTTAGGATTTCATTTAATACTGCTAAAGCCTCAGAATCTTCATCACTATGTACCCATCCTTTTTCTGCGTACTTGTCGTGTTCTTCTTTAGTCATTATTTCAACTTTCTCTCCAGTTTTAGGGTCGTACATAAAATGAGGATATTCTACCAATTCTTGCTTAGCTAACTCTTGCTCCTTTTGACTAAAGAAACCCTCTATACTAAAGCCAAGATATTTACCTTGTTTAACATCTTCCCATATTTCATCATTATCAATCTTCATGACAACTGCCCAAGCTCCTTCTGGAGCATCTAGCTTGTATAAGTTACTTTTATCCATATTAGGGTCTTCTACTATCCAAGACTCTATTAGAGACACTCCTTTTACTGCTAATTCATGCTCTATAGTAGCATTGTTATTCTTTAGTCTTTTAAGGTAAAGCTCTGATGCTTTCTTAACAGTCTCTTTAGAGAACATTATCTTATAAGCATAGTCTCCACTTTTCCTAAATATCTCTCTATCTGGAACTAAAGCTAATCCAACTACAATTCTTTTCTCGTCATCTACAGATTTGAATTCTACCTTGTGTCTACTTAAAGCTACAAAGTTTTCTTCTATTGCAGGACTTTCTACCAGAGAGATAGCTTCTATCCCATCCTCTAAGTTGTTTTCGTCTATTATTAATTCTATGATGTCTAAATCTTCCATAATTTTTGTTTTATCCTAATGATGCTGTGTTAGATATACTTAAATCTAATTGTTGTTGATTAGTCATCTCTGAAGAAACAACGTATGTTTGTATAGGTTGGTTTAATTGACCAGCTATTGATTGTGTTAATTGGTTTGACTGTGTACTACCTGCTAAATTGAAATTAAACTCTCTAGACTCTCCTTCTCCACCATTACTACCTGCTGCTGCTCCTATAGAACCTCCACTACCTGCTGATGATTGAAACTTAGTTCTTGCTATTTTAGCTACATTCAATAAACCAGTAGTTATTGTGGCTGCCATAGCAACAAACCTAGCTACAGGTCTTCCCACAAACGAAGGGTCTGCCATAATTTGACTTGCAGCTAAGTATGTATTTATAGATGCAGTAGCTATATTAGCTGCTTTATTCAACTTAAACCTCTTTTTTTCTATCTGCTCCTGTTTCTTTCTTAACTTTTCATCATTTTGACCTATCTGTAATTGTATTCTTTCTCTTTCGTCTTTAGACAAGTCCTCATTTAGAAGTCTTTGATTAAGTTCGTTATTTAAAGCGTTTGTTTTATTTTGCTCTATAGTGAGTTGTCTGTCATATTCTCCTCCTAAGAAGCTAGTCATAGATGACTGAAGCTCCATATACTGATTAAGACCATCTTCTAAAGTGTATTCTTCTGCTTCTGCAATAGGCTTACCTTCTCCTATAGCTCCTTTTCTTGCTGCTGCCATTAGCTCCCAAAAAGGGAATAACTTAGTGTACTCAGCCTCTATTTGAGCTACAGTATCCATCAGCTCTGTTCCTGCACTTTCTTTTTTATCACTTGCTGCCTTTTTTGCATTAGTCAACATCTTTTTCTCTGCACTTGTTAAAGCCTTACCTTCCTTTCCTAACTTAGCTTCAAAAGCAGCTAAATCCTTATCTATTTTTTTAACGTAAGCTATGTGAGATTCTGATGCTGACTTTATATCATCTAATTTCTTAGACTCCATTGCCTTCTTTTCGTACTTCTCAGTAATATCTAACCTTCTTTTAGCGTAATCTTCTTTTATAAAAGTCTTATCCTCCTCGCTTTTAGCCATAGATAACGTAGCACTTTCGTCTGTCTTTAGCTGAATTAACTCTGTTTGTTGAGCAAGCTTTTGCCTAGCATCAAGTGTGCTTTTTACTTTTAACTCTAATTCTTCTGGTGTATCGAATGGAGATAGATTTGTTTTTTCTCCTTTATTTTTTTTCCCTATTATTCTGTCTATTTCCTTTTGGTAGTTGTTTATAGCTATACTTAAAGCCTCGTATTCCAGAGGAGAGGTAGAGGTCATCTCTCTGTGTTTTTCTTGAGCAGAAATTAGTTGCTTTAATTGTGCTATAGAGCCTTTTTGTGCAACCTCTCTGTCAGATATTAGGTTATTTAACTCTACAGCAAGCTTAATTTGGTCTGAATAGGCTTTAACAACTGATTCGATAGCAATCAATTTATTCTTGTAGTAAGATATAAGGCTTTGACTTTGCTCTGTAGGCACTATTCTAGAGATAAGTTTTTGGAGCTTAGCTTGCTCTATACGCAGATTTTTGACACCTTGTATCTCTTCTCCCTGTATTATTTTATTTACCTTATCTAGTGAAGCTATTTTCTCCTTTATATCTTTTTCTTTTTGTTTTTCAAATACATACCTATTTAATTCTGAAGTATTTTCGCCTAAAGCATTTGAAGAATCCTTTATTGTTTTTAAAAATCCAGAGCTTGACATGATAGCTGCTTTTACGATTCCACTCCTAGCCTCAAGGTTATCTCCAGAATTGGCTAAAGCCATACTGTAATTATTTAAAGTTTCAATCTCTTCTTTAAGTGCTTTATTTAAGTCTTTGGTACTTTCTGTAGCTTTTTTTGCACCACCACTAAAATAATCAAATAAAGCTATTACACCTTGAAAGGCTATAAGTATCCCTGCTGGACCTGCTAGACCTTTTATTAAAGTGCCTATAGCTCCTCCAAAACCTATACTTTTTCCTGTAGCTGCATCTGTAGCTTTAGACATAAAGAATAAGTTAGAAGCTAATTGTTGTAAGTTGTTGGCAACACCTCTAATACCATAAGGCATATCTGATAATACACGACCAAGCTCTAATGTGGCTGAAGTACTTGCTCCTACAGCAGTTTTACCTTCCTTTTGTACTTTAGTTAGTTTTTGTATAGATTTAGCTTGTGTATCTATAGATTTAGAGCTTCTTAATCTTAAATTAGCTAATTTAGCCTCCTCTAATCTAAGTTTTCTAGATACTACACGAGCCTCTCTTTTCCTTCCATCTAACTCTCTTAGAGAATTCTTTAATTTCTCTATGTTTGCAGAAGCTTGAGCTTTATCAAGCTCTATCTTTAATAATATTACTTTATCCGAATCAGCCATCTTATAATCTTCTTTGTTTTAGGTTGTACTTAAATTCTTTCCAGTTTGTAGTGGATTGATATTTTCCTTTAGCTATTAATACATCTTCATCAGATATTAGCCAATCATCTTCGTTTAATAAATCTATTATATCTTTTAACATATTATAGTGTTGTTACGTTTAGTGGTCCAGCAGTATTGCTTTCGTTTCCGTTAGCATCATAAGATGATACAAAAAACTTATAAAGAGTTCCACTTGTTAACCCTGTAACGTTATAAGTAGTATTTGTAGTTACGTCTGCTATTTCTGTAGTTCCTTGATAAACCTTGTATCCATCAGCTAGTGTTCCGTCTTGATTAGATGAGAATAACCAAGAAAGAGTTACACCTGTAGTAGTTATATTACTCGATGTAAACTCAGTAGGAACAGTTGGAGGAACTAAATCAGTTACATCTGTAGTCTGAGTTGATAAAGTATTACTGAATCCAGAATTTGGATAACTAGCATAAGAATCATAAGCTGACACTTTAAACTGATAGTTAGTACCAGCACTAAGTCCAGTTACATTTAGTTGATTTTGTGCAGTTCCAAAGTCTTGACTAGAAATGCTTGAATAAAGGAAGAAATCTCCAGTAGTTCCAATTCTACCATAAACATCATAACCTGTTTCTCCAGAGTTAAGGTCATAGTATGAAAGATTCCAAGTTAGCAATATGGAATTATCTGTTCTACTAACTAGAGACAAGTTTGATGGGGCAGAAGGTGTTACAGAACCTGTTGTTGTAGAGGCGAATAATACTTCCGACTTATAAGACTCTACATTATCAATACTTATTGAAGATGTTTGAATAGAATATGTTTGACCTGCCACAAGACCTCTTAATAAAGCGTTAGGAATATTAGGTGTAGAGCCTGTGTATGTTATGTCTCCAAATCCATGACCAACACCATCTATGTAGGTAGCATAGTAAACAGCTTTAACTCCAGTTTGAGCTACCATCCAACTTATATTCATGTTATCCGTACCTCTATTGGTAACGTATAACAATGAAGGAGGGTCTGGTCTTATTTCATCAGCAAAACTACCACTAATAAGTTCTATTTTTGATTTACCTGTTAGTAAATTAGTTTTAAGTTTATTTATATTGTAATCTAATCCATTTACTCTAAACACATCACTTAATTCGTATCTCAACAATACGCTTAATGGAAGGTTAGCGTTCATGGTTACTAATCTAGATGACTTGCTAAAAGACTTCTCTATGTATGATGAATAAAAGTTCCTATACAAGCTATTTGTGTTTTCAATACCTGTGTACTCATCATATTCACTATTAAAGTTTATAGTTTGTGAACCATTTGAATTAGAATTACTAGGTCTAAAGTATTGTTCTATTTCTGGATTTGTTATTACATTAGTAGCACCTGTAAATCCAGCCTCATAAATATTTGTATTTACTGAAGTCATGATAGCAAAGTGTATTATTGGCTTTGTCTTTATAGTGTTTTCATTATCATCAACTAGCCATCCATATTGAAAAGGAGTTGAGTAGTTTACGTTATTAGGGTCTTTTGTTCTTTCAAACAATAGATGCTCAAACCCAACTTTAACTTGATACTTACCACCATCAGCAACAAAAGAAGCTAAATCTCTATTATCTCTAGTTAAATCCCCAAACTCATCATTTAGTAATTCATTTTGATTCTTTATGCCAAAAGTTTGAGGCTTCTCATACTTAAAACTTATTTCAGAGTATGTAGGAGGTCTTGATACAGTAGTTTCAGATATATCAACATAATCAGATATATCTATAACATTTCCAGAACTATAGTAAGAATCTAAAGGCTGTATCATTATACTGCTTTTAGATGGCAGTGAGTCATTCCTTTGAAAGTAAGCTGTTAAGTTAAACATCTTAAATATTGACTGTAAGAAATCAATAACCTTCATCTTAGGAATTTGACTCGTAACAACTACATAGGAAACTAAGGTTTCTGGAGAATTAGGACTAGTAAAAGTAAAATCTTCAAAAGTGTATCCAACTATTATGTGTCCTAAATAAAGAGTAGCTGATTTTTTAGTGATTCCTAAAGATGCGTTAAAAGTACTTAATGAAGTTCCTTCTTCTGTAGTTATGTAGAAGTTTAAGTTCCAATTTCTAGGTTCTTCAGATGACAAAACATTGTAATCTAGCACAACGCTTCCATCTGAATCTAATCCATTAGAATATCCTAATGTTTGTCCAGATATAGTGTCTACAACTCTAAGGCTGTATGGTCCAGTTCCAGTTACTGGGCTTATGCTGTACGTTAACGTATAACTAGTATATCTATCTGTAACAATGCTACCTAAATCCAAGTTAACACCAAAGTCCTGCTGAGTAAATACAGTTTCTGAAGAATTGGTATCTGTTATAGCTCCTTTATCTCTATGTAAGTGTAAGTAAAGCTCGTTAAATGGAGCTGTATCTAGCCAAGTCTTATCAAAGAACAAACCTTGATACTTGTCTTCTATAGCATTAATTATGTGCCTTACTTTGATGGATGGCTTTAAGTCTGTGTACTCTATTCCGTTATGAGCAGCAGTACCTTGCTTGTGAAGGTTTCTACTAGGAGGGTCAAGGGTTAGTTGACCATGGTCGCTAGTGTCTGAATTATAATAATAATAAGAATAACAAGATATAAAAGGATAGATGATATCTCCTTCAGAGCCTCCAACCATTGTACCGTATGTAGCAGAACTTGTGTCAGAATCATATTTTAATCCAGTAATTAATCCAGTTCTAACTGTACTTTTGTCATAATCATGATTGAATTTATTTAAGTAGTCTAAGTTGGATAAGTCATCATCTCCAAGTATCTCAGTAAGACCAACAGAAGAACCAAAAAAAACTATCTTATAAGCGTAAGGCTTATTATCCTTCATGTCGACATCATCAAGCCTCATTTTACCAAATCTAAAGTCAGCTCCACCCATTTTAATAGAACCTTCAGCTTTAAATCTAGCATCATAACCGTCTAATATGTTATAATTATAGTAATGCTTGAATATCCTATTGTTGTTTGCAGAAGCAGGTACTTTAAATGATTGAGAATAGTCCGTAAATATCTTACCTATATCTTTAACATCTTTTATTACTTGATTTAAGGTTATTGACTCAAAATCAAATAGGTCAACTCTTTCATTACCTATGTAAAGCTCTAAGTTCTTCATCTATCTAACGTTGTTTGTTGTATTAAAAGAAAATTCTACGTCTATTGTGTAATTTATTAGTTTATTATTTAAGCTAGTCTTGTAATCTATGTTCTGATTAGATATGTTGATTGGTAATACTTGTTGCTTGTATTCTATCCACACCTGTTCACTAAGCATAAGCTGTTTAAATACTTCATTAAACTCTTCTGGAACAAAACCACTATTTATAGTTAAAGTTTCCTTAGCCATAGTTGCAAAGTTTACACCTCTATGAGATGATATGTTTCCAGCTCTATAGTTTGCTATAGTGTTACCTTGATACTTCTCTCTTTCTACTTGCATGGATAATCTAGAAGACTTAAAGAACCAAAGCTCTTGATTAGCTCCTAACTTATTTCTAAATATTAGCTTGTAAGGAGTGTATTTGCACTCTTCTATGCTTTCTACGTTAATTACCCTTAAAGGAACAGAAGCATCTGTAGATGAAACTCTTACTTGAGTGATAGGATATATCTCGAAGTCAGCTAAAAACTCTTCTATACATTTATTAGTTTCAAAAGTACCTCCTTGAGAATATATTCTTTGTTGAAAGCTATCATAATCATCTAGTCCAATATAGTCTATAATATCTGATGACTCATCGTATGATGATGGGTTATTTACTACAGAATGAACTAATTCATCCCCATTGAAAAACAAAATGCTTTCTAATAGCTTTCTATCTACAGGAATAGATACGTCATTATCTACTAACTTGTATATTATATCATTATCCATGAGACAACCACTAAGAGATGTAGCATTGTAGCCTTCTGGATAGTAAGAATAGCCATAAACAGAGTAATCTCCAGTTTGTATTGAACCAGTAGTTGCTCCAGAGGCATCTATTGTAGTAATTCTATAGTCAACCCAAACAGCACCGTTATCAGAAGAAGCACCTACATATTTAGTGTCAATAAAGTCTTTTACTAAGTCAGATATATCCCAATACACATTGTTAGGAGTGTCTGTTACCGTAGCGTTTATGATGAAGTTTGGGGTAGAGGGTCTATCTACTACTACTTCGCCCTTATAAACCCACAACTCTAAAGTTGCGTATATTAAATCTGTGGCTGTTGCGTTAATCCAATAAGGACTTCTAGCTAATATCTTACTCATTGCCTATATTTATTATTTTTCTTAATTCAATTCTTAAATCTTCAGAGTATGCCTCTGATATATCAACACCCATCTTCTTTTCAATCTCCTTATAAACTCTTTCAAATAGGTTACTACCTTTGTAGCCAAACCTTTTTATTGTACCTCTCTCAGAAGTACTTCTCATTATAGCAAAAACAGCACTTTTATAAGCACTATCTCTTAGTGTTGATGTCTTTGCAAACTTATAACCACCCTTTAGCTTTCTATAAGGTCTAATACCTTTAGCCTTTATCCAAGACTCTATACTTCTTTTCTTATCTTCCCAACCAGCACTACTTCTAGCAGGAGAAGCTCCTTTTACAACAGCACCAGCATAATCTACATCAGATGTTATCTCAATAGAGTCTTTTGTTACTTTAGTGTTAAATGAATTAGCAAATTTACCTGTAGCAACAGTCTTATCTAGTCTAGCTCCTCTTTGAAGCCTAACCTTAAACTCTTCAGCTATCTCATTTAGCTTTTCTACAAGGTTTTTACTCTCCATTAACAGATACTTATCTCATTAGGCATTTGTATCTGAATAGAACCTTCCCATCCAGCTAACATATTCTCATATTTCTCCATGAAAGGACTTGCATTCATGTCATCATCCGTAACTAACCTAACATTCCACAAGTCTCCTCTTTTTAACTGCATAAATAGGTAGTTTAAGACGTTTAACTGCGTGTTTAAGACATCTTGAGAGTTATCGTTGCCATAGAAGTTATCTGTAGCCTTTTCTTTGCTTATATCGACTATATCCATACAAATAACGTTTAATGTTACTGTAATCGTTCTAGAGCTTAGTGTAGTATTGTCTACAACAAGGTGTGTTAAGGGGAATATACTTGTTTTTGCTAGGTCAACATCAGATAAATTACCTGTAGTAACAGTATTGCATTGTGGATGCTGTAATAACTGTGCCTTAAGGCTATCCAATACGTTGTAAACTTGATTCTGTGCCATTATTTATTCTTATTTTGTATATCTTTTACTAATCTAGCCTCTAACTTAGCTCTGTCTTGTGCATATTCCAAATACATCATACATTGGTGTAAGGGAAGCTTTGATACTTCGTCAAGCCTTCGTACATCGTCTTGTGCGAGGCATAAAAACGATTGATAGTCTCCCCACTTTCTTCCAAAAGCTGCTTTCCTTCCTTGTTGGTCGTTAGTTTCGCCTGTTCCATCAAAGAGTCCATTGTATATTTCGACAATTTTGTCCCTAAACGATAAAAAAAAACCTGCATTCCTAATGCTACATTAACTGGTGCGTCTTTCATCACTTCTGAGAAGGCATCACTACCCTCGTAATCAGCTACTCTATAGTGATACTTGTTACTTACGTCTTTTATTACTGGTCTGTATAGAACTGCCATTAATTTATGCAAATCTTTAGCTTCTCTCATGTAATTTTCAGCATCTTTAAACGCTCCATAAGATATTTTATCTAAAGAAGGCTCAAAACCGAACTCAACAGTTATTCCATCCTTATCAGTCATTGTAAACCTGTTTATAAAAGGCTTATCTTCCTCAAAGCATTTATTTATGTGGCTTAATATGTTGTCAAAGGTGTTTAATGGTATCTTATAAGAGTCTTTTAAGTCTAATCCACAGAATATCTGTAAAGTCTTCTTATTTATGAACTCATAATCCTCCACATCCTTGTTATCTTGCCAAAGCTGCACATATTCTTGATATTGACTGACACTTATGCCACTTAAGTCATTCGGTATGCTAATATCTAGTTCTATTTCACTCATAATCTTATAACGTTATTTGTATTTTTTGTCTTTTTATTAGGTGGTTAATTAAAATAAAGCTATATTTGCTTTAATAAAAGTGGAATTTAATATTATTTATTAACAAAAACAGAATAAATGACTTTAGTACGATATGAGGTAAAAATTGGGTTTTTTAAGGGTTTATTGTTAGGAATAAGACATTATCCCTTTGAAAGCGAAGAAGTTTACGAAGAAGACATTGTTTTCTACTTTGGAATCATTCAATTAGTAATAACTAGGATATATCAAAAGAATTAGCATGAATACAAGAGAAAAGTGGGCAGAAATGCAAGAAGATGGTCAATTTAACTATGTAGAAGAGGTTTTAAGCAAAGCTGAAGCAAGAAAAGACATTCCTGTGTTTAGTGGAGTGCTAAAGTACTTCCCAAATGCCTTAAAAGAGGTTGCTAAGTGTTCTAAAGCTGGTAATGACCAACATCATCCAGATAAACCACTACATTGGGACATGAGTAAGTCAAAAGACGAGTATGATGCTTTAACTAGACACTTAATAGACCATACGGTAAATCCTATAGACGATGATGGAGTATTACACCTAGCAAAGGTAGCTTGGAGAGCTTTAGCAGGC
>TARA_R110000803_G_scaffold17545_5_pt1 | contig 15477 bp, 17 predicted proteins | sample TARA_R110000803 | Tara Oceans TARA_R110000803 (sample SAMEA4397772) | marine metagenome | biome: Polar Biome; feature: [SRF] surface water layer (ENVO:00010504); material: water (ENVO:00002006), including particulate matter (ENVO:01000060) such as... | depth 5 m | reverse complement strand
AGGGTTAATTAGGTGTGAAGGACTGTGTCCATGCAGATGAAGGCGGCAACCTCATCATTGAAGCTGTTCAGGCTCTGGGGCACTGTCATTGATGTGGCGCCAGGCGTGATCAAGATCGCCGGAATCAGTGAACTTGCTGGCGTCGGAAATGAAATTATTATCGAAAAGCAAGGCACTACCGTTCTTGGTGAAATCCTGACCGTTTCAGGTGACAGTGTGACCGCACTCCTGTTTTCACCCTGCGACATGCTTCGGATCGGCGATCCCGTGCAAATTGAACAGGAAGCCAGGATTGAACCCGGCGACCATTGGCTCGGACAGATCGTTAACTACCGCGGCGATATCGCAAGCGGAGGCAGCGCATCGCCAATGAAGCGCGCGACACCGCGCAGGCTGCTGGCGGCGCCCCTGCCCGCACACGCCCGCCGGGGAATCGGACCGCGCCTCGCGTCCGGGTGGATGGTGACCGATACGGTGCTGCCGATCTGTCGCGGACAGCGACTGGGACTGTTCGCAGGATCGGGCGTGGGGAAATCCACATTTCTCGGCTCACTGGCGGCCGGAATGGAGGCCGACCGGGTGGTCATCGCCCTGATCGGCGAACGCAGCCGGGAGGTGAACGAGTTTGTACGTAACGTTCTTCCCGAATCGATCATGTCGAAAACGGTCGTTGTCGCCGCAACCGCCAGCGAACCGCCTGGCGCCAAGAAACGCGCGGCCTATTGCGCCATGGCGGCCGCCGAGCATTTCCGGGATCAGGGCCTGAACGTGCTGTTCCTGTTCGATTCGATCACCCGGTTTGCCGAGGCGCATCGTGAAACTGCCCTTCTCGCGGGAGAAACGCCGGCCCTCAATGCCTTCCCGCCATCAACTGTTCGCGTCGTCTCCGAGCTGGCTGAGCGGACGGGGCCGGGCACGGATGGCAAGGGCGACATTACGGCGATCTATTCCGTACTCGTGGCCGGGTCCGATATGGAGGAGCCCGTCGCTGACATGATCCGGGGCATTCTGGATGGTCACATCATCCTGGCCCGTGAAATCGCCGAACGCGGCCGCTATCCAGCCATCGACATACTACGGAGCGTTTCGCGCAGCCTGCCGCTTGCCGCTACCGAAGACGAGAACGCGCTCATCCGAGAATGTCGCCGGATGTTTGCCCTATACGAAGAGATTGCGCCCATGTTGCGGGCCAATCTCTACGAATTCGGCAAGGATGCTGAAGCGGACAGGGCAATTGCCCTTTATTCCCTGCTGGATCGTTATGCAGGAACGCCGAATGCCCAAGGTATCGGGGCTGCGTTTGACCAGCTGCGCGAAATACTGCGTACTGAACGAAGTCTAGCCGCGCAGGCTTTGCCGGCCACGCCGATCGACCCGTAATCAGAGCAGGCTGAGAAACAGGTTTTGGCTGCCCTGACTGCCAAGCCCATTGCTCAAGAGCGTCAGCGCTGCTGATGCGGGCGAATAGTTGGCCGCACTTTGCGAAATTGCCGACATGGCGTGAAACCGCTGGATAACCTTGTCTATATTTTCCGGCGTTGTCAGCTCGGACATATCGCGGATTCCCAAAGTGCTTTGCAGCCGCTCCTTCAAGATCACTGCCTGACGCTCAAGCGGCAGACTGCGGATATCCGTCGGCAGGTTGGTTGCCCCCTCAAGCAGGGTCCGCATGGGTACATCGCCGAGTATTCGGTAAAGAATGGCGTTTTCGCTAGACCCCGTTCCAGCTATTGCGGCAATACCCGACTTATAGTTCAGACTGATCCGCATGTTGTCGTCGACTTCGCCAACGGCGGCCTCGAACGAATTGGCTTCAAATTGTGCTGCCATTTTTGACACCGCCGCAGGGGAAAGTGAAATCTTTCCGTCCACGGGATTCATCGCCTTGGCAAAGGCCGTGTATTTCGAATTGTTGAGGCGCGTGAGAAATGTGCTTTCCGGATCCGCCACTTCCTCGAGTACTTTGTCGATGAAGCCGCGCTTCCACTCTTCGCCACCCAGATCGAATGCCGTAAGCGCAACGCGAAGCAAGCGGCGATCATCCAGAAGGCTTTCGACGGAAACAGGCTCGGAGAACTTTTCCGCGAGATAGTCTCGGTCGAGACGGACTTGCGGAGACTTGGAATAGCTTTCCAACTGGCGATCATAGGTCGCCTCAAGGAAATTCCATCCGCTATTTCCGGTTAAGGGAATGACGGGCTGAAACATCCGTCAGGCCACTTTCGTATCTATCGCGGGCGCGCTGGGTTTTCTGGCCCGGGCCAGCAGCTGGTCTTCAATCACCAATATCTGCCTCAGATGACAAAGCGCGGAGTAATAGTTACTCCGGCTTATCATCGACCGCAGCGTCGGAATAAGTTCCGGATCGATCGCCTTGAAGATGTCGAGCAGCTTGGCACACTCTTCATCAATTGCCGGCAACGTCCCGAACTCTTCGAGATCGCCGGTGATCAGCAACTGGACAGCGTAATATATCTGTTTGCATGGCGTATTGACGTCTTCTGGCCGGAGGGCATCACGGCACCGCAGCACCCTGACATCGCTATCGGTTATCCGGATCCGGGCAGGCTTGTCGCCATTCTCCAGGACGGCGCCATTCACAATGAAACGTTCGCCGGGTGCGATTTTGAGTACGAGTCCAGACATCAGGCAGCCTCACCTTGCAGCTCGGGTTTAGCCGAGCCGGCCAGTCCCGCAATGATAGGTTTGTTGACCTCGATCAAGTCGACGATTTCGCCTTCACCTGAGAGAATCTGCATGCTGGATTTCTGAACGAATTTCGAAAGCTGGAGAAGGCGGACCTTGAGGTCATCCGGAAGCGCATTGGCCGGGCTCATCAGGTCGGCTGCAAGCAACGTCCATAATTGCTGGTTGCGGTAGATGGCATCGGCCTTGGCAGCGGGTGTCGGAGAGTCTGAGCGAGCGACATCTTCAAGCGCTTCGGTGATCTGAACAAAGAGCGCATGCTCGATACCCTTATCGCTGCCTGTACGCTGTTGGACCTGTCCGTATGCCTTGTATGCCAAATTATGCAAAGCGCCCTCCTGGCGACAAAGAAAAAATGGCCCGGGCGCATCATGCACCCGGGCCACCAATTAGTACTAGCGGAACAGTGCCAGCAGTGTCTGTGGTCCCTGGTTCGCAATTGACAGCGCCTGGACGCCGAGCTGTTGCTGAACCTGCAGGGCCTGCAGTTTAGCTGACGCCGCTTCCATGTCGGCGTCCGTCAAGCTACCGATACCCGATGTCATCGAGTCGATAAGCTTCAAGACGAAGTCGTTTTGGTTTTCGATCTGCTTCTGAGCAGAACCGAAGGACGTGGCTGCGGAGATCGACTTGCTCAACAGTGTCTCGATGGACGTCAGGGCGGCTGTCGCACCTTCTGCTGTCGAAACGTCGAGCGTTGCCAGAGCGCCAAGACCGCCTGCAGCGACTGCTGCATTCTGCGATCCGAGGGATGCCAGATTGGCATCGACGGTACCGCCACCGGCGGTGAGTGTGAGCGTGGCAGCATCGGTTGCAGGATCAGTCGCATCTGTCACGGTGACAGTGAGGTTGGTCACGCTACCGGCATCGATCAGCGTCTTCAGGCCAGCAGCGACTGTGTTGTTCGTGTCGCCGTCGACAGCCGTATAGACATAGTCAGCTCCACCAACGTTGACCGTGAACGTATCTCCAGCCGTAAGCGTGCCGCCTTTGAGCGTAACGGCAACATCGTCGCCGTCACCGATCGAGGACTGCACTTCAGTGGCTGCCAGGGCCGACTCGTCGAACGTAACAGTATTACCGGAAGCGGCCAGATTGATGGTCGCATCATCGGACAGCGGGTCGCCACCGGGGGTGACGGTGACCGTAAGGCCGGTAATGGAACCCGCATCGATCAGGGTTTTCAAGCCAGCGGCTACGTCGTTGATCGTTTGGCCTGCAGTCGCGGTGTATGTGTAGTCTGCGCCACCCACGTTCACCGTGAAGGCATCGCCTGTCGCCAGGGCACCCGCCTTGATGACAACGTCAGCGTTGCCGCCATCCGAGATGGTGCCAGACTGAGACGTGGTCAGTGTGCCTGCAGTGCCGCCGGCCTTATCAACATCGGCTGTCGTCAGCGTATCAACCGTCGACGTATAACCAGCGTCGGAGGCGGCTTTGGCAGCGGCATCCACAGCGCCGGACGTCGACAGGTCGACGCGGTTGACGGTGATCTTGGTGGCCGAGACCGTGCTGTCGGACGCGCGGTCCAACGATGCGAGGATCGAAACGCTGTCCGTGCCCTTGAGCAGGTTCTGGCCGTTGAACTGGGCCGCGTTGACGATATTGTCGATCGACGTTTTCAGGGCGGCAACGTCAGTCTGGATCTTCGAGCGATCCACGTTGCTTTCCTGGGCCGAAACGATCAGTTCCTTCATATCCTGCAGAAGGCTGGTGACTGTTTCAGATGCCGAACGGGCGACGCCAACAGTCGAGTTGCCGAGGTTCAGCGAGTCAGAAATCTGTTTGAAGCTCTCAACGTCGGTCGACATGACCGTGGAGATGGCCCAGATCGCGGCGTTGTCCTTGGCAGAACCGATCTTCTTGCCGGTCGAAATCTCGTTCTGGACAGTCGCAAGGTTCTTGTTGATGCTGCGCAGAGTGTCGAGCGCAACCATGGCGCTGTTATTGGTAAGAATACTGGACACAGTTTGGTACCTCTGAATTTTTTCTCCACGACATCGTCATGGAATTGATCAAACACGCGTCATCCTGACAGCGGAAAAACCGCCAACCGATCTTGGTTGTTAAGCTGATCCTTAGGTGTCCATTGTGTAGATTACGTTAACCGGTCAGGCTTTTCTACGGAACTGACCGGCAACCTCCGTGAAAGGAATTTTACTTCCGTTCTGGGCATAAGATCCGACATATGCGGCGCTGTGCATGGACTCGAGTCTGTCTATGGCATGACGCAACCCATTTCGAATCGCTTCGAAATGGGCGGAGTTCTCTTTGGAAAGGCGCACGATCAATTCCATATCTGCGCGGTGTTCGAGGGGAAGCGAATTAGGCTCCCGGTTCTCGAGGAAGGCCTCGATATCCTGCATCGCCTCCATCTTGACCGTCAGAAGTTCAGCAGCCTCCCGGGCCCGGCCGGTAAGCAGCAAGTCCTTCTCGCTGAGCAGGATATCCCTCAGCCGGGCTGTTTGGGACCTAAGATCTTGATTATTCATGTTGTTTTGTCCACTCGCGGTTGCGCAACCCGGTCGACATTGAATTTGACCGCATCGGCGAGACCAAGCGGATGGGATGCGGCAATATCCTTCGCGACAGCCTCGACGACATACCGGGAAAACGCAGATGCTGCCTCTCCACCACCCTGGGAGAAGGCTTTCTCCAGACCGGCATGAGTCAGCATTTCAGCCCAGAGCATTTGTTCGAACCTCTGGCCGATATCGGCTGCCTCGGCGTTAGTCGGATTGGCGACCGGGCGGTTCTCGGGCGCCAACGCTGGCACGCTGATGGCGGGAAAAGACACTGGTCCTGTCATTTAACACTCCGCAGTCAAACAAAAATCAAAAAGTGAACGAAATCGCTTCGATTGTTAACGTACTTTTTACGCGGCGTGGTTTTTATTCGGTTAACGCTTAACTCGTCAGGCAAAAAATGGCATTCACTCTCGAAACGATTTTTTCAAGTCGGCCAGCGCGCGGATCGTCAGAATCCGGTAACCTGCCGCTAACGCCAAGCGGCAAAGGCGCCGAGTTTGCGAAAATCCATTCAAAGTTCGAGACCGACCAGGACGGCCAGGACGAGTCCGAATTGCTTGCCCGGGCGGATACCGGCCAGGTCGCCGCAGCCGCCATTCTGATCAATGGTCCCATGGAAGCTGGCGGTCCACTTGCGGCGACGCTCCCCGCCGCGGAGGATGCAACGCCTCCTGCCGAAGTCCCTCAAGCCCTTCCGGCTGGGGAATTGCTCGAAATACCCGACGCGCCGCTGCAGGCCGGTATGGCTGAACTGCCAGATGGCACGCTTGAGGAATTGGCACCTGACAAGATGGAGATGCCCGTTGACGGGTTGGCCGCTGGAAGCGCCGGGGCACCGGAGAAGCTGGCAACACAAAACACGGCGGATGTTGACGTCAATCGTGAAAACCTGACGCCTGCAGTACCGGAGCCCGACCAGACCAACGCGTCTACACGCCCGAACCAGGATACAGACAGTCCTCCAGAGGCTGATATCATTGTCCTGCCGGGAAGCGCCGACCCAGCACTTCAATCGACGCTCGCGAGCGCGGTCAGTCCGGGCGCCGCAAAGGCGACTCCCACAGCCAAGGGTGCGGACAGATTGGACGCTGTTACATCGTCTCCTGCCGCCTCAAAGGTATCCACGCAGACAGCTGACGCCGTATCGACCACGCGCAGCAAACCAGTTGGAACAGGTGCTCAGGGCGACTTCCTGACGACCGATGGCGATCAGATCGAACCCACCGCTCAGGTGCGCAATCCTGATGCCGTCGTTGACACTGCAACAGGCGCAAAAGCGGTGAACCCGCTGGACATGGCCATTTCGGCCCAGTCGGGTTTGCCGCAATCGCCAACCACGCAGGCACCGGGTACTCCGATACCTGGCGCGATGACGCCAACACACAGCCTGATTTCTGCAACACCGGCTCAGGTCGTCGAAATTATTTCCGATTCCATCTCGGCGCCGGAAGACCGAAAGGATCGCATCCATATCCAACTGGACCCGCCAGAGCTCGGCCGCGTCTCAATCGACTTCAAGTTCGACGCTAACGGGCTCCAGCATGTGACCGTTACGGGCGAAACGCCGGAAGCGCTTCGCCAGTTGCGCGCAATGCATTTTGAACTGGTCAATGCGCTCGAACGGCAAGGCCTGTCGAGCCAGAACATGTCGTTTCAACAGCAACAAACCCAGCAGGACTCCGGCCAACAGGCAGCACGTTCGGGACGGACTGGTGGCGAGATCGTCGGGGACGCCGACTTGGCCGCGACTGCCATTGTCGCAGCCAGCAATTCCCAGCCCCGCTACACGGCGGCCGGCAGCCTCAATATCAAATTATAAGGGTACCTCCCATGACCACCATAGCCCCTACGACAGGAACGAGTTCATCCCCCGTTGCGACCGCGCCGACCGAGCAGCCGCAGATCGGTGACGAATACAACAGCTTCCTCAAACTGTTGACGGCGCAGCTCCGTAATCAGGATCCTCTGGCACCTCTCGATTCAACGCAGTTTGTCGAGCAGTTGGCGACGTTCTCCTCCCTCGAGCAGGACGTCAAATCAAATACCAGCCTCGACATCATCGCCGCCAAGATGAGCGATCTGTATGCGATCGCCGCCAGCCAATGGATCGGGCAGACAGTCTCAGTTGAAACATCCTGGGTGCCCTTCTCCAGCCAGGCAGTCGACTTCACCATCGATATTCCCGAGGAAGCTGATCGCGCCATTCTCTCCGTCAAGAATAGCGCGGGAGAGGTTGTGTGGACCAAAACGCTTGATCCAAAAGCGGAAAGTTTCAGCTGGGACGGTAGCAATCAAACCACCAACGCGATCTCACCTGCGGGGCAGTATCAGTTCGGGATCGAACTGTATCGCAGCGACGAGTACTATGGAACGGTCGCGCCTCAACTCGCGAGCAGCTGAAGCCGCTAGCCGTGGAATAGATGTCGCGCTCTCGCGTTGACTCAGGGAGATGGCGTTGAGGCCAGCGGATCGGCTGGCCTAGAGATCCTGCTTGGCCATATCCACAATCAGCACGTTTCGAATACCGTCCGGCAAGATGGTTTGCAGGTTCAATAGCACTGTCGCCCGGATTGATTCGTAATTCTCGAGCGTCGCAATCGAATCAAGTGTCGCCCCATCATTGCTGAGCTCGATCAGGGTTGTCATGATGTTATCCCGGATCTTCGGTTCCATCGGAAACAGCCTTTGAATCTCACTGGCGTCAACTTCCAAGTTGATATTCAGGATCACCAGGCTTTCAACCCTGCTTTCACGCATGATGGGCACAACGAATTCGCGGGTGAATTTGAAATACTCGACACCTGACGATGACGCTGCACCTCCATGCGAATCCTTCTTGCCATGGCTGTCTTTTTTTCCGTGACTGTCCTTGGCCGGGGCCTCTGCTCCGTGCCCACCTTTTTCCTCCTCGGCGCCATGTGACTTTTCCTTCGCATGGTCCTTGCCGGATGATCCACCGGAGCTGCTTTTGAGGAAACTGCCACCAATACCGCCAATAACGATACAAACGACGACGACGACGGCAGCGATGATATTCTTCATGTAGACACCCTAGAAAGGCAGGACTTTGTCGAGGATCCTCGGAACCAACTTGCGTCCGCCTTCTCCTGTTGTGTCGCCTTCGTTGACATAAGAAAGGCGGGCATCGGCGATCTTCTCATAAGAAACCGTGTTGGTTCTCGTGATGTCCTGCGCGCGAATGACGCCAGCGACACTCAAATAGCGAACCTCTTTGCCGACACGTGTTTGCTGGTAGCCCTGAATGACGAGGTTACCATTCGGCTCAAGACCGACAACGCGCGCTGCAAGCGTAAACGCGATCTTCTCGGCGCGATTGACAGCGCCGCTGCCGTTGAGACTGGAGTTTCGGTTGAAGTCCACTGCAGGGGAAACGCTGGCCGAACCCGGCAACGCCCGATTGACCACGTCCGGCAACCCAAACAGGGCATCGACGCTAAAGTCCTCGCTGGAATCCCTGCTCCGGGAAAGCGAGCTCTTCAGGCTGGCCTGATCGTTCATTTCCACCACGACAGTCAGCAGGTCCCCAACTTCCTTGGCGCGCCGCATGCTGAGCAGCGCATTCGGAGAGGTGGCCCATAAGGACGGGTTGGGGTCTCTGGTTGAATCCAGTTCGGCGACCGGAGTTGCCCACTCGGAATAGACCGCATGCTCAACTTCGGATCCCGAATGTGAGCCGCTAGCGCACGCCGTGAGGACTGTTGCGAGAATTGTCGTCGAGAATAACATCTTCATTGTGCCAGCACCCATCCGCCTTCCTGAACGATTCCTTGCACCAGTTGCCGCGAGTCGGGATTGAGAACGCTCACGGTTTCGCTGAGCCCCGCTTCTCCCAACGCCCGACCGGTCGTCGTGATTTCAAGTGCGCCGCTGATGTATTTGAGCGTCACAACCTGGTTCCGCTTCACGAGCATGGGCGGTCGCGTATTGTCGGTCGTAATCGACTGACCGGCATAGATCGTGCGGCGCACCTCACGGCCCAGGAGCGTCTCTTCAGCATCCGCTGCCGAGCCGGCATCTGTCACAGCATTGGCCGCCGAGACCCGATCGCCAGCACGAATGACTTCGGCGGCAACGAGCGACGATGCGTCGGTGACTGCCGCGATGACACTAAATCCAAGTGCGACCAGAGAAATCATGCCTGCTACCTCAGCCGTGTTGTGGCGGCGAGCATTTCATCGGAAGCGGTAATCACTTTCGAATTCAGCTCGTAGCCGCGTTGCGCCTCGATGAGGTCTGAAATCTCCTTGACCACATCGACTCCGGATTCTTCGAGATAGCCCTGCCGAATAAAGCCTGAGCCCTCGGTGCCCGCGACCACTTGCGTGGGCGTACCAGACGCCGCAGTTTCCCGGAACAGGTTATCGCCCATGGCCTCCAGACCCTTTTCGTTTACGAATCGGACGAGTTGTATTGAACCGATGGCCTGGCCCGCTGGCTGGTCGTCGAAATACGCGACAACTTCGCCATCGCGGCTGATGGAAATACTCTTTGCATCGGTCGGTATCGTGATCCCGTCAGCCAGAGGATAGCCGTCCATCGTGACCATCTCTCCTTCCGCGCTACGATTGAGCTTGCCGTCGCGTGTATAAGCTGACTCGCCTGATGGCAGAGTGACTTCCAGGAACCCGGCACCATCAATCCCTAGATCAAGGTCCGATCCGGTCTCCTTCAGGGAGCCCTGGATAATTTGCATGGAGACCGTTGATGGCCTGACACCCGTACCGATCTGAATGCCTGCCGGCACGACCGTTCCGACCTGAGACGTAATCGTGCCGGGGGTCATGTATTGCTGGTACATGAGGTCAGAGAACTCGGCGACACGCGGTCGATACGCGGCGGTGCTCATGTTAGCGATGTTGTTTGAGATGACGTCGACACGCAACTGCTGCGCGGCCATTCCCGTCGCGGCGATTTGTAGTGATTTCATGTTCGTCTCCTTCGTTCAGTTTTCGCGATTATCGTTCGCGAACGGTCGATATGAGTTGTCCTATACGCTGGTCTTCACGCTCAAGAAGCGTTTGTCCGGCCTCATAGGCGCGCTGGACTTCGATCATCCTGGCGACTTCAAGAACCGGCGATACATTGGACTGCTCCAGTGCTCCCTGAACGACGCTAAAGTCCGTCGCATTCCGGAAGCCGTCGGGCGCTGAAAAGTAAGTGTTTGAGTCGCGCATGAGTGCACCGTCGGCCGTCACGATACCGATCTGCTCAAGCTGCTCACCATCCACCGAGATCGTACCGTCTCCGGAGATGGACACCTGCCTCGCCTCAGGGGGAATATTGATCGGACCGCCGCCGGCACCGAGCACATTGTTCCCAATTGTATCGATCAGCGTGCCTTCAGATGAGAGCTGGAAATGGCCCGCGCGTGTAAGACGGGTTCCTTGCGGTGTTTCGATTGAGAAGAAACCGTCTCCCTGGACCGCAAGATCGAACTGACCGCCAGTGACGTTAAGGCCGCCCTGCTCCATTTCGAAGGCGTGTCCGGCCAGAGCGCCCATCGACAGCGACATTTCTCCCGGTCCGGAACTAACGAGATATTCCGCAAAAATCGCCTTGTCTGTCTTGTAGCCTGTGGTGCTCGAATTGGCGAGGTTGTTGGAAACCACCTGCATTTCCTGCATGAGGCCCTGCTGGCGCGCGAGTGTCGCGTAAATCGCATTGGACATTAGTTGCTCCCTCTTGAGGATGGCGCGGACGCAAGCGGCGTGGATTTTAGCAAGTCGGTCACACGAGCGATTGACATCGGCCTCGCGGGCATCGAATCGCCTTGAGCGGCCCGCTTCAAGCTAGCCACACGTGCAACACGTTGCTCATGCTCGACGCCCGTGAGTTGATCGGCAGCATCGTATATCCTGTCCGACACGATCCAGTAGCCAGACACAGCATCCTGTTCGATCAGCGCCAGAATGGTGTCAGGCTGCAGGGATAAACGGCTCTCGAGCTTATTGAGCAATTCGCGGTTTTGCTCCTTGATCGCGCTTTTTGCGGCCAGCACATTGATGCTGCTATCGCGAGGATGGCCGTCAGCTAGCGCGTAGACTTCCCGATAGTCGTGACGGCGGAACGCGAGCGTCGCGATCTGCAGGTTCACCGCGCCATCCGTCGCAGTCTTCGCCGACAGATTGCTTGCCATCGCGCCAAACCCGAAATGGATGGCGCGTTCGGTGGCCGTCTTGAAAATCCTGTCCCTGCCCGGTTCATTGTCGAGCAACCCTGACTCGCCGGCCAAGGCGCTGATCGCGGCCAGATTGCGCAATGGGTCATCTCCACCCAGATCGCGGTCGAGACTCGACACGAGCTGACGTCGCACTTCTGCCTGGGCTTCGGGATTTTGAAGTGCCGGCATTTCTGCAAGTTTCATGATCGGTTGATAGCGTGAACGGGCACTCAACTCTTGAAGCGCAAATTGAAGGCTGGCTGCGAGGTGCTTGTCGCTGTTCTTGTCCTGACCAAATTTCTGCATCAGGTCGCCGAGCAGAATTTCTTCGTAGGCGGGATCCATCGGTCGCTTTCGGCGTAGCATAGCTGCTAGCGCAGGCTCCTGAAACTGAGGATGGTCGAGGAATTCGACAACCGTCCGCTCTGCAGCAGAATCCCCGCCGTCCAGATTGACGAGCGCACTCACGAACCGCAGTTCCGACGAATTCGCCACCTGTTCCTCGTCAAAGTCCGCTATCAACTTTTTCGCCAGCGCTTGTTCGCCAATACGCTCCAGTTCCGGGATGCTGAGAGCCGCATAGTCAATCCGAAGCTGGAGAGGCAATTTGCGAAACCCGGAAAGAGAATTCTGTAGAGTCTGAACTCCGTTGGCCTGTCCGGCAACGAGTTGCGCCAGGGCTAGCCAGAGTTGCGAATCTTCCTGGCAGGACGCCATCTCCTGGAAAAAGCGCACATTGGGCTTGTTCCGGTTTTGCATGAGCGTTGCCAGGTTTCGATATGGCGCAAATTCCGGTCCGGGCGTACGCTTGAGACTCATGACGGCTTCAGAGTATAATCCGAGCGCAATGTACGCCTTGGCCATTTCGCCAAGCGCAGCGGGCAGAACCTTCTCGTCGATTGTGGCACCCACCGTTTCACGAACCGGATATATTTCCTGGTAGCGTCCAATCCTCTGGACGTTTGTGAAGTCGAGCGCGTAGGGACCATCGCAGGCACTGTAACGCTCGTCGGCGGCTGGGCCGTGGGCGGCGACCGGACCCGCTTTTGGCATCGTCACTTGATGCTCGGGTTCGGGCGGTCCGACAGGCTCTGCGTGCTTGTCGTCAGCGGGCGTCAGAAGGCCCTCGTTGATCGCACCGCGCACGAAGGAATCGAGATCGGATGAGAGATTTGATTTGCGTGTCGACTTTTCCGCCACCGTCGAATCCGGCCCAGCCGCCATCGCCTGGGGAACCAGGCAGAGGCTGAAAAGGAGGATCCAAGGATAGCGCTTCATGCCGCCTTTTTCGCCTCCCGTAGCGCTTGTTCCACTTCGTCAAACGAGGGCCGCACGCGCGATGGCGCATGACGCCGCGCGACTTCGACACAAATGCTCACCGGATTGAGATGCAGATTCGAGACAAGAATCTCACCGATCATCGAATAGAATGCATGCTCTTCCGTTCTGATATCCTTCACCTTTTTGGCGAATGGCCCAACAAGTCCGTAGGCGAGAAAAACCCCGAGAAACGTGCCCACGAGGGCGCCGCCAATCATGCCGCCGAGAATTTCCGGCGGCTTATCGATCGACGCCATCGTCTTGATCACGCCGAGGACGGCGGCAACGATACCCAGCGCTGGGAGAGCATCTGCCATGTTTTGCAGGGCATGCGAACCATGCAGCTTGTCTTCGGCAAGCTGCTCAAGCTGCTTCTGCAACAATTCTTCGACCTGGTGCACATTGTCGAAATTCATGATCATTGAACGGATAGTGTCGCAGACGAGCTCGATCGCGGAATGGTCCTTGAGAATTTTGGGATATTTGGAGAAAATGCTCGACTCTTCGGGCGCTTCGATATGCCCCTCGAGTTCCACGGGATTTTGCTTCATCAGGTTGAGCAACTCGTGCATCAGGCACAAAAGGTCCTGATAGTCTGTCTTTTTCCACTTGGCGCCCTTGAAGACAGATATGACGTCGCCGCCGGTGTGCTTGACCGTATTCATGTCGTTGCCAACCAGAAATGCGCCCAAGGCTGCGCCGCCGATCATCATCCCTTCGAAAGGAAGGGAGTGCGTGATAATCCCCATCTTGCCGCCAGCAAGCAGATAGCCGCCGAAGACCATCGCGACCGTGATGATCAAGCCCAGAATTGCGTTCACCAAAAAACTCCCTTAACCCCAACACACCGTTGGCGGCGATCTCAAAGTCTATCTTATTGCCCGGGCGAAACTCTCCGACACCGGCGTATGAAGCTTTACCGCCCGCTGCCGCTTCCAGACTCCGAGTTCACCGGTTCCAATATCCACACTTCCGTGAATGGTCTCTGCGCAAAGGGACAAACGGCCCGCATCCGCGTTCGCCAGCGGCAGCACATCTCCGACTTCCAATCGTGAACATTCACCAATCGTAAGCGTCATTCGGTCCAGAACCGCATCAAGCGAAATGGCTGACGCCTTTACGCTGTCGCTCAAGGATTTGGGGCTCTGCGAGCACGCCTGAGCCTTTCGATCAGCCGTCTGACGTACATCGTTTCGCGCGTAGGTCTGCAAATAGTCGACTTCAAACAGGCATTTGACCAGCGACGCCTGTCCGTCGAGCGTGAGCGCCAGTTCGACTTCGAGATATCGGCTTGCGGCGGCGAGCCCACCGGCCGTGGCTGCCGCTTCGGACTGCGGATCTTCACGTGCAAGCACGTCGTGTCCGGTCAACCCATTTGCCAGCTTTTGCCAGAGCGCGACAGTCGGCTGTTCGCTTAGCAGCTTGAGAAACAGTGGCGAAGCCTCTTCGAGGCTTGACGGATCCTGACGCAGACGAATTGCGGCACACCGGACTGCACTTGCAGCATCAAAGGCAATGGCACATAGCCCTGGCGACACGTCAGAGGCGAAAAACAAGGTAAACGGATTTTCCGCCATGTCGGCAGCCACGCGTCCGGTCACAACCCGACGGCTGGACAAAATCGGCTGGCTTTCGAGGTCGAACATCTCCATTGCCCACTCTTCGGTCCTAGACAGCAATTGCGCCCAAAACCCCTGCATCTGCAGTATTGACGGGGGCACACCGGCTCCGGAGTCTATTTTTTTTCGCAGAACCGCAGACACGAATCACCTATCGTTCAACTATTGTTAATCCCTTCCAATTGGTGTCCGATCCATTGAAAAAGCATTAACGAAACGGCGCAAACTTAAGGTTTGGATAAGCAATGATCCTTCATGGCTTTTTGGTAGTCATGGCCCATCGAATAACCTGGTGGGACTTATGGAAATCCAACAAGCTGCAATCGTTCAACCGATCATCATCAAGCGACGGAGAGTCGTAAAAGCTGATGGGCATCATGGGGGTGCGTGGAAGGTTGCCTATGCCGACTTCGTGACGGCGATGATGGCATTCTTCCTGCTCATGTGGCTGCTGAACGCGACGACCGAAGAGCAGCGCAAAGGCCTCGCAGATTATTTCAGTCCCACGATCCCCATTTCCAGAATATCGGGCGGCGGCTCTGATGGCCTGAACGGATCCTCGATCATGACTGAGGAAACCTATGCCAAGAACGGTACCGGCGCATCCGAGCGACACCCCAGCAGCTCCGCGTCATTCGAAGGAAAGAAAGCAGCCGACGCAGCCAAGGAAGAGGCGATCTCCAAGGAACTCGAGACTCTGAAGCAATCGCTGACCGAGGAAGGTAGCCGCCTTTCGGAACACATGCTCATCAAGATGTCCCCCGAAGGCATCGTCCTCGAGATCACCGATTCCGAAGAAGCTCCTCTGTTCCCGGTCGGACAAAGCGTTCCGTCGACCCTGTTGAGCGATATGCTTGATCTCGTTGCCAATTCCTTCGCCACATTCGAAAACAACATCAAGATTGTCGGGCACACCGACAGCTTGAGCTATCGAAACGGCGCAACGTACGACAACTGGAACCTGTCTTCTGACCGGGCAAACGCCGCGCGCAAATTGCTGTTGGAATCACACCTCGACCCAAGCCGGATTCTTGAAGTGTCGGGCAAGGCGGACACTGACCCTCTGGTCGAAGACAGTCCGTCTGCAGCTCAAAATCGCCGGATATCAATTACGATACTAACT
>TARA_R110000803_G_scaffold182404_3_pt1 | contig 15492 bp, 14 predicted proteins | sample TARA_R110000803 | Tara Oceans TARA_R110000803 (sample SAMEA4397772) | marine metagenome | biome: Polar Biome; feature: [SRF] surface water layer (ENVO:00010504); material: water (ENVO:00002006), including particulate matter (ENVO:01000060) such as... | depth 5 m | reverse complement strand
TATTAAATGTTGTTTTATAATCACTAATAAATTGTTCTTCATTTATTTTTGTTAATTCTGCTACTAGGACCTTACTAGTTCGTTCAGGTAATCTATGATCCCAGTATTTCATATATGGATGTGATCTTTCACTCCCAAATCCAGTTCGCGTTATGTGACTTCTAACCGCAGGTGGTAAGTATGTTTTCAGTACTCCTTCATATTCGAATGTATCAATATTTAAATACCGACCTACCACAGTTTTTAATCCTCCGTCATAAACATATGGGGGTTGGTCGTCGTCGTCTACTGATATTTTCCCCCTTTCCTCTCCGATTTTTACATTTAAATTATAGAAACTTTTACCACGTTGCCTAACGTCTTCTTGGAATAATAAGTTTACTTTGGGTTTGTGAAAATCTTTTCCATATTTTTCCCATAATTTAGGATCAAATCTACCTTCTTGAGAAAGCATATCATTATTATCCATTGTGTTTTTTATAAACGCATTCAGATTAAATACATTACGCTTTTCTTGGGGGACTTGTGGTTCCCACTTAAACCAAGGATATATATTATTTATTAAACCAACTTCTCTTAAAATATCTGCTCGTTGACTTTTACTGTTTCCGTGGAAATGTTCGAAATAAAGATTTGTTCTCATTCCGCCACCCCCTTTCCAATCTTTATTTAACTCGTCTATTACTACTCCGTGTTTAGTTTCTGTTCGTCCCACCCACAAGTCAGGGTTGTAAGTTTTCTTCCAATTTTTATAATCTGCTGTAATAGGTATATCCCATTTGTCGAGGTCGTATTCGGTTTTTAATCGGAGGTCAGGTTCCCATTCTAATATATCTTCTTCCTCTAAAATATCTTTATCAACTGATTCTTTTTTAATAGTTCCTACAGATTGACTCATTATTGATAGGTCTGCTCCCTCAATTCCATATTCTCCATATGTTATAATAGTTCCAGGTAATTTAAATAACCAGTGGTGGAACATAATGGTTTTAGTTTTATGTTTAAATGGGAGTGTTGGATTTACATATTCCTCAACATCCTCGTCTGCTATATATTTTAACCACGCTACGTCTGTATTATTGGGGTTTGATTTATAATAGGGTTCTATAATTTTAGGTAAATCCTTATATTTATTATTTCCTAATCTATTCGTGCCGTCCATTATTCCCTCCATTGTTGGGTTATTAAATGGATATAATGATTGTTCTGCTAAATATGTTTTTCTTATTTTATCATACACTTTTTTATTCATAATACCACGCCAACCCATTTCGGAATTATGAACCCCATTCGCGTTGTAAATTTTACCCTTAAATTTATCGTGTTTTTGTTTTGTAAATAATTTATATTCAGGGTCTACCTCTTGTTCTAACAAATAATAAAAATCTGTATTTTTTAATTCTCCAAACTCTTCTAATGTTCTAAATCGCAATTTACTTGGTTCCCCTGTATCTTCTTTTAGATTACCATTTTTCATAGGTATATAAGTTTTTTTACCCCAACTAATTACCATTTTAGGAGCAAAGGTTCTGAATCCACCACAGGGAGCAAGAGTTCCACTGATAGTCCAAGTATTTTCTTCGTCTACCGTGAATGCTTCGTCTGCTTCTAAATCATCCTCCATATGAAACCAATTACAAAAATCTTCATAAATATATGTAGGGGTTGGGTTTATTTCCAACATATTTGGTTGCTTTGGATCGTTTGCTTCTTTTTTAGTATAGAATTGTTTTATTTCCTCGCCGTCGTCTAATTCTCTCATACCATATAAATCACTGGTATAAAGATCTATAATCGCTTCTAAATCTATAATTGAGGGACCTTTTTTACCCAACTCTTCTAATGTTTCGCCGTAAGTAGAACAATTAAAAATCCAATCTGTATCTGATGGGTCAGTCTGTTTACCAAGCACTAATGTTGGTTCCCCTAAATATTTAATGTATTCAGGGTCAGATAAATTTAAAACGAACTTTTGTTTAAATTCATATTCCTCAATTATTTTATCTTCTGATAATTTTTTCTCTTTTGGTTTTTGATCTACTGGTTTAACTTTCTCTGCTTTAATTTTATTTTCAGGTTTAACCTTACCATAATATAATCTGTGCTTGGATACTTTTTTCTTTATCTGCTCTAGTGTTTGGTCTTCGTCTATCATTTTGATTACGACGTCTGCCTCCCATACCCAATATGGCGTACCTTTTCTTTTTACATTATCAAGTTTCTCTCTCGTTTTAACATTTGCTTTTACTATAGACCACGCATTCTTATCTTGTAAAAGTTTTGCTTTTACTGCGTCCTTATCCATTTATTATTACATATAAAAAAAATTAGGATTAATAATTGTATAAAATTAAAACTTAAAAATAACTACTTAAAAATATAATATTACTATAAAGTAATGAAAACTCATAATGGATACGTATATTGTATACATTGTAATATAACAGGAGACAACTATGTTGGTTCTACTAGAAATACTATAAATATCAGAATGCGGAGTCATAAGTGTAAAGCGAATAAATGTCAATCTAAACATATTCTAGCAAGGGGAGACTATACGGTCGAGGTATTGGAAGTTGTATTTGATAACGACTTAATTATGCGAGAAAAATACTATATGAATAATACGGAACAGACTATCAATAAAGTTAGGTGTGGCGTAACTGAAGAAGAAAGAAAAGAGAGTGCGAGATTACATCATATAGAAAATAATGAAAGAATTAATGAAAATCTACGCAATCATAGAAAGTATCAACAAACGTGGGGAGATTGTATTGCGAAAAGACATAGAGATATCCCACATAATTTTTTATTAATTGATACTAAATTATTTGATTATACCTGAAGCATAACCGAGTCGCCACGAATCATTAAGCGACGCAGGTGGGAAATAAAGATATTCCACGTTTTATTTTTACTTGGGTCATTATTAGTCTCATTATATTCTAACTGTAAATTGTAATCGGTCGTAGAAAGATCGGTTACTCCTGATTGGAGACCCACCGCACGTCCGATACAAAAGTTATTCCTAAACTGACTAAACGAGTGAGGAGGAATTCCACTCACCGAAAGTGCTTTTTCTAACTCAATTAAACTCTGCTGTGAAATACTCGTACGATTGGAAATCTTACTTGTATCTACTTTTCTGCTAGGATTTAAACGCCCAGAATAAAAAAATTGGTAATTTGATAATCCGTCGGCAATCCCTACTAGTCCTGAACGTTCGGAATAGTTAGACATTTGACCTATTGTGTCTGGAACGAGAATTTGACTTTCGGAACCTTCCCTATCAATATAATAAGTTTTTGTAGGAACCTGTCCTGCTCGTTCTTCGCCATTCCCACAATTAATAATATCACGTGCGGAATAAACACTTGCGTCTACTGGGATACATAGAGTTCCTTTACAGCGAGTATTCATAATGGGAACGCGAATATTAGCAACTCTATCATTCTGAAGTTGAGAATACCTGTAATTTGTAAAAGATAGGAAATCGTAATTAATTGTTCCACCACTCTTCATAGCAGATACCATTTTACTTGTATATGCTGGGGGCATTTCTACTCGCTCAAGAATAATATTACAATTACTTACTTCGAAAGTTGGGGTATAATCATTGACCCCAGTTTCATTCTCGCCTACCGTTTTATTAAGTGCTGTTGAGTAGATAGCATATTTACCGACGGTTGTTCCTTCGCCTGTAATTGCTACAGAAGGGAACACTCCACCAGCAGGTAACCCACTAGAGCAAGTAACTCGGACTAATGGATATGTTTGACCTGCGGCTAGAGGCATAGTGTCTAGTTTGGTAATGTATGGGGTGGTCGCTCCTCCACCAGCAGCCGCAGTATCAGTCCAAGTTATAAATAGTCCAGTGGTTAAATCTTTTATTGAGAATGCTTCTCCTACACATAAACCAAAATGGTCTACGTCTACTACATTATTGATGCGAGATACGTAAAATTCAGTTGCTACGTCTGCTTGAGTTGCTCCCCAGTCTTGAGCCCCAGCTGCGTCCTGACCGTCTAGAGAATGGAACCTCGCACAATTCTCACCTTTGTTCCATAGTTTAACAGAATTTATCTGCCTTACGCACCTAGAGCAATTTTCTAACATTAGTTCTACGCGGAGACCCCCAACTTGTTTATTTGGGAATACGACAGAACTTCCAAAAATTCCGCTCTGATGTAAAGGAAGTAAAAGTTTTAATTTTTTAGGACCAGCAGTAGCATCCGCACTTCCGTAAACTAGTTCCTCTCCACTCGTATTGCCTGTAAAATAAGGAGAATTTACAATACAATTTCCTAGAGTTTGAGTATTTTTAAACATAGACCGCTGTTTAGGATCATACATTCCACACCCTTCAGTAATGGCACGTTTTTTCCTAATATTATCATTAGCGTCATAATCATATCGTAATGCTCCAACAATATTACAATTTTGGATTTCCTCTAAAAGTGGCATTTCCGCGGAATTTGCGTAAATCATTATATCGCGAATAATTACGCTTCCACCTAGTTCACTATCTAACTGGAGACGAGTTGGATATTTCGCATTACTGGGTAGTTTAATTTCTAAATCTAATTCTAACTGGGTATTAACTGGATTAAAATATTCGTGTTCGTCAGGAATCGTAAAAATAATTCGCTGTCCGTCCGTATAGGATAAACCATTTTCGGCAGGAATAGATACTTTAGTTTGTGATATCGGCACTTTGTCTTCACTCGCCCAAAAACTCTGGATTGGCATTCTTATATATAATATATAGTATTATTTTTTTTTTAAAGTTATGTTTTTTTATTTATTTATTATCTTCTAACCATTTAAGATCTTTTTTCTCTTTATCGGATCTTAAACTAGGTCTCATATCACATAGTTTTAACCACATTTGGGACCGCTCGTCAATTTTATCAAACCGAACCATAAATGGTGGTAGTGGTTTCCCATTTTTCATTACGAGAGTTGTAAGTCGCTCTGTCTTATACTCAAATGTATCCTCAACTCCGTCAACAAACCAATCGTCTTTCTGTGGTAAATGTTTATCAACGAATTCACTATCGGAAAGTTCGCTGTCGTCCGTCATACTATATACATATACGAATGTATTTTTTTCAGAACCTTCTTTTTTAAAAATATCTAAATAATACTCGTCATATACTTTTTTAGTTGGGTAATCGGTAATTAAAAGTTTTTCCATCAGTCTAACAAATGAACTCCAATTAAAACCAGTCTTTCCATAAACTACATATCTGAAGTAATGTATGAATAATAGTTTAGAATGATTATCTACTACTTTATATTTATGAGAATCATTTTCATATGCCGTTATCATTTTGGTTTTAATATTGTTATCAGGTACGCCCATTATAATACTAGCAAGACCTCCTAACCAGTGTTCGTTAAATTCACTCAACATTAAGATATCCCATATTTTAGAATTGTGTTTCTGAACTTGCTTTTCATAATCCATATTTTATCGCTTTACTATTAACAATATTTTTTTCCACTGACAATATTTTTTTTTTATTTTTGTCATTAAGTTTATCAAGTTTTTTAGTCGGTTTTTTACCCTTAAATCCACTAAACACTTTTACTGGATCTATTTTTTTATCTCTTTCTATATCTTTTTCTACCTCAAACTTTTTACCTGTTATTTCCGCATTATGGTCTGGCGTAATTTCAGGGTCTAGGTGAGAATAATATTCCTCATTCTTAACTTTTTTACTTTTTGTCATTCTATATATATTACAAATATAATAAAAAAATGTGTTTGATAATTAAAATATTTTATATAATATATATATAATGGCACTATTAATTACCAGTTCTACTCAAGCTCGTTATGGCGATTCAGATTTCCAAATAGAGAATGCTTATTCCTATAAAAATTTTTTAAGTAATCCAACTATTATTCCAAAAAATTCTGCTGTATGCGTTCAGTCTATTAAGTTTAATAGGCAGGGTCATTTTGTAGTAAAAGGTGGAGATTACATCTCATATGTATTAAATAGTAAAAGGCATTCTTCCGTAAATAAATTAATTGATAATAATACTATGACTACGATTGCTTGGGGTATTAAACCTGGGACTTATAATTCTAAACAATTCGAAAAGGCAATTAAAATTGGGTTAGATTCTGCGATCCAATGCCACCCTGATATGGAAAAAGTAGTTGTTGAGAAAGTTATAACTGCTGGTAAATTTGCTGGGTATAAGATTACTACAAATCAAAAAGTAGCACCAACCGATCAAACTGAATTGATTAAAGCATTCCCTATCATTGATATTTATAATAACTCTGGAGACCAAGGCACAGGACAAATCCCATATTCTCTTATTGGTGGGGCACCTATCTACCCTATGTGGACTGGTGGATTAATGAACGCAGATTCTACTGTTCCCTTTACTGCTAATACTTCTACTTATGAATATACAGCAGGAACTAAAACTGGCACATTTAAAGGTGGGTTTGGTCTTCAGGGATATACATTGATGTATAGTCCCACTTGTCCTGTATCTCTTCAGGGTGGAGGTTATCAAGTTGGAGTGGATCAATATGTAGGAACAGAAGCAGGTAGAACTCCAACTGCCTATGAGTGGATTAGTAGTTTATGTAGACCTATGGCGGTTGGTTATGACGCAATTGCTAATGCGGCTGGAGACGGAGATTGGTATGATTATCATAATGTAGGAGTAACTATTCCTCCTTGGACCTCACTTGGAGGGGGTGGGGCATTATTTAATCCAAATGTTCGTCCTCCGAGTGGACCTGGTAATTGGACTCAATTTGGAGATTACTGGTGTGCCTGTAGACTAAATATAGAGACTTCTATTTATGAATTACAAGTTGGTTATTATGGTTTACGACCTGGCGTAGCGTCTTTTAATAATTTACCACCACAGGGAACTAATGATAAGTATACGTCAAAACTTCGGTATATGAATCAAACTAAAGACCATTCTGTTACTAATTGTCCCACCGAACTTCAGTATTGGAAGGCTACTGGAACTAGAGTAGAGACCACACTGGCCGCACCTGGTTCTGTTGCTGGACCATATGATATGAAGGCAAATGCTAATGGTTATAAAGCGTTCAGGTGGGAACTCCAAGGCGAGAATGTATTTTTATATGCTGTAAAAGCAGACAATACAGAAGATTTTGTTGTATCTATTACTGAAGACCCTACTATAAATTTCCCAGCAATCAGTCAAAATCAAGTTAGACTATACCCTAAACTAATGGTATATAATGACGACGTATTAGCAGGTAATACAAATTTAACCATTAGTGGTTTTAAAGGACGAGATATGGGAGAGACTGAAGGTGCTGGAACCTCGATAGAACATTTTGGTAATGGTTTTTATGAAAATAATATTGGGGATCAAGTTGCCGAAGAAATTGATAGGAGGGGTGTTTCTTCCGATCCTGCTTTTGCTTATACGAGAGTTGGTTATGATATTGCTACAGATATTATTGATTATGTGCCTCAATATGTTCTCGGAATAACTCCTGAAATACAACCCCAATTTCTAATTACTCAACCTGAAGCAAATACGAGGGAACTATTAGGTTTTGATAAAAGTTTTATTGCTGGGACATTAGACGCTGGTGCTAGTAGTCGCGGTGGTTATACATTAACATCCGTAAATGTTCCAAACGCACAGGGGCAAGAACATTCTTTATTTGTAAGGTGTCCTACATTAACGCAAATGAGTCAAAACTTCGGTAGAGGTGGAATGAGTAAAATAATCCACCACATTCCTCAATTTGATAATACTGGTAAAAGTATTGGTTCTTTATTTTTTGAGAACACAAGTCCTATGTATCTTCGTTTAGGAAATACGGAAGACATAATGCTTAATGAACTCCAAATTGACATTGTTGACAGGAACGAGCAATATGCCTACGAACTTGACGGATCTACAATTGTAGTTCTCCATATCAAACCTGAAAATCAAATTTAACACAACAATACAAAAAAAAATAAAAAATAAATGTGTGTAAATTAAAATATAATATATATATATTAGAATGACTGGAGCATATTTACCTGAATTAATTATTAAAGAACAAGAGGAGGAGGAATTAAAAGAAGAAGGACACGCATTAGATAATCTAACGAGTGAAGAAGAAGACTTACCAGTTAAACCACCACCAGTCGTCCCTATTCCTCAAGAAAAGATTTTTAAAAGAAAAGCATTAAAAGTAAAACCAGTAATAGACGATACCCTATCTCCAGTTTCACAGAAGGTAGAATTTTTAGTTAATGATCCAGTCGTTAATGAATCACAATCAGAAGAAGAACTAGAAGAAGTTAAACCTATTGAGGAACCAACCGAACCAGTCAATATTGTATTAGAAGAAAAAGCACAAGTAAAAAAACCAAAACAAAAAAGGAATATTTCTCAAAAACAATTAGACGCGTTAGCACGTGGTAGGGCAAATAGTTTAGCAAAACGAAAAGCAAAAGCAACAATTAAAAAAGAAATTACATTCACAGAGGAACCACCACTTAAAGAAATCGCCAAAAGCGAACATACTATCATTAAAAAAAGTGTGGGTAAAAATGAAATGGAGGATGCTATCCAAAATGCGATTCTAACATATGATAATATACGGAAACAACGGAAAAAAGAAAAAAAAGAATTAGAAAAGAAAAATCAAGTAGACCAAAGGTTAGTCCAGCAAATCAATAGAGCAATGGACCCTTCGAATCCTGATTATTGGTCTTCGTGTTTTAATATTACATAAATAAATATAATATATATGTTATAGTAAATGGAATCTAATAAAGAAGAAAAAATTGATAAAGATGTTGATAAAAAAGGAAAAAAGCAGAAATCATTAGAAGTTTTACCTGTTAATGACCCTGAAGAACAGGACGACTGGGGGACAGAGGTTCACGAAAATTTACCGCAAGTAGGAGGATTTGGTGGTGGATCCCTAACCTTAATCATAGGGGCGGTCCGTACTGGTAAAAGTACGTTGTTGTCTAATTTCTTCCTTAACCCTGAATTTTACGGACAGGAACTATTTGATTATGTAAAAATTATGAGTAATACTATTTCTAATGATATTACGAGTCGCTTTATGAAAGAAGCATTTGACGTTTCAGATTATTATGACGACTCAATCATTTCAGGTATTATAGAAAATCAAAAAAAGTTTGATAAAAAAAGTCAACCAAAAATAGCAATTATAGCAGACGATCTTTTGGGATCCGTGCCTAGGTCAGGATTGTTATGGTCGTTGTGTAGTCGTTATAGGCATTACAATATTCGTATGCTAATTATAAGTAGTCAAAATTACAGGCAGGTTAGTCCAATCGCAAGACAGAATTGTCAAAATTTAATTATTACCAGTCCGTTTCCTAATCAAAAAGAAATGCTGAAGATTTCAGAGGAGTTTGGCGACGTTCTAGGTGGAGACAAGCAATTCCTTAAGATATTTAAATATGCTACTCCTGATAGATACGATACATTACACATAAATTTACAAGATAATCCTGTAACTGCTTGGAGGAATTTTACAGAAAAAATTGCCACAGGAAACGTGACGCATTTTGATACTGGTAGTGTTGATATTGGAGAATATGAAGGTAAGGAACAAGCAAACGAAGCAATCCCTAAAGAGGATCTGTAAATTCCTTTTTATCTTGGAAATAATTGCGGTTTTCTAATAATGGATAATATGCGTATTCTTCTACGATTAAATTATATATATAGTTATAAGGTTTATAGTTGTCCTCCATATTATATTCTAAAAGGATAAATATTTCCTGTTTTGGTTTGCCTTCTCCCTCACGATAATATGGTTTGATATGTTCGCTTGGGTCATACCATAAACATTTACGAGTCCGCATATGTGAATGTATATTTTTACGACTTGTCTTACAACCACAGTTCGGACACATTATATATTTACCCTTTTTATTGGGCGGTGTATCAACATCACGATACCAATTCTCAACACCTCGCATAACCGAAGGATGCTTTGCTAATAAGAGTATTTATAATTTTTAATATATTAAAACCTAAATTAATTTTCTGAAAATATGATAATTAAAAAATCCTAAAATATAAACTAGGCAACCTAGGCAACCACTTTCTTTTTATTAAATTTACGATTTAAATTATGAGTTGCCTTGGTTGACTTGATTTTTAAAAATATATAATCTGAAGAATCTATTTCATTGTATTTTAGTAAAGCAAAAAAACAACTCAAAAACATAATGTAATCCGACGCTTTTATTTTTTCACAATTACGTTTTTGTTTGGCAATTACTTCCATAAAATCTTTTAATACTTTAATCTGTAATTTATAATTTATATTTGCTTTATAACCATTTAATATAACTTGTTTAGAATATGTCTCGTATAATGTTTCCCAGTTATCTATCGTAGTTGGGTAATTACCGACTAATTCATTTTCATAAAACAAATATAATTTATAATATGTTTTCATTTTACTATTAATTATATTTTTATTTTTAAGTCTTAATTAATAATAACTCTCAATCTCTAATATGTACTCACTCATAACATCAACGTATTTTATAAAATAATGTCTTTCTTTATTATATTTCCTTGCTCTATCGGTATAACCTTTAGACTTATCATATAATCTTTGATATGCTTTTCTATCCTCTGCGTTCTTATGATACGTTTTTTTTTGGTCTGATTTATATTTATCAGGATTATTTTTCCTAAATTTAATAGACCTCAACCTATTTTTCTCTCGTTTTTGTTCTTCGGTAAAAACCATTATTTTCTTTAATAATATTAGTTTTATATTTTTAAGTAATTATTTTTAAGTCTTAATCTAAAAATAAACTAAATATTAAATCTTCAGGAATTCTATATCGCGATTGTAATGTTGATGCTTTAATAATAGTCTCATTACTATCATTAGCAATTCCTCGTCTTTCTGTATTACCTAGATTTGTTTTATGTAGATTACCTACCATATTACCACAGGATCCGCTATTATCACATAATTTATTATCCCAATCTTCTTTGTTCGTCCAAAATCTAGTTCTTTTTTTATAACCCCAATCACTATACATACAATAGTCTACGTCATAAAAAGGAATATCTTTCATTATTAATCTATCTTTCATTCTACCAGTTTGCGGATTTTCTATCCACCACAAAGTAGGATTAAAATAATTGATTATTTCTAATGTTTTTTTTATTAATTTGTCTCCTTCTATCATAAAATTCTCTTGGGTTTCCTTTGTATATAATTCTCCTTTACGCATTCTACCCAACCAACCGTCTTGTAATTTACTATATTCTATACAGGGTGGACTAGCAGTCACACAATCAAAATAATCTTTATCATATTGTTTATAATCAAAATCCATTATATCGCATTTATGGTCTGCTTCCATAATTAAATCTACTGAAACAGATTCCCAACCTAATTGATCGCATACCTTACCTATAGACCGAGTGCCACTATATAACTCGAGAATTCTAACCATTTAATATATGTAATATTTTTTATAATCTAATGTTTTTTTTTAAAATATCTTTTATTAATATATAATGGATAGTTATGGAATTCGCGAAGCTCAAATGGCAGGAAGGTCTGCTTCTTCTTACGTTAATGAATATAATGATAATATTAGAAGTAAAAATACAAAAGTACGACAGGACGCAAAAAAGAATGCTACCGATATACAGAACCAAGCGTCAAGTGTAGCAGATAGAAATGTGGCAATGGACGCTTACCATTCTCTAGGTGCTATTCATACTGGATACGAGCATTACCAAATGTTAAAAAAATATGGAAGTTATAGCAACGCATTAATTACTGGAACTAAAAATAACATTTATAATTTAACTCAAGGTAAACTGGGATCAATCCCTATGGGTCCGCAAGAAAAAATAACTAGAGATACTTTAGATAGGGCAGCCGCAGTAGTTCCCTTAAACAAAAGTCAACTCGCACGAGGTAAAACTGCTATTATTTCCGCACAAGCAGAAGATTATAATAAGACTGGTTTTAAAAGTGGTTTAAATCCTGAAGAATCACTCGCCCAAATACGATCAAAGGGAACAAATCTTTCGACGGAGGGTATGTCATTAGAAAGCAAACTTGGAAGAGGTATTGCTAAAGGTAGTGGTCTAGGAGAAGGAGCCGCACACACCGTAGGACTTTTAGCAGGAGGTCTAGAAGCAGGAGCACAATTAGGAATGACCGCATTTGAGGATTTTTCTGATGGTGGTAAAAAATTTAAAAGTGAAAATTCCAATCAAGAAGTAGGAGACGTAGCAGGAATGATTGGAAACGCATTAGGAGTCGTAAGCACATTCGTCCCTGTTCTAGCACCTCTAGGTATGGTAGCAAGTGGAGTATCTGCTGTAGAAGATTGGATTGGTAGTAAGAAAGCAGACGCAACAGCATTACAAACTAATACAGATAACGCACGAGCACAAATAGGAACTACTATCTCGGCAAAATTACGTCCTCAACAATCAACGGCAACATATACAGGTCAAACATCACTCCAAAAGGTATCAGGGCAATCCTCAAGTTTTTAGAAATTGGAAAACTCAAAAAACCGCAAATGAAAACAGGAGGAGCAACTCTGTATAATTCAGAGTTGAGATTTGGTAAATATCTCAATATCGGTTGGAATAAATGGGTTTTCTGAATTAATAACTTAAAAATAAAAATATAATATATAATAAGATAATAATGGATTATAAATTCCCTGCCGAGATTACTGACATTGAGGATTGTTTTTTACGCGTAAATGTTTATAGAGATAGCATACATCAAGATCCAATTAAAATGAGTTCACTTTTAACATATATTAAAACATATAATAAATTGAGTAGAGATATAGAATACGATGATAATGACGACTATTTTATGAATGACCCTAAACGAGTAATTAATTTTATTAAAAATATGCCTGGTAGGGGTGGGGTGGGTATTTCTACTAATACACAGCGTAATTACTTTAGTGCTGTTATTCAGTTGGGTCAAGTATGCCTATTACCACGTCCACTTATGAAAACATATATGTTGGAGCGAGAAAAACTAAATAAAAATTATGAGAAGAAACTTGCTAAATCCGAGTTTGAGGAAAAAGAAAAAGAACAAGTCCCTATCCTAACTCAATTTAATATTCGCGAGATACTACGAGACATTCCTAATAGAGACGAAGAAGTGAGAATCTTTTTAAATTACGACGGACTAGATTATCGTATTTCTGAATTTGATGTTTATGATAAACTTGTTTATTGGGTAACTATGTGGATATATCATTTTAATAGACTACGCAATGACCTATGCTATTGTGATATGTTGACTCAAGTGGAATTGGAAGTACACCCCAAACGAGATATAGGTAGTTTCCTCGTCCAACAATATAACGGCGACTGGCATATACTATTAGGGGATTGGAAAACTAAACGCCAAGACGACGACTCGAAACGATTAAATATGAAAGGGGGGTCTATGATTAATGGACTACTAACTAAATGGTTTAATGCGAATGGGAGAGAAGGACCTTTTATTAAGAACCCTAGAACAAATACTAAAATGTCAAGTAAAATGTTTACTGACTTTATGTTAAAAATGAATGATAAATATTTAGGACACCGAATCGGAACACGGATGCTTCGTAAGATATTCTATTCTGAAAAATACGGAGACTTTATTAAAACAATCAAAGCAGACGCAGAGCAAAACCTACACAGCGTAGGAACCGCTATGAATATTTATACGAAAGAAATTCCCTCTCCAAACGTCTAATCAAACCCCTTGGGAATTTTTGTATGATAATAAATAATAATATTATCAAAAATATATACATATGTAATTACATATATATTTATTCTAATCGAAACTAATTATAAAATGTCCGTAATTAACTTTTAGTTTACCTGACAATTTGGTTTTTAATATTTTCTTTTCTTCTAATTTTTTTAAAGTTTTTTCTGAAATAACTGGAAAATATTTTTCGTCAATTTTAGAATCATTATTAATCCATTCTACCGCTTTCCTCACTGAAGGCGAGTCTCCAAATGGTAATATGATTTCCAAATCTTCTACAACTTGATCTATTGTTTCATATACGTCGTGAGTTAAAATATATCCATTTTTACTATATGCGATTAATTTTTTTGCTTTCTTCATTACCATTTCTCTCGTTTGAGAACTATTAATTTTAGATTGATTAATACTTGACAGATATGTAATTAACTGGGATAGAGTATCAATACATAATTGATTAGGTAGAAACAAAGCAGTAGGATTTAGAGTAGTCCATTCGTCAAGTTTATTTGTTAACTGGTGCTTATTAAAATCACACATATCCTCAATCTCAATGTTTAAGGATTCGCAGACACTAATTAAATCTTTACGCGAGAAGGTTTTATGGATAATCATTTTATATATTATATAATAAATGTTTTTTTTTTAAGTAATTATTTTTCAGTAAAAGTATTCCAATCCAAAGTTGTCTTTTTGGGAGTACCATTTGCTTTTAATAATGTTTGTGCCAAATTAGGGTCTCTCTGTATATTTTTAACAATCTTATAAATCACTGAACTATTCTCGTCTATATTTGCTGGGGACATATCACTATCATAAACTTCAGTTACAATTTCAGTTAAGACCGAAGGTTCTATAACCGTAAATATCATTCCTCCATCAGAACTCGCAAATGCGAAGTCTCCAAACAAGTTTTCTTTATTTGCTACAGCAACAATAGGTAAAGGCGATTTATCCTTGATGTAATTTGCCTGTGAAGCAATAATACTTGATTTAATTAAGTAATAAGGCGATTTCATTTTAGTCGGTAGATTTTCACAAATAATACTCATACTGGTTTGAGGATTTACTACTTCAGGATATATCTGTGGTTGGTTCTGTTCGCCGTTAAGGTAGCACCACCTCCCAACTCCAAATGGAGCCTGCGTGGAGGAAAACTCACCAGCAGAGGGGATATCATCAGCCGCAATAGCAGTCGCCACCTCAAATCCTAATGAATGTCCGAACCATAAATTAGTAAGTAAAGGTGCTGGGACTTGTAATGTAAACATAGGTTTTTGATATGCGTTTTTAATTTGAGTAGGTAAATCTTTTTGTGGAATATCAGCATTCGTAGTAAGTGGAGTAATCGCATTATAATTAACCCTCGTTAGTTTTGATTGTCTATTGACCGATAAGTCAGTGGGATTAAATTGTGAAAAAGACCAACCCATAATACCAAATAAAGATTTCTTCCATACACTTTCTTTTTTAATTCCAAAGTCTTCTAAAAAGATACCACAATGACTATCATATACAATAAATTCTTCTAAATTTTGGTTTAGTTCTTCGTATAATTGTGCTGGAGTAATGATTCTAGAGTCCCCAGCGTTTTTTGCTTTAACGTCCCAACCTATAAATCCAGCATTATCAGTCCTAAATGTTCCTCTAGTTATAAATCCGCCTACTCCTACGACACCTGTATTAGGATCCCAACCGTT
>TARA_R110000803_G_scaffold47825_7_pt1 | contig 15538 bp, 6 predicted proteins | sample TARA_R110000803 | Tara Oceans TARA_R110000803 (sample SAMEA4397772) | marine metagenome | biome: Polar Biome; feature: [SRF] surface water layer (ENVO:00010504); material: water (ENVO:00002006), including particulate matter (ENVO:01000060) such as... | depth 5 m | reverse complement strand
CTCGACCACTGTGGTGGTAGCACTGCTAGTAATGGGAGGTGTTTAGATGACCACGCTACCTCTACGAGTAGTACTTGGTATAATTCTTCGGGTATTAATTGTGATGGGTGTTTAACTTTATGGGCTTCTGCCAGTAACTCAAATGACCAATACATGGGGGCGATAAATAATCCCGATGCGACACCGTATTATGATGGTGTTTATAATGGGGGTGCGTCAACAAGTGGATACGATATTAATGTTAATAACAGTAAAATATATGGTAATACTATTAAGGGTGGTTTTCTTTCTCCAGTTGCTGGTGTGTATACCTTAGAATGTAAATTAGGTGTAACCACAAAAAACACGACATACTCAAACCCAACACCAGGTGATCGAGCTAAATGGTTGGGTGTCGGGTTATCTTTTTGTGACGCAGTTACTACGAATTGTGACGCTGATTCGAATTGGACATATTCTGGAGGAACCACAATATATGGTAAGGTACCACCAATAGATGAGACGATAGATGGTGATTGGGTTGACTTCAACGGATACGCTGGGACCCAACCTGTTACTTTATCCATACTGGGGTTATTGAATAGTTCGTCATCCGAAGGTAGTGTTATTTGGGAGAATATATTCTTGAGTGAAGGTATGGGTGTTAGGTTGTCGGTATTACCACTTAATAGTAATAGTGATACTGACCCCAACGCAGGTGGTCTAAACTCAGCAGCAATAGGGGTGTGTTATAATTGTTTAGGTGGTAGTAGTACGAGGGTAATAACAACTTTCCAAGTCCACAGAAACTCAAGAGAGATAAGTGAACTAGATAGTAATAGGACAATAAAAGAGCCGTTAGTAGGGTCTTTATATTTCCCACAATACTTTGTTGATGAGGATGAGAGTTATGATACTGGAGAACGACCACTTGGGGGTTCTTGTTGTAGTGTGTCAAATGTTATCCCAGAACAGGGGTGGAATCACCCAATAAATACGATAAGTGAGAAAGCTCGTAGAAATAACTGGTTTAATTATTCTTTATTGTATGCTGGTCAGGTTGTGAGTAATAACGCAATGGAGACAAGATATTATACTGATAGTTACGGTGACCCGTTAGGTGGAACACCAATACACAATGGGAAATACTATACCCTACAAACCATCGGAGGGACGAGCATAGTTGAGATAACCAAGGACCTACCAAACTTCAAAGATGGGATAAACCAATGGTCATCAATCGATAAGGATTTACCAACAACATCAGCGGTTGGGGGATATGATGACTTCACAACAAATAATACTGATTATTCTGTATTCGACACCAATGGAGATGGTACTGGACAACAATATAACCAAAAGAAATATTTCACACCCTACGATAATTTATTATTTAGGGTTGGTCAACAATGGCCTAGAGATGAGGGTGAGGACGGTACTACCATCTTAGCTGAGGTGAGTGCAATGCCTATGTGGTATTCTTGGACCTTGGGGTCTTGGAATATCCCAAGTAATTGGATATACCCAACAAATCTAAATAACCCAACAAATAATTACTCAATATCGAATCATAATATCTACACATCTGTACCGTCAAGTTTATCAGAAGACCCTGGTTGGAGAGAGTGGGTTCGAAGAGTACCACATGGATGGTATGGTAATAATACCTTTTGGTGGGATAATGTAGTACCAACAGAGACGATATTAGATAATGGTGTTGTTACATCACCATGGGGTCTGGGTTCTAGTTTTAATAACGATATGGGGGCCTCTAACATAGATTTTAATGCGTACCCAATTAGGAGATACTACCTATTTGGTTTATATAACAATCTAAATCCAATAGATAAGGTTAAAAAACTATTGGGATATAATACAAACCTTTATTAATTATGGAGAGAAAGAAAATATTATCTACGGAATATAAGTCAGTTGACTCAGAGGGTATTGGATATAACGCTAATATTGATTTATATCAAAATAATAAACCATTACCGGTTGGTGAGGTTGTTAAAGTTGTTAACGTAGCGGAACAATTTAATAAGGAGAGACAAGAATCTACTAATTACAGACTAACCTCGACAGTACTACCAATTATTTACTACCCCCAAGAATATTATTGGTTGGGTAATTTAATGGATAATGGATTGCAGTCAATAACTGGGATAACATCAACATCTCAAACGAGTTCCTTGAGGGTTGGTAATTACGACTTATCGAACATTCTAACCTTAAATGGACCAAACCCAACAAACGAGAATTTCAACATTGATGATGTGGATGATTGGGTGGGTCAAATTATCTATCCATATGAGAGTGACTACCTTAAATTATATGAGATCCCCCAATTCAATACATCCCGACTTTATGTTGACGAAGACGATAGTAGATTTGTTATTGATACTGGTATTGACGAATACATTAAGAATAGAATTGAAACCCACCTATCAAGTGAGTTATCAATGATAAACATAGGGGATTGGTTTGGTGGTAGTCAATTTGTTTTAGAAGACCCATCTTCGGAAGGAGAGACGTTGAAAATAAGAAATCAAGGATTTAAGGGTTATAGTCAAGATGGGGTGCCGTTCCTATTTAGTATCCCTGTTAAAACAGAACAAGGTTGGTTCACTGCTTTATATACACCGTTTGAACATAATTTAGAGGTTGACGACTACGTATTTGTTAAACCAATAGAGAGTAATAACGATGGACTATCTACCCCAAATTATATGTGTGACCCAACTATGTATGGGTTTAAGAGAGTGATAGGTTCTTCTTGGGATTATGTGGGTGATAAATCTAAACACTATGTGATAATTGAACATAAAACCGAATACCATAGTGATTGGTACAATGTCTTATTACAGAGTAGTGGTTTAGTTGTTGATTATAATTACGGAGTTAGGTCTTCACAAGGGTTTGTTAAGAGAGTTAATGGTTATTCGGATGGAGGTGTTGTTAAACTCGTTAGTTTTAATCCTCCTTCGAGTCCATTTACAAACATTTCGGGTGTTGGTATTCAGGTAACAATACCCGGTGGGTATTCTCACGGATTAGAGAAGGGGGATAGTATATTATTAACTTTGGGTGACTACGCTGAAGGTACGTTATTTAACAGTTGGACTAAACCTAAATTATATAACCTTAGTGGGGTCTACGAAGTGACACAAACAGTAGATGACTTTAATTTCATTATTAGGTCAAATGAGTTGGAGGATATTGGACCTGGGGGTAACCCGATTGCTTGGTTTGGGGGTAGTTATGTTTTTCTACAACCGGGGTTTGAGGTCGAAAGAGTTACGATTTCTAAAATAAATTTCCACGTTTCTGAATATTACTTAAGAAAGGGTAAAATACTAACAACAATAAATGAGTTTGAATCAAGTGAGTTACCAATGAGTAATGGTGTGTTTGGTGACAAGAATTCGAATGTTGTAATTGAACAAGACATCAACGTTAAAGGTTTGGTGGATAATCGAGGTAGACCTCTAAGTCAGTTATATCTATCATTGGTGAAGAGATCTGGTAAATACCCTTATGATTTTACGGATGTTGAATCATTCTTCAGTTGGTTATTTAACTACCATCAAGTGTTGGTTAAAACTGGTGATGGTTTGGAGGTGGTTTCTAAGAGATGTTTACCCAATAACGATATAAATGGACATATTAAGGATGTTTCTGGTGGTTGGATGGGTGAGTATGGTGAGCACTTGGGGGATTGGTATTATATCGACTTAGTTGAATATAATAGATCAACACTAAGGGAAGAAAGGGTTGAATCTCTAAGTCACAGATTTAACACATCGTATCGAGAATGTTTCGGTGGTGTTTGTGATGAGATAATCTTAGATGTTACTACGTTTACGGGTTGGAATGTTTATGGTTCAAACACAACAACCTTAACTAAAACAATACAAGGTGGTGATGTGTTACTAGAATCAAATGTGCCAATAACAACACCTAACGAAGAGGATATGGTAGAGGGTAATTTTATTGAGTGGACTTTTAATATTAGTAATGACTACGTTGGTGATCAATTATACCTTGAGTTTAACTATAAACAAATAACATCTACTGGGGTTGTTAAGATACTAGACCCAAATGGGGTTGTTATTGAAAGTGCGAGGGTGTATCCAGGAGAGTCTTCTAGTATTAATGGAGTTGGACAGATAAACCAATATTCTACTGTGTTTATATCAACTATCGCGGGTACTCATACAATATTAATGGGGGTAACCAACTTCCCAACTCAATACACTGACCCAACCGGGACTATTGTGAATACGTCTTCAGGTGGTGTGTTTTCAGGGGTGTATTCTAACGTTAAGATTATGAAATTCTTCGGTATTCCACAGTATGGTGGTTGGGAATATAACCCATTTGGGGAGTATCAAATACGAGAATATTCTAACTTTATTGAGACCGCCGATCCAACAACATTTGGTATCCCATATTACGCTGAGTTTATTAGTGGTCTATATTATTGGAGGGATTTATTGGATATTGGTTTTTTCGAAAACATTGGTGGGGGACACGGTGTTGATTATGCGTTTCTTAATGGTCGACATTATGTAGACATTACTAAGGATTTGATGGTATCTTTAACACCTAGTGGGTCTGGGGGTGCGTCAAGTGACAATATTGTTATCGGTTGTACCGATCCATTAGCTACTAACTATAACCAATGGTCGAATCGACCATGTGGGTCGGATGTTTTACAGGGTGGTCCGTGCGTTAACGATACTAACGGGGTAATACAAACTCTAATTTCCAACCCCATGGGGTGTTGTTGTGGTTACGACTCCACGGGGACTGGTGTTCAAATTACCCAACAAAACGTATATGCGACTAAAACAACCGGAAGGTATGAAGATGGTAGTACGTATTATGATTATGGTAGGGTTAATGTTGGATGGAATCGATGTGATGGGGTTTATCCGTTCTGGAATGAGAATGAGTACTTCGGTGCCGCCCTAGTTAATCACCCAATATACACTAATAATACCAAATACGGACTTGGAGGTGTTAGTGTTGGTACGAATAATCCAGTATTTAGAGCGGCTATTGAAACTGGGGATGCTGTATATGACGTCTTCAGATTTGAGAACTACCAAGGAAATATCGCGTGGTTTGAGACTTTATATGGGACTCTAGGGGATGGATCTGGGGGTCCTACGTTTCAAAACAATAAGGGTCAAGTCCAACAGCTATCCGACAATGATTCAGTGCAAAACCTATCAACAAACCCAGGGGGTTCTTGGGGTAGTGAACACGATGGGGGTTTAACACAATGGAGTAATAGTGAAACAATAATTGACAGTGGGGGTAGTTCACACACCATAACACCCTATTACTTTGATAACGCACCTAACGTGATGGAGTTCTATAAATTTGATACATCAACATGTAAAACATGTTATGATATGGGAGGGACCTCCGGTACTGGTGATCACTTCGCACCTAGACATGGGTGGCCATTGATTGGTGTCGGAGTTGATACGTTCACCAACGGGGGAGGTATTAATATGACATATGCTGATCTTGTTGATTACCCTAAAAGTAAGAGACAATTGGATGGTGGTAGACCGGAATCAGGGGCGGGTGTTGTTGACCCTTGGTCACCAAATGATGGGTATAGTCCTAACATTGTTGCTCATAGGAGGGAATCCGATCCAAATAATTGGAGGTTCTTCTACGGTACTTGTGTTAGTACTTGGAATTGTGGGTATGATGGGACGTCAATGCCGACAGAGTGGGGGGATAATTCCGATTCGGGGTATGACACTGGAGGGACTTATAGTAGTAACGACTACAACCCAACGTCAACCCAAATAAAAACGTTTAATGGTGGTTGTAATGGAACAACTAGTGAGTGTGAGAGACATTGTGATTGTTTAATGACAACAGGTGGGTTACCTAAATCGAATACTTCATTATATGCGAACGATTTAGATAATGGGGATTATGATGTGTATAATTTTGACCAAGAACAACCATCCTACTTCGAACCAGTAATACCAGTTGGTGAGACACATTATTATGAGTTTAGGGGTAGAGTTAACATCGAAATGGGTGTTAATTTCGATGGATATGAAAAATATCACAATCCAATAAACACCAATAGGGGTTGGTCAATTTCTGGTGATTATCTCGGTATGTATACTTTTGGTCCTAAAATAACCTATTTGAATCCTTACTGGGGTGCTAGTGGTAATTTATTTAATTGTGCCGGTGCTGGTTGTACTGAAGATAACGCAATTCTTGGTATTAAATGGTTTGCTAATAGGATGAGTCAACCGGGTGATTATATGAAATACACTAGACTATATAGTGGGTTTTGGTTAGGTGTTGTGTCTGAAACAGATAAAGTGACATATATTTACGATCCAGATAATGGTACAAGTGGTGGTGTGAATAACGCCTCAATAAACCAATCAAACGGAACTGGGTTTAATGACGTTAAATGGCAACATGGGTGTGGTGGTTTTGATGTTAACGGTGGTGTGTCTTCTAATAGGATGTCATATACACCATGTAACGACCATTCCAGTGGGTCTCTTAGTTCTGACTGTGGTATCGCAACGACTCTTAGTGAGGTGTTTATGGTGGGTGTGGGTATTACCCCCAAAGATTCCAACCCTGCGTATGATGATTTAGTAGCTGATAATAAGTACGTTCCAAGTTGTGGGGAAATTGGTACAACATCATCAAAGTCAGATTTCCAAAAGGTATGGTCACAGAGTTTTTTATCGGATACGATACCACTCAAAACAGGAGATAAAGTATTTATATATACAAACTCGATTGGAGGGGCGATGAAGACGACTAATTCGTCTGATAATGTAAACACTAGTAATGAATACTTACCATCGTATTGGACAGTTAGGTTAGACCAAGTAATAATATAAATGAATAACAAACTTTCATATAAGATACGAATTTCTGATAACCCTCAGAAGATTAACTTACCAATATCTGAGGATTTTCTACCTGTTGATAATAGTGAATTGGTTGACGAAATCGCGAATAGGATAACTCAGAGGGAGATCAATAATATTGAGGATTGGGAAAAAACTAGATACTGTATTACTTGTTCCGGTGTAGATAATAGTTGTTTTACTATGAATTTTAATTTCTTTTTAGATAATGGGAGTTCAACGGACGAATGGGTTGGTGGTGGTATGTTCTTAAATGAGGATGTACAAAATAAAACACAAAGATTCCTAGGTAGTTTTTTTCGGATATCATATTACACAACACCAAATAGGGAAACACAGAAATTAGTTAGTTATTCCAACATTCCATTAATTGATCAAACAAGTGCATATGTTAAAATATGTGATGATGGTCCAGGGGGTTTATTATATTTTTGGAAGTCACAAGAAAAATTAAACATTAATAGAAATAGGTTGTATATGAAAGTAGAATTCTTCAATTCTGCCGACGGGTCAGTATACCTTTTTGGGAGTGGGTCGGTATTAGGTGGGGTGTTCCCAATCAGTAAGTATAGTGAGAAAATGGATTACGTACCAATATTATTAGATCCTAAAACAAGAACTTTTGAGGTTGACTACACAAAGTATTATTATAATAGTGGTCTACAAGAGGTTATTGTTACAAACCCAGAAGTGGGTTGTAATTTAACAATAAACATGAAAAAAATAGGTGTTGTATAATGGAGATAATTAGAAGAAAGATTTCGAGAGGTGATTTATTAGGGGATAGGACCCAATCAACCAAACCAAATATTAACCCAATTCCGTTAATAACTAATGGGATAAACCAATACCCATGTACTGACAGTGATTTGATATTTGATAAATGTTTAGTTATTATGGACGGTATTTATGTCCCTAACGATTCTAAGTGGGAGGAACACCTAGATAGTGTTATTGTTGAGTTATATAGTGGTATGATATCTAAAGTATTTAACGACGAATTTGAATATGGGAAGGATAGTTGGGACTTTAGTGGGAGTTTTACTGTTGAGGGTACTTGGAATTACCTCTATCCGTTTGTTGAGAGTGAGGGTGATAACTCAATCATGGTTGAGGTTACAAATACTACAGTGAGTCAGGGGTTTTTATATGCTAAAACTAAAGAAACTTACCCGATAAATGTTGGTCAAAATTATCGAATAAGTACTCAGATTAGTAGTAATGTCCTATCTCATCAAAATATGGTACTAATCCCCGGGGTTACTCAAACGGGATATTTGAGGTTATTTGGGTATAATCCGGTTACAACATCGTATGTATTTGGTGATTTTAATGAGGAAGAGGTTGAGGTGTTTAGTAATAGGGGGGTTGTTAGTACTAGTTTTACCGCCCCCGATAGTGGAGAATACATGTTTGGTGTGAGTGTCTACATATCAAATGCTTTTGGGACACCAGTACAAGTTGGTGATTTTATAATATTAGATGATTTTGGGGTGTTAGTTGAGACATCACCGATAGATAATTACAGCGTAGAAAATATTAAGAGAGGAGTGTACGGATTCTTCAAATCGTTCAATATTGAACCGACGGAATATAATTTAAGGTTATATCGGACTAATATTAATAATTATTTAATTAGTCAATTTAATATTGATGTTGATTCTGTTGGGTTAGGTGAATATGGTAATCAAGAGATCGATGATAATGGGATACAGACTGGGGGGTACTTATTAAATAATCCACCTAGTGGTGTTATACCGTTTTACTATTTAGGTTATCATTTATATGGGTCGATTGAACAAACGGATGATGGGGATGTGTTATTTAATGATGGTTATTTATATTGTTATGGTGGTGATGTTGGTGTGTGGGATGGTACTATTAACACATATCATACTGGAGACGTGGTTAGGGATGTGAGTGGTACGTTGTGGTATTGTAACCACACGATAGGTGTTACTTGTAATGATTGTTCACCTGAGGATGGATGTGCTTGGGTGAAATGTCTTAATGTTTCTAGTTCCAGAGAATCTAAATTAAATCTATCATTCCCTCTTTATCAAGACATAAAAGATATAGGTGTGTATCGAGATTTGATACACCCAGGGATTGGTGAAGAATGTAGTGGATCAATGAAGGAGTTAACTAAAGATTATAAGTGTCCTGTTCCGTCATATATAAGTGACGGTGGTGAGGTAATATTCTTTGATTATGACATTGATAGTGATGTTGTTGTTGAGAGACCTTGTTGTGAGGATTATAGTGAATACGGTTTTGTCTGGTGGGAAAACAAGTGTTATCGGGATTATGGAAGTGTAAACCAAGGACTAGGTAAAGAATTGTTTAATCTCCCATATGACCTTTTCTATTACAACACTAGTGACAATGGTACTGATTATTATGGAGGTCCAAACCTACTACCAAATGAGGCTTACGTTGATTCTGGTAGTTTTGGTGAGGTAATAGGTGATAGTGGTAAGAGGGTGTTGTTATATACTCCTTTAATTGAGAATCTTATTGATGGGGAGACTTACATTATTAAATCAAAGATGGTTATGGGAGAATATGAAAATACGACTCTTAGTAATATCATGTGGGGGGCGACTTCTACACTTGACGATAATTGGGGTTATGTATATTTTGAGAATTTTGAGACTGGTAGTATGTTAAACTTCTTTCCACCATTTCCATGTAAAAACCCAGGTGGGGGTGATAGTTTCGTCGACGTGTCGATAAATAATGGAGAATATGAGGTTAAAACATCAAGTTGCAATGGAATAGCTGTTGGTGTACCAGTTAGTTTGGCTCAGGGTATTGAGTATAGGGTTTCATTTAGATATAAAGCTTTATTAGTCCCTAGTATCGTTCAACCACTAACAAATGGGTTAGATTTAACTTTTTCATTAATGGATCCAAATAATAATGTTGTAAGTGGTTCCCCCGATGGTGTTTCGGTTGGGTATATTAATGACTATTCATTTACTTTTGTGTCACTAGCTAACGGTGTTTACAATATGGAATTTCTACTATCGAACCCAAATGACCCCAACGGTAGTTTGTGTACCTCTTTAGGTACCCCTTGTATTGGTCCTGAACAACCCACCTTCGGGTTTGGGTTGGAGTATCTTTTGGTTGAAGAGACCCCTCTATATTACACATCGGATGAAAACGCCGTTGTGACCCCAACGAAATATTGGACAAGTAACTCGTATAATCCATCGGACGGTGTTGTTGAAGTCGAGTTAGAGAGTGAGGTAAGATTAGATGGTGTTAACCAAGTCAGTTTAAGGTTAATTTGTGACGTTAGGGAGGTGATAACGAATGACCCATTGAAGTTTAATTTAATAGTTACGGATATCTCCTTTAAGAATGATCAAAAACCTAATTTTTTGGGTTGTGAAAAGACCCACTTCTTAAATGTGTTGGATAACATATATGGGGGTATTCAGAAAACTTCAGTACCATATGTGACGACAGTTAGTTCTAGTAACTCACAACTAACAGTATTGTCTGGTCCTGGTGAGAACGCTGATTGTGATGAGGTTTCAGATGTTATTGGTTGGTATTGTGATATGGGGAGGGAAAATGCTACAACACCCGTAGACGTTTTTGATGGGTGTGTTGGTACGGACGTCGCAATCCCAGGTGTTACCTTATATTCGTCGATAGAGGAATGTCTAAATAATACTTTCTGTCTTGATGTGGTTGGTTGTAGGGATAGTAACGGAATTAATTTTAACCCACAAGCAACTAAACCTTGTTGGGATAATCATTATAATGATTGTTGTATCCTAGAGGTTGAGGGGTGTGTACATATTGAATCTACAACGTATATTCCGAACTCAACAATAGATATGGGAGAAGGGTTTTGTCATTTCTTACAGGGGTGTCCCGACCCAACAGCTGGTAATTACTGTGTGCCGGGGGTTGGTCTTGGTGGTAATATTGTTAATTGTACCGATTGTTTTGGTAATGCACCCTCGTTCTTATATGGTAACCCTCTTTACCCTAATGCGATAATACCAGGGACTTTTGGAGATAATAGTTGTTGTTATTTTGACCCAGCTTCTAATTTAACCGTTGGGTGTATGGATATTTATGCTGTTAATTACGACGCAACAGCTCAGATTGATGATGGTAGTTGTACATATGCAACAACATATACGATGTATTGTTGTTTCGCTCCCCAACCGGGTAGTACGTGTCAAGACTTCTCAACAACGAACCCAAATACATATAATCAATTCGTAAATGATGTTAGGTGTGAAACAACATTTAATGTTTGTACAACGAATAATAACTACTGTGTTTTCTAAGGAATATAAATATGAAGATTAAAAATAGGATAGGGTGTTTGGAGAAGGGGTCGACTAATTACGATGAGACGGCGTCTATTATGTGTAGGGGTTGTTGTTCTAATGTGGAGAAGGATGAGGTCACTAGACAATTCTTAGAGTTACTTAGTAGTGACACCACTACTGAAGTTAGTAGTGTTAAGATTAGTTCGTGTGTTGATAACAATAAAGGTAACACACAAGGAGGTGTTGTGGTTTGGGATATTAGTACTTCGGTTGAAAAACAACAAGAGTGTTGTTATGGGTTATCGAACGATGGTTATATTTGGGACCGATTTGGTAGGAGGTGTGTTATTGATAATGGGGTTGTGTTTACCGAAGAAGTTGGTAATAGAAGTGTTATCGGTTATGATGGACTAATACCTATTTGGTATACTATGGGTTCAGCTCTAGAACACTCTAAAATAATAGGATGTCAAGGATACCAAACACATAACATAGATGGTAGAAATGGGTACATTTCTTGTGGTAATAAGTCACAAACAAACAAGGAGTATAGTCCACAAAATTGTACAATGGGGGAGACTCGATTTGATGGGACTATTACCTTTAATGGTATAAAGAACAATGGGGTTAATATGGAATCATGTTGTCAACAATGGAGAGAATATGGGTACATTTGGGATGGGTCGTCATGTAGACCACTAGCAACACCACTTACTTGGTCTTGTGTTAGGGGGGTGGTAACTGAGATATATGATGGGAGTGGTGAATATGGGTCGTTTAATGGATGTTTAACAATGTGTGACGGTAAAGTTGGTGATTTGACCTATGATTGTGATTTTGGTCAATGTAGGGTAAATTCTACAGGTGACGGTGAATACTTCGGACGAAGGGCGTTAAGTAATTGTCTTGAGGGTTGTAATAATTGTGGTGACCAACCAATTTGTTGTGATTTAGATGCTAATAATTGTGATACTAGGTGTAAGTTAGCGTTAAAGTACAATAGTTGTGCTTGTGATAATAATAAATGTTCATATATTAATCTAAGATAGTTATGTCAGGACAATTACCAATTAACCCACTAGGGTGTGAAAGAAAACTATGTCTTAGTTTTAATTTTGTTGATATAATGTCGATATTGACGGTAAATCTAAGTGTTTTTGGTGTGGGGGTTTGGAGGAATAGGACAAATACCACAATACCAAACCATTGGTCAATAACACAACCATCTTATGGGGTTGCAAATATTTTTGATGAGACGTTATTTAACACAGGGGTTATTAAGTTATATGAGGATGGGGTGTTTGTTGATAAGGCGTACCATGTTTCTGGAGGTGTGAGTAATTACACATACAAACTATATTACTTTAATGGAGGTGTACTAAATGAAATCATAAACCTAAACACTATTAAAGTACTAACACCAAACGCTTACGTAATTAAGATAATAGATTCAACACAACAAGGTGACAACGGACTTGATTGTGAGTATAAGTACTCGTTCTCAATTAACTCATCAAACTCATTTATTCCAAATAACTCGTTTGGTAATTTATGGTGTAATAAGTGGGGTTGTAACGACGCAAGTGCTAATAATTTTGTTACTTCAGTTAACGCTAATAATGGTTCTTGTGATTATAATAGTAGTGATGATGTGTATGGTTGTACTAATATCTCAGCTTGTAATTTTGAATTTACCGCTAATTTAGATGACGGGTCGTGTACCTATAATTGTTATGGGTGTACCGACCCTAGAGCCAATAATCATAACACAGCGTCGTCGATTCCGTGTAATGGTACGTTTATTAATTGTGTGGTCCCTGGTGAGAATTGTTGTTGTGATTACTTAGGTGAGGTGTTTGGGTGTCTTGATGTCTACTCATTGAACCACGATGTGAGTGCCACCATAGATGATGGTAGTTGTACGTATTTAATAAATGGATGTACTAATCCACTAGCCGATAACTTTAACCCAACAGTGAGTAATGATGATGGTAGTTGTGAGATACCAGGGTGTACGGACGACGGTACCGACCAATCTTTCCCCGGTAGACTAATAACGTTTGGGACCGCTTCCAACTATAACAAAAAAGCAACGTACGATAATGGATCTTGTGTTTATGACGATTGTTTTTATGGTTGTACCGACCCATCTTCTACTAATTTTAACCCATCGGCTACTTGTGATGATGGGAGTTGTTATGGTGGGTGTTGTGGTAAGACGGATAGTGGTGAATATGTAATAACTGGACATACTTCTAGTAAACTATCTGAGGTAATGTGGCCTAGTGTCTCAAATACAACCAATGTATTAATCGCAACAACAGATGTCGGTTTTATTGATAGGTATGGGGCTAATCAATATTACCCATTAAAGAAGAGAGTACCATCAAAAGGAGTATATAATGGGTGGACTGAAATTAGGGAAAATTTATATACTGCATATACGATAGATAACATACATTATTGGGATTATGATAACATAGGAACCCCGATAGTTGGTCGAAGGAATGTGGGTGATGGTGTTACAACCAGGTTTGCTGTTAATATGGTTAACTGTTGCCCAGGGTGTCTTTATCCAGACATTAAAGAGGAATGGAGCTTAGGTCATGTTTTTCCACCACAAATAGAAAATAATGTATTTATAGATAGAGGTCAAATATCAATATTTGAGGACCACTATAGAATAAGTGAAATAAAACGAATTGAGGATTTTGGAACATATCAGGGAGGTTTCTTCAATATAATAAAACAAAATTAAAAAGTAATATGGCAACGGGTAATTACGGAATTAGGAGACCAGCGGATGTTTCACCAGATGATATTGATATATTTTTACACTATACACCGAGTAGAGATGCTGGGTTTAGTGATACATTCATAAAATTATCACCGAGTAGTGATTATATAAAACAATATAGTAAACCATCCTCAGGTGGTATCGGTATTGGTATAATGGAGGGTATGTATAATTTAGAGTTACCACCAAACATATTTAACGCTAAGGGGATTTATACACTCGTATTAAAACCTAGGGAGATAATTAAAGAAATAACAGATTGTGGTAATTTAGCTGCTATGCCAGAGGTTAAGGGTATTGTGTTGGATCAAACGGATCTGGGTAGTGAAGGTGTAAATGGTGGTTTAGTTGGGTACCGTATTGAGTATTACGAACCAAACAATAGTAGAAAGATACCTAATCTATTTAGGATTGTCACATCCTCTAATTTATGTGAACCCGTGAATAGTCAATTGTCGAATACAACCCAGAAGGCAATAAGATATAATTTTAACGATACTGGTAATTTATTGTTTTTAACTTTAACACCTAGTTCGGCTCCCAACGTCAAACCAAATTCCGAACCCTTCTTGGGTACTTCGGGTCAGAGGGTGAGTATTACAAATACATTCTTTAACCCACTAACTATTGAGATAGAGTTAACAGAACACGATTTTGATACTTTAGGGTATGGGTTATTTGGTAACCAAACGAAATCGATACAAGACGGTGTGTATACTGTATACGATAATAATGATGATATTTATAAACAATACGACCTCTATGAGATTAAAGATAATTTCAATGACTCATTATATGAGGTTAGACAAGAAAGGACAACAATAGACTACACTAAGGAATTTACTAAGATAAAAACATTATAATGGCTTATAAGAAAGTAATAGGTAATTACCAATCTAACTCTGATTTTTCACCGGATTTGGTGGGTTTTCAAATAACCGAAGGGAGTCAATTATTTACCCTAAGTAATTTCTTTATTACCCCTACGCCAAGTACTAAGAGTGATTATTTTTATGATACAATGGGGTTTTCGGACCCAATAACGTTAAGTAACTTAAACCTAACATCTTCAGAGGGGAGTACTTTGATTGATAATAACCTAAATCTTGTCTTAAATTTAGATGAAAGTGATGTCTTTAATTACACTTTATTTGGTAGTTTAAGGGAACACATCAAAGCCTCAATTAATAAGGTAATCTTAGAGTGGCCAGGTTCTCTATATGTTAACAAAGTTGCTAGTGGTGTAACCACATTCACAGCCATACAATATGTTTATGATCAAGGTGAGGATACATCTAAATTTACTATCCCAGTTGCTAACATTAAGAATAATTTCCTAATCAATCTTGAGGGAGATGTTAATGAGTTTGTTGTTGGTAGTGGGGATAAAGACCTTTCTACAAATTATTATAAGTACGTATTAAGGTACCCAATACCTGTTAGTGGGACGTCAATGTCCACATCCCCAGGATATTTTTCAAATAAAATGGAGTATCCAGTGATTGGTTTTGTTGGTACAACTG
>TARA_R110000803_G_scaffold200636_1_pt1 | contig 15555 bp, 20 predicted proteins | sample TARA_R110000803 | Tara Oceans TARA_R110000803 (sample SAMEA4397772) | marine metagenome | biome: Polar Biome; feature: [SRF] surface water layer (ENVO:00010504); material: water (ENVO:00002006), including particulate matter (ENVO:01000060) such as... | depth 5 m | reverse complement strand
CTTGCCCCATATTCTGGTGAGTATGCATTATCTACTACGTGAGAGACTAGTTTTTTGGTAATTTTTATAGGTAAATCACGTAAATTTAATTTTGTTATAGCTTCGGCGTCTTTTCGTGATAACTGATTGAAAAATATGATCTCATCTATACGATTTATAAACTCTGGAGAGAACTCTTGCTTGAACGCATCCATTACTTTCTCTTTAGTACTTTCGTATGTGGAGACTTCACTTCCAAACCCTAAGGTTTTAATTCCTACGTTATCATGTATACCTACATTACTCGTGAACAAAAAAATTGAATTTGTGAAATCTAAAACATTACCCTTGTTATCCGTAATTTGACCATCATCTAAGAAGCCTAGTAACAAGTTATGAAGCTTGGTATCTGCTTTCTCAATCTCATCAAACAGTATAACCCATTTAGAAGATTCCTCTGCTCTAGTAGCAAGGATACCGGGCTCATTAGAGCCAACATATCCAGGAGGGCTACCAATTAGCTTAGCGTACTCATGAGGTCCTGCATATTCAGAACAATTAATCTTTAAGATCCTATCTTCACCCCCCATATAGTGTTTAGCTATAAGCTGAGCGATGTGGGTCTTACCTACACCTGTTGGTCCAATAAAAAATGCGGAGCCGAAGCTCTCAAAGCCTGAGTTTACAAGCTTAAACATGTTAAACATCTTCTCTACAGCATTCTCCTGTCCTATAAGGTTCTTCTCAATCTTCGCCTTAATATGCAACAGCTCATCCATTTTATAATTAGCGTTTTCCTGTACTGTAAAAGGTATAGGATCTTTAGACTTAGATCTCTCCGCTAAGTAGTTGAAGTGCATACACGCAGATTCAATTGTTAGTATTGGGTAAACTTCAACTACGCACGAATATAGAGATTCATAAAGGAGGTTAGAGTCCCCATGGGTGTGCACTAATTCTTTAAACTCGTGAACTAAACTCTTACAGACAAACTGGGTAAACTCCTCTATACTGTAGTGGGTATCCGAGAGTTTTGCGTCCAGGACTGCAAACATGGCATCAATCTCCACCTTCTCAATTTTCTTAATTTTGACGAAGCAGTCTAGTGCTTGACTGTAGGTAACGAAGTATTTTAATTCACTCATACTATATTATAGATGAGATAGTTCCTTAAGTACTATTGATATTTCTTTTGTTTTAGGTCATCAAAGGAAAGCATTTCCAGATTCTCTGCTTTGTTATCTTGGGCAGGAGTCTTATCCAAATGAACTCTAATCTTAATTAAAGAGTCCAAGGCTTTCATCTTAGTATTTTGGGCATTAGTGTAAATCTCTAAACACTTAACCATCTCGGACTTGGCTTTAAAATCTTCAGGATTATCATCCACGATAGCTTTAAAGTATTCATACGCTTCCCATGCTTTCTCCCTATCACCTTCAATATCCTTAAGAACTGTTTTAAATTCTTTTTGGATACGTGGGGTGTTATAAAGGTCGGTCTTAGGGTTGTAAGGACGCGACATTACTTCTCGTCTTTAGGAGCTTTCTTCTTAGCAGGAGCTTTCTTCTTAGCAGGAGCTTTCGCTACCGGAGCTTCCACTACCGGAGGTGCAGGAACGATTACAGCGGCTTTATCTGCAGCAGCTACGCGAGCGCCTTCCATCTCTTCTTCTAGTCTTTTAAGTTTATCAGGATTCATAGTATTATCTTTTTTTAAATTTATTCAATTTCACATTCGTACCCTTACCCTTTAACATGGTAGGTGTAACTTCGTCTTTATCTAGGATATTAACGGCTGAGCCTCCGTGTTTAACACGGGTGCGTTTGGCATAAGTTTTAATCTTTGCCATGTCAGTTGCTAGGGAAAACCCTTTTACAACTTTGCTATTTGATTTCTCACCCCATGTACCTTTAGTGATTACGTAAATACGGTCAGATTGGGGGGTTGTAAAAATGGTACCATAATCTTGGGTGCCTAAAGCTTTATGGATAGACTCAAATGATGGAATCTTAGATTTCTTAGATTCTACTTCACCCTGCTTATTAGGAGCTGCGTTCTTGTACATGGAGAACTCCTCACGAAGAAGCTCAATAATTCTCGCGTCCGTGTATCCTGCGTACTTATCACAGCTGCCATCATTCATCTTGGATTCAGTGAAAAGCTTGAATGCTTTATCTTCCTCTAGAGCTTTAATAGAGCTTGAGTGGTTAAAATTGGTGTTACTTCCGAAAATGTTCATTATTATATCCTATGTTATATACTATGTTACTTTTGCTTCTTTGGTTTTTTACAGGGTTTGCAAATATATTGGTGGTTACTGTTAAATTGGGAAGAGCTCCATAAAGTACCTAATTTCAGCTTAATTTCCGAGGGTTTCCCACATTCGGCACATTTTACCCCATGCCACTCCCACTTATCGTTTTCCTTAAGCAATGGCATTACTTTTTGTACTTTTTGAAAATCTTGCGCATCTCTTTAGGGGATAGCTGGCCAAAAATAATGTATTCCTCGTCAGTGGGGGGGGAGCCTGTATGTTCTAGAAATAAGGTGCGTAGAAGCACCATTTTGGCTACATCCGCCTTAGGATCTCTTATCATAATGAGCATAACTACAAAAAGGAGTGCCGCCGTTAGTGGACCTATTAACATTAAATATGTGTGGTTCATTAATCTCTATCCAGGGGAAATCTGATGAACCAGGTCATTAGATATATAATAAACCCCATAAAGTATAATCCAAAAATGAACCCAGCGAATTCAAGAAACATTACTTATTCTCCGGCTTCCACCAATCAGCACCTACGAAATCATCCCAATTAGCTCGTTCTTCATCAGGGTCTCTAGGGTTATACTTACATGTAACGAAATATAGGAGACCGCAAGGTTCATTACCTACAGGAGTTAGACCATGCCACTCACCGGCTTCAATCCTAATTACACAAGGGTTGTGCTCACCGATAAAGATTTTTTCAGCCTTCCCGGTTTTTTCGTTATACACTCCTACTTGAGCCATACCTTTTATAATACAGAAATAGTCGTCTTGGCATTTATGGCGGTGCCATGCTTTAATTATACCTGGATTTATCACGGAGTAATTAACTTGAAAGCTGTTGTCGTTTTTACAGCTAGTGCCTAGTTGGACGCACGTACCCATTACATAGTCGGCATTTGCATAAATATCATTTAAGCTCCAACCTCTTGAGTCTGCGAATTTATCTAATTTAAATATTTTCATTCTTTTAATTCTCCTGCGATCTTAGAATCTAAATCGGCTTTACGGTACTTAGTCGCACCATTATCCGTTGAATACCATCCTGGGCTAGGCTTTGATACTTTCCCATCTTTGTAATAGGTTTCTGTAATTCCATATTCAGGTACTAGCCCTTTATCATATAGAAGCTTAAACTCACAGGTTTGGAAAGGTTTGGTAATTTTATTCTTTACGGCCTTAATAGTCCCTGTAATGCCTAGTGGGTTCTTACGCTCATCAAACATCTGGTCCGATTTACTTGAAGCTGTCTCAAGGGAAGTTCCGCAGTAGTATAGTAAGGCTTTACCGCCTCCTGCTCTAGTACGAGGGTCCCCAAACATAACTCCAACTTTGCTACGCACTTGGTTAATAATAATCAATCCTGCCTTATGCTTACGTAGTAAAGGGTTAATTCGTCTCAGGCACTGACCTGCTACTTTAGCTCTAAGAGCTCCACCCATTTCTGAATTCTTACCGAACTCGTCTTCCATCTCCTTCCTTGTAGGGGAAGTACCGATAGAGTCGTACCCAATTAAAATAGGAGTATCAACATCCTTCTTACGAATTGCTAAGATAACCTTCTCGATGGTCTCAAAACACCCTTCGAGGGTTTCTGGTTGAGCGTAAATTAGCTTTTTGGAGTCTAGTCCAAGGGTTTCGGCGAAGGAAGGGCTATAAGCATGCTCGTTGTCCACCATGACGGTGTGGTATCCTTGTTTCTGCGCGCCAATGAACGCGTGAGTGAGAAACACCGTCTTTGCGCTCGAGCTCTCGCCATAGATCTCTGTAATCGAGCCGATGGGGTAACCGCCATTATAATCTCCTGAAATTACTTTGTTTAGTGAGTATGAGCCTGAATCTACATAACCGTAAATTTGGCTTTCGTCTGATAACACGGATGCGTTATCTAATTGTTTACAGATGTCGTCTAGAAAGGCTGTCATATACTATTATAGTATTTTATTATCTAATTGACGTTTATTTCCCTCAACTTCTATCATCTCGTCTAATAAACCTTCAAAAGTTATTTTAGGTGACCAATTAAGTTCCCTTCGTGCTTTTGAGTAGTCCCCTTTTAAATCATCTAATTCTTCAGGTCGGAAATATTGAGGGTCTATTACAATATGCTGGTCTGGACATAGATCTAATTTTTTAAATACATAATCTACAAGATCTTGTACAGAGTGAGACCTAGCAGTAGAGCATACATAATCTCCCGGGGTTTTCTGTTGTAAGATTTTCCACATAGCGTATACATAATCCTTGGAATGTCCCCAATCCCGAGTAGCCTTCAAATTACCTAAGGATAATGTATTCGTTTTACCTTCCAATATATCAAAGGCTCCGCGCACTACCTTACTCGTTACAAAATTTCCACCGCGTCTAGGGGATTCATGGTTAAATAAAATCCCATTCGATACATGCATTTTATAAGACTCTCTGTAATTTCTACATATATTATAAGCATAAAGTTTAGCACACCCATAAGGGCTTACTGGAATCATAGGAGTACTTTCCCGTTGAAATCCGTCTGAATCTATACTGTTTCCAAACATTTCAGAAGAGCCAGCTTGGTACATCTTAGCATTAGGGCATACAACTCTCATAGCCTCTAAAACATTAAGAGCTCCATTAGCAACAACATTAGTAGTAAATTGTGGAGCGTCAAAACTTACCTTAACGTGGGATTGTGCTGCCAAATTATAAATTTCATCGGGTTGGTATACAGTCATAATCCTAATTAAACAAGATTGATCTGTGCAATCCCCGTATTCTAAATGTAGGCTATCGTGAGGGTACACCCCAGCTTCCGCTAGTCTAGAAGTTTGGGCTTCGGGTACTGATAGTCTTCTAATTAAGCCGACTACTCTATATCCTTTCTTTAAAAGAAGTTCGGCTAGGTACGATCCATCTTGTCCGTTAATCCCTGTAATAAATGCTGTTTTAATTTTCATAATTAGTATATCCCAATATTAAAGTTTTCCAATACTCGAAATTGAGTAATTCTTTTGAATTGCACTTAACTTGGGCTAGTTTGTCCTGGAGTGATTCCAAGTCTTTTAATTCATCCCAAGTATCTAACATTATAATGGGGAGCTCCTTAAAAGCGTCCATTGCTTTCTCTTTTTTGATTATAGGTATTCTACTCATGTATAAAACTTCCCAAACTCTATGGCAATCTATCCCATTACCCCTAGGGCATACCACCATCTCATGATCTAATATGTCTGCAGCGTAATTAGTATATGACATCTGGTTAATCTTGGCATGTGTGGACCATATGCCGGGGGTAACGTGGCTTAAACCTTCGCAGATTTTAGATACCCCTCGACGTGAAGGATGGGTATCTATGCTAAAATTAGCATATATCTTTCTAGTAGGTTTTTGGCTAGTATCTAAAGAACTTATCAGTTCTATTTTTTGGTGGGCATGATCCCAAACATACCCATGCCCCTCCCTTGCGCACTCAGTAGTGTTCTCGATACCTATAGGGAGGGACACTAGCAAAGAGTTATCAGACATTTTATTAGCACAAAACCATTTCTTAAGATTTTTAGGTGCATGTGCTACCACATCATCTGTAATAGCGTAGTCACTATTACATGTAATAAGTATTACGTCATTGTTTAACTGCTCAATGTATTTAAGCTCATTAAGTACGTAATCAGTTTTGCAAAAAATTATATTTTTACCGTCGTGAAATTGCGACAGCTTATTTAGTTGAATTATATCCATAATATTATAACCTTAAATCCTTATCTGAGCTTTCCAAAAACCACTTATATGTTTGTTCTAATCCATCCTTTAAATTAACTGTGGATGTCCACCCTAATCGATCTAGGTCAGTAGTATCTAATTTCCTTACTAACGTTCCATTTGGTTTAGAGGTATCCCATTTAATTTCTCCAGTAAATCCTACAAGATCTTTAATCATATAAGCCAAATCTTTAATACAGATAGCAGTATCAGCGCCTATATTAATATGCTCGGGAGAGTTATACTCATTCATGATAAATATGCAGGCATCTGCGAGATCACTGACGTGGAGAAACTCTCGAATAGGGCTACCATCCCCAAAGCATATTACTTCAGGGCTGTTAGAATTTTTAGCGGTATCGAACTTTCTTAAAAGGGCAGGTATAACGTGAGAGTTACTTAAATGAAAATTATCACCAGGACCGTATAAATTAGCAGGCATAACAGAGACTACATTAAACCCATACTGCTGAGAGTAGAACTGACCCATCTTTAACCCTGCAATTTTAGCTAGCGCGTAAGCCTCATTAGTAGGTTCTAATGGGGATGTTAGTAAGGAGTCTTCCTTAATAGGTTGCTTAGTTACCTTAGGGTAAATACAAGCAGACCCTAGGAATAAAAGTTTTTTAACATTTGATTTATACGCGTAATGTATTACGTTATTTTGTATTTGTAAGTTATCATATATAAACTCTGCAGGATGTGCAGCATTGTGAGATATCCCTCCAACTTTGGCAGCTGCTAAAATCACGTAGTCAATAGAGTTATCCGCAAAGAATTTTTTAGTGTCTGCTTGATTTCGTAAATCTAATTCATTTTTCGACCTTACGATTATATTTGAGTATCCTTTAGCGCGTAACTGAGTACATATTTCTCCGCCTACTAGCCCTTTATGACCAGCTATAAATATTTTAGAATTTTTTTTCATTTTCAATTATGGTTTGGTTAATTATCGTAGAGATATTAGTTATCTCTTCAGTAGTCATCTCGGGGTGATTAGGTACGTATAGCCCAAAGTCATGGACCTTGTCTGCGAATTCATGGTGCTCTACCCCATATAAGTCTATGTAAAAAGGTTGGCGGGCGATGCTTCCACATACTAACGGTCTACACTCTATCCCCTCTTTGGTTAAGTTGCTTACTATCTCATCTTTACAAGGGTGGATGATAGGGTATGAAAAATTACTTATAAAGTCTTTAACCTTTATTTTCCAATAGTCATTATTAATTAGACTGTCATACTGTAATAAATTTTGGTACCTGATATCGTTTTTAGCATCTAAAGTCTCTAGCTGCTTAACTCCTAAAAACGCTTGTATTTCCGTAGCGCGAAGATTAAATCCTGGGTGGTAGAAGGTATATAAATTTCTAAAGTCGTCTACATTATAAGTCTTCTGTAGCCTATCTCTGGTGGAAGTGGATAAATCTCTAGACCACCCGTGAGACCTAATAGATAGGAGTATTTCATACAATTCAAAGTCGTTAGTTGATATTAAACCTCCCTCTATAGTTGAGAAATGATGGCCGAAGTACGTAGAGAATGTAGACATTACCCCGAAATTACCAGTTTTTATCCCAGAGGACAGTGAACCTACACTTTCACATGAATCCTCTAGAACTAGAATATCATATTTCTTACATATTTTTAAAATCTTATCTACATCGTTAGGAAACCCTAAAATATGGACTAGTAATACGCATGAGGGGTTATGCTCTTTACACAACTGTTCAAAGTGGGTTACATCTAACCCTAAATCCTCTGAAGAAGCGTCGCATAGTATAGGGTTCATCCCTAACTGGATAACTGGGCTTACACTCGTAACCCAAGATACGCAGGGTACAATTATATTATTATTCCGAAGCCTTTTACTAAGTTTTAACGCGTAAAACATTGCTAAGTTAGCCGAAGATCCTGAATTAACAAATACAGAGTACTTAACCCCTAACCACTTCGACCACTCTACTTCAAACTTTTTAGTAACTTCCCCTTTAGTTAATCTAGGATACCCCTTTAACCATGTAATCAATCCATCTATTTCTGAATTTGGGATCGTATCTTTAACCAAGCTTACTTTATTTTGAATGTCCATATGTTATAATCTATTATAGAGATTTCTCTATGAGTTTTGATACTTTTCTTAGTAGTAATTCCCATTTGGCATATATATTTTCCTTCTTTGTAATATTAAACTTTTGCATGTTATCACTAACCTCTTTAAAGTCGGTGCTTTCAACTAGATCCTTTAAATGGGAAAATGATGAAAATTCTTGAATATATGGCATCCATTCACTATCATAGAAGTCTGATGTACTTATTAATTCTTTAACGGTAGATTCATCATTATATCGATTAGGGTCAAATCCTTTAAGAGTTTTCACAGGGGAGGAGTCAGTCGCATTATACATTCTTCTAAATGAAATATCGGTAAACGCTAACCCTTGTAAATATAATTCATATAGAAAATCTTGGGAGGGGACGAACATTGGCATATTGGAAGAGTACTGCTCAAATATGGACATGTAAGAACCTGCGTAGGGGATATGTACCATTCCTTTAAGCTTCATTAAATCCTTGTACTCATAATTTTTCAATACATCTGATTTATATTTTATACCTTTAGACTCAAGCTCTGGAATTTTCTGTTGTGAGGAATATACTATAGTCGAGTTCGTAGGGTTATAGGACTCCCCGAAGTAATCACATACGTTAGGGATATGGGGGATATCTGTCTCTATAAACGCTTCGGTATATACTTTATCGAAAAGGTTATTAGCTACTAATAAGATATTCCCACTAGCTACCCCTTCTGTAATATACTTATTAAATTTCTCCCACTCTGACGGTCTAAATGAAAGAGGCCATTCGTACCTAATTGGTATATTTACGATAATAGGCTTATTAAAATGCTTGTAAAGTAATGCAAAGGGTGCTGGATACGTAACAATAAAGGCGTCGTAATCAGCTAACTCATCTTTATAAGTTTCATAAAACAAATCAGACATCTGGTCACAGGATAAGCTCATCCACTTAGCATTATCAAGTAAAGGTATACTTCCCTTTTCCCTATTAAAAACCCATGTATGGTCGGATAATGACACATCGTCTACCGTATGCCCTAAATCAGTAAATATACGCTTCATATCCTCGATTACCGAAATATGCATGTCTATGTTAAAAAATTTCATATAGTAATCCAGTTAGATAAGTACGCATGGTTATTATTTCCAGGTAATTGTGCGCCGAACCATGTTTTAGGAGCTACCACTATCTTATCAGGATTTTCATTAAGCCAAGATCCCCACCAACTAAAGCTAGAGTTAGCTATAATATTATGAGAGCACATGCTCATAAGTACTAAGTCTTCTATGTTATTATTCCCCTCTATAAAGGTCATATTTTTAAATTTAAAAACTTCCTTACACCATGGAATATCATCGGAAAATACTAAGATATTGCTGACATCTTTTAAATTCTCTAAAGCTTTTGTATAGTAGTTAAGGTCTAGTACAGGGTGGCAGCCATTTGAGTCCACATAATCAGTCCTTCTAACATGTAGGGATACGGAATTATCTAAAATATTTGAATACCTAATACGTAGATAATCTTCAACACCCTCAAAGGGTTTAATGTAGCTTCTTATAGTATTTGAATTATTTATAAAGTATTGTTCGGATTGCCAAAATCCATCAAAGTAATAGTTTAATTTAGGATCAATAGGTGTAATATTTAAACGCAATGGATCCCCTATATGGATTAAGCCCTCAGGACTTTTTAACAAATCTTGATAATCATTCTCTATAATAGGTAATCTATCCAGCGCATAAAAGTGTTTAAAGCACACATCAAAGTTAGATTTATCTAGAGTATAATCTACTCCAAACTTTAAAGACATAGTTTTGGCATATGCCCATTGAAAGAGCTGGTTACCTAAACCCCCCTGTAGTTTCATGACAATCATTCGTATAAGCTCCCTAACTTACTCATATCGTCGTAAGTCTTAATATAATGAAATGTTAATTTATTCACGCAATCGGCATCTGAGTACTTATAAAACTCAGGCGCTTGAGAGTGGAATCCTTTTAAATTCTCCAATTTAATCCCTTTATCAAATGCCCACATACCTACACACACATCGGAATAAAAGCACATGGTTAAGTAATCTAGTGATGGAGCTTTATGCTTTTTTAAAACTTTAGAAGATATTAAATATCCTGCACCTCCTGAGTGATACTTTAGTAATCTATCGTGAGGCCATGTTCCCTCTAGAAGAGATCCATACATTTTATCTGGATCTAGCGTGGGTAAAAGTTTTTCTATTGCTGGTAGATTTGGACAAGTGTCGTCATCACAGAATAAAAACCAATCATACACATCTGTTAAAAACTCCTGCTCTATTCTAATCAGCTCTTTTAAGTTCTTCTTGCCGTTAGAGTTGTAAGTATCATCAGGGTCTACCTCTACTTGATTCCCAATACCTGTGTCCTTATCGGTATAGAAATAGTAATTGTCTCTACCTTTTAGCCAAGTATCCAATATAGCGCGATGCCTGTCAGCGTGTTTATGGGTTGTAAGTATGTGTATTGAGTACTTCACAATTATACCCTTCCAGGGGTATCTTCAGCGGTAATTCTTTCCCCTATAAAAGATCCATATACTATAGGGGTATGTTTAGGATACCAGTGTTTAGAGTTACCATGCTCTTTAAATAGTGCTGATGCTTGGGTGTATAGCCAGTGTAAACCCTTTTGGTCATCCCCGTAGTTACCGGATTTAAAGGTGGCTATTTCACTATTTATAAAATTCAAATTTAAGAACCCGTGTCGTTTAGCTCCCCACATACCTCCGAGTACAGGAGGGTTCTCATGCGCAGGGTGGTCTTTCAAGCTATGAAATTGAAATGCGCTGTCTTCCCAATCCCGTACCGCTTGATACTCTTTATCAGATAATCTAGAATCACAATCTCTACTAATGAATATATCTACGTTAGATTCCAACATAGGTAGAAATCTTTGAAACATGCCGTCAGCATCTTCACTGCCTGTATAGGTAATAACTTTAGATGCTAATTCCTTAAGTTTAGAGGTGGTAGCAGTTTCTACATTCTCGTGGACATAGAACCAGGTCTCCCATCCAGGATAAACTTCTTTAGCCATTTCAGCATTTCGAATAGCTCCTACGCAATATTCAGGATCATTACCCCATAAACAAAAACTTATAACTTTACACATTGTGATATACCTTCATTATATTTCCTATATTTTTAACTTCTTTCCCTGATTTCAAATACCAGAGAATAAATAATCTTTCCATAAAATACCCAACTGCTTTTTCATCAGTAACAGTACCCCATTTATTCTTACGTAAAGTGTAGGGGTGTGATTTTGAAAGACTTAAAGCGTATCTAATTTTCGGCCAAGAATATACCATATACTCTACAAAATCTTTAGTATTCATCGCCCAGTAACTTGCAAACACTCCACTAGTTTCAGTATACCACTTTGAAGGTACTTCCTCGGAGAAATTCTCGAAAATATCCTCAATGAATTCTGAAATTCCAGGGTGGCAAATTTCAGCTTGTTTATCTAACGACATAGGCTTACCATTTCTAGCGTACATCTCGGTTAAACCCCAAGTTGCTATTTTAGAGGAATCAGTAATTTCTTTAATATCTTTCGAGGATTCGAAGTATACTGAAGTTTTATCTGATTGCCTGTAAGAGGTCGTACCTATCCAAGTTTCTTTTATACTTTTTTGATTTCTCCAATGCCATAGGAAACACGCATATTCAACAAGTTGTAGCCTAACACTGGGATCTTTAAGTTCAGGACAATTAGTAAGTATATCTTTATTTATGTCGGGCTCTAAACCGAATCCTTCGTACACCTCACTAGGGTGAACTAATTTTTCCTGTCCAGCGGCGTAATAACAAGTGTATATCATTTATTTAAAAGTTGTTTATATAAATCTAATCTGTAATGGACTACCTTGTTTATATCAAAACGCTCATCCACAATTGATTTCAATTTTCTACCCATCTCTCTTGCATGTTTCGGGTCTTTTACGCATTTAGATATAGCCTTATTCCAATCTGAAATTTTATTATCTTTAGGTATAAGGTACCCAGTCACTCCGTTTTCAATAATTTCGTCGTATGCGCCACAATCAGTAGCAATAAGAGGAATGCCATAACGCCCAGCTTCCATAAGTTTGATTTCAGATTTTGAATCATTAAAGTTGTTCCACTCAAGGGGTGCTATCGCTACGTCAATGCTTGCATACATAGCACCATAACGATCTGAAGGCATTGCCTGGAATACTTGCCAGTTTTTATGTCTTTGAGCCCCTACTAAAATACGGGTATATTCATCCCACACTTTCTGCTGCCAATCTTCAGGTCCTTCTTCTCCCATAGGTGGTCTCCCATACAAACCCCATCTAATATTCTCAGGACCTACTTTAGCATTTACACTAATACCTAACCCCGGTACTTGCTTCACATCTTGCTCATGGTGTATACCTCCTACCCATCCTATCTTACAGGGCTCCTTTTTAGAATTTCGGTAGTTTTTAGAAAGATTCCAGCAAGGTAACTCAAAATCAATAGCATTCTTTATCACTGCTAAAGTTCCCTGTACATACTGTTCAATTCTATTTGCAAACTTTTTCTGAGTTACTGACACAAGATCGGCGTTGTAGTATAAAGCTTTTGTAAGCTTACTTAACTCCCGGTCTTTGTATATTTGGTATAGTCTATGTCCTGGGTAAATCTCCGTTAGAAGGTCATCGGTATCATAGTGAATGAATTTACCTTCATCTTTAGCAGCTTTAAATAACTCAACCATAAAAGTAGGGCCGAAGTTAGAAATATTCTGGGTCATTATAATATCACACCACGGTAAATCTTCATGAATTGTATCTGCGGTATTTGACGAAGCTTCCCAACCTATGGGATTCTTATTAAACCTAATTTCAACCTCATCCTTACAATGGTATTGAAGTTTTTCAAAAGGCATGATTGCTCTATAATAGCTACATCCACCATCATTGGCAGGTACTACTAATATCTTTAGTTTATCTTTACTCATAATTAAAAAAGGACCGCTTTCAAGGATCTGTGAATTATAGTACGCTAATACTAGGTAATACTATCCCCAAAAGCAGCCCAACACAAAAAATAACTCTACTCTAGCCCTTTCAGGTGAGAGAGGTAATCGGTTTCTTCTTCAGAAGTTGCTTCGGTGGTTGGAGTTGTTGAAGTTGCAATAGTTCTAACTTGCTCTACAATGTCGTCGCCTGTGATTTCCATCGCCATTTGCTTCAAGTCTTCATAAGTAGCTACTTTAACAAGACCTTGAATATCATGGAGTGAGTCCATCCAAGCTGCTACTTCTAAATCACTTCCCGCTTCTGATTTAACAGGTTTAGGCGCTGACTTGTCGTAGTTTGGCCATTCACCTGATTTATCCTTAACGATTTTGAAATCATTACCTACTTTTAGGTCTGTAATATCGCCAAAGTCATCATCAAAGAAACAATCAAGAATCTTACTGAATAGTTTAATACCTACTGATAAGATTTTTACATTACCGCTTTCGCGTTCCACTGCGTTCAAGTAAAAGCGCTTGCGAGCCTTAATCTGACGTGCGATTGCCATGTTACCTTCATCCTTAGTATTCCAAAGTTTGAAACTTAGGTCACAGATAGGGCAGTCATCACCTTTAACGCGTGGACAGTGGTGATTCTTATCATTAATACGGTGAATACCTGTTTCAGCGTAGAAATTTTCATCCGGGTCTTTAGCAGGTAGGACTCGCACTTGGGTAGTGCCTTCTTCCATCATTAGGAACTTCTTAAGGAAATCAGCGGTGTCACCCCCTGGAGCCTTATTAATTTGATTATACTTCTTACGTAATTCTTCGATATTTACCATGTTTTTATTTGTTTTTAGTTAGTTGAAAATAGTTTTGCTTCAGCTCTTTTATTTGCTGAGATTTGCACAAGACAATCTTTCTGATGGTCAAGCGCGTTAAGGAGGCTCTTAGCAAGAGTATACCTGCTATCGGCGTTGACAAGTTTTTGTCGTGTACTTACTAGTTCTGGGACGGAGAGAACATATGAGTTTAAAGCTCCTTGAGTTGCCTTAGTTCCCACTGACTCCAGCGATGCTCTTCTAGCTGACATTATATCTGCTTCATCCTTATCTAACTTAATAGTTATATTATCTCGGACCTTTTTTGCAAAGGATAGAAGAGCGGCGAAATAAGCATAGATTGCAGAATGGTTCATTAAGGTTGCCTCAATATCTGAATCATTTATTTGCAGATACTTCTTTGATATGGTTAGGTAATCATCCTCAAAGGTATCGTATAGTTCTTTAATTTCGTTATTCATTGCTCTTTATATTATAGACATTTTCTACGGATTCTGGAGGAGTTTCTCTGGAAAATATAAATTCAAAAAGTTCTGGGTTTAAAGTTACTAACATTTGCATCATATTAGATGTAATAGTAGTGAGGAATTCATTTCTAATACCTGGCATTTCATCGTCATCACCTAGTCCGAATAAGTTGAACCCTACGTGTAGAATTTCATGAAGCATAGTTCCTTTATAGTCAATACTCTCCTGACTTGGGTCTAGGTAAATCACATTAGTAGTTAAATCTACGTAGCCGTAAAGTTCGACTCCATCCTCATCGGATAAATCTTTTTGAACAATCTTATAAGACTTAAATCCTATATGTAAAATATCTGGATGTTTAAACTCCATTATACCTCCATCCAGTTCTGAAGTGCTAAGTACAAGGGTATTCCTACTCCGTAAAATACTGAAAATATAAGTGCTCCTGTTGCCAGAACCTTTGTTAATGCAAATAACATACTGTCAGTTGCGGGTGGTCTTCTATCTCTATAATCTGTCATTAGTCTTGCGCTATTACGAGTCGTTGGTAATCCATCTTTGCGGGGATAATAAAGCGAGCCCTGCCATTTCTAGATTTAATGATGTAAACCCTAGATTTACCTTTATCAAATTCTTCCTCATCTTGGTTAATCGACATTACTAGGTCACACACGCGGGTTTTACCGTAGGAGTCAGCTAATTCAGTGTCTGTTATAAGGCGAACCTTTCTACCTTCACGGTTAGTTTGTGTAGCGGTCCATACTAAGCATTTATGCTCAATAGCTAATCCTCGCAATTCTTGAGCTAGTCGCTCTTGGGCTTGGTACTCAGCCATATCTGTTTCAGTTGCTAAAAGTTCTAAGTAATCTACTATAATTACATCAGGTACAAAATTCTCATAGTTATTAAGCTGGTTTAAGTAAGCTCGAACTTGATTAATACCTGCTCGTTTGGTAGGGAACTCTTTAATCTTTAACTGTCCTCTATCGGGGACGGTGGCTGTGACTTGGTCTAACCTCTCTTTCAGGTCATCACAGCGGTTTTTAAGTTGGTCTTGGCGAATACGCGAAAATATACTATCTAAGCGTTGAGCTACTCTATCTTCCGACATCTCCAAAGAGATATAAAGAACATTGGACCCGTCTAAACATGACCGCACAGCTTGATTAGC
>TARA_R110000803_G_scaffold159001_1_pt1 | contig 15581 bp, 22 predicted proteins | sample TARA_R110000803 | Tara Oceans TARA_R110000803 (sample SAMEA4397772) | marine metagenome | biome: Polar Biome; feature: [SRF] surface water layer (ENVO:00010504); material: water (ENVO:00002006), including particulate matter (ENVO:01000060) such as... | depth 5 m | reverse complement strand
ACTACTACCATAGGGTAACACCAGTGACCAAGGGTGTGCGCTATAGCTTGACCGGGTGGGCGTATGGTCCGGCATTCAGATAGGAGAATCTGATCCAATGACTTGGGGTCATCACGCACTTTTTGATTGTGAATCTTGTCCTAAAGATAATCTTACAGAAGAAAATATTCGATCATTTATTTCTAATATTGTGCCAGCAATTGGTATGAAAGCATATGGTGATCCGTATATTGCACATTTTGCAACACATGATCCTAATACGGCTGGTTACAGTTTTTGCCAGATGATAGAGACAAGTAACATCACAGGACACTTTGTAGATAAAACTGGTGACTGCTATATTGATATTTTCAGCTGTAAGGAATACGATACAGGTCTTGCATCTGGGATCATTGTGGATTTCTTTGCCCCTACAGAAATTAAATTAAAATATATTGAAAGGGGTGTGTCTCTATACCCGACGAGTTTGGGTAGTTAAATAAGAGTATTTTTCTTATTTGCAGCATCGAACGCCTGATAAGCATCCATCCTACGCAGACGACCGGGGTCTAAAAGTTGTCTAGCAGCTTCCGGTATGGGGGCATCTCGACTAATAGGTATTGGCTGATTGAGAGAAAAATTTCCTTTTTCAATCAGTAGTCTCAACAGGAAGTTAGGACCATCAGCAGCGCTACCTAACTCTCTACGAAACAGTTCAGGAGCACCTCTAAGTAACTCTTGGTCGGTGACATCAAAAAGCTTATCACCGGGAACACCACCACCTATACCGCTTTGGGCGCTCAACAGTGGACTTTGAGCTGCCTGTTGCTGTTCTCTCTGGGCATTTTCCTGTTGCTGGATTATGAACGCAAGAAGACCTGGGGGTATTTCTTCTTCATATGGTTTCTGCACAGGAGAAGCGTAGCCCATGAATGGTAAAGCATTTTGATAGATTGGTTGCATAATTACCTCTAGTTCAGATAGGAGAATCTGATCCGAATGTGACTTCATCGCAGTGTGCAGCCCAGCCTTTGAACCGCCCTGCTTTTCTACTGTCTTCCATGGCTGCACTGAAGATTTCCACATCTGGGCAGTTTTTTACTTCCGCAGCGCTGCTATGGAACGATCCGTCGTTGTTCCAAAGCATGATCATCACCATTAGTTTGACTGTAAACGTCATGGTCATTCCCTCTCTATCGTTTGTGTTCCTGTCTGTTCAAAGTGTACATCTTCTTGCACTTGCACTCAGTACAGGAACATTTGTCACAACCGACTGAGTCGCAGTGACATGATTTATTGCATGTGCAATCTACGCAGAAATTATCGGGGTCTTTGTTTTCCATAGTTACCTTGCGTTTTTAACCACCGAAGCACCAAAGTACAGTCCCACAATAGCACTGAGCAGATGCGTGTCTAGCGGTGTGATCACCAAGCCCTGTAAGGCTTGCCATTTTATAAGCTCCTTGCCCTCTGTTAAGAACAGGAAACCAGGGTTCCATTCTGTGTAGCCTACGGTGACAGGTATCTCAGGCCAGAACACTGCTATAATCTTAGGCCATATTATGATAGCCCCTACGGCGGACAAGGCAATGATTCTGCGCGTAACTTGAAAGCCCTTGTTCTCGTACCTTCTGGCCAAGTCCGTTGCCTTGGACTGCGCTGATAAGCCTTCAATGGCCCTGGTGAAAGCATCCTGCTTGGCCTTCTGGCTCCGACTGAACAATGTTAAAACACCACTGAGCAATCCTGAGCCAAGCATGGTCATGAGTTCCAAGGGTATGCCCATCAGTCTGCCTTCCGTATGTCCGACACAGGCGGATGTTTGCCATTGTGCATGGAATAAAGACGGTCACAAGATTTTTCTAAACCCTTAACAGTGACTAGAAGCTCTGCTATCTGCATATGATCTCTGCGGAGATTCTCAGGACTTGCCATCTTTGCCAAGATGTCTATCCTATGTTGCTGTGTCTCAGCAGCGGTGACCAGCTTATCTTCACGGCTATCCATCTTACGCAGTCGCTGTTCCATGTCTTCCAGCTTCTCTACTAAGTTCTTGATCTGCATCTTGGCCACGGCACTGGCCCCTGCTACGCTGAACAGGATACCGGCAACCGTGAGGACAAGGCGTATGTCAATGCCGCCTTCCATTTAGAAAGCATCCATACCTTGTTTATCAAGCATAGGGTCTATAGTATTTTTCTGGATAATCCTTCTTAGATCACCTCGTGACCTAGGAGTTTTTTTAAGTGTTCCTGTTAAGTAGTCAGCTTCGGCGTCTCTCCTAGTTTGGTAGTCCCCAGTATTCGTAAAACTACGAAGCTCTTTTTCTATCGCAGGTACGTCACCAGAAGTAACCGCTCTCCATAAGCTTGGAGAACTGTTTGCACCATACTGAAACAAGGCGCTTACTACAGGTGTTGCCATCCACTTAGGAAGATCGTCAAAGTCTTTGGGAACGGTTGCTGTTTTTGTAGAAGACTTCCATCTTTTTTTAATAACATTAAGTTCAGACTCTTTTGTAATCTTATTGATCTTTGTTACTTCGTCTTTTGTAAGACCAAGGGGCTGTGCTTTTAGCTTGTTATCTGCCTCAGTTCCTTTTAGACCATAATAGGGAGCTATTTTATCTCTAATAGATTTATCAAGTTTTGAAAAGTAAGCTGCGTTTTTTGAACCAAGGTCTACGCCGGTTCCTATAGTTACACCGGACTTGCCCAGTATTTTGCCTTTCTTGTCTTTCGGAATATATCCGTTTATTCTACTTCCTTCAAGAACACCAATAAAATTCCAGTCTATATTCCCAGTGTCATCTACAAGAGCAGCTTCCGTAGATTGATCGGAAGAAGTATCAAGAAGACCCCGCCGTGGGTTTGGTTTAGGAATCGGGGCAATGCGAGCATCGCTAGCTAGTAATCCAGCCATTACTTTGCGTCCTTCAGGCGTTTGTTATGTTTCTCAGCCCCACCTAGGAACCAGTTGTATATAAATGGCCCGATAACGGGGATAGCCCTGGCAGTGCTTTCAAGTTTAGGATCATCTTGGAAAGGGGCAGCGCCAATTTTAAAAGCGGCGTCTATAATAGGTGTAGCAGGTTTGATTAAGTTTACAGCAGCCTCTGTTAGTTTGCCCTTGCTAAGATATCTTTCACTAGTGTACTTGTTGATACCAAAAATCCCTGTCAAAGCCCACAAAGACTCTTCTGGGATGTCATCAGCGGACACATCATGACCTAGTAGAGTATCCTTTATAGTCTTTGTGGTCAGGCCCGCAGCAGAATAGTACGCTGAAAGAACGGCAGCTTTCTTAATAGCCTGTGCCTTATTCCCCTTTGCGTATTCTTGCACCACTTCTGTACGGATAATGTCCATTTGTTTTATTGTAAACGATTTAAGAGAATACAAAATCCTGCCATTGGGATTGTCCAAATAAGCCTGTGGCATTTCAAGCATTGTAATGGGCTGCACGTTAGACAACTCATCGAAGGAATGTGCCTTTACAAAGTCAGTAACCTTGCCTGTTTTAAGATCAGCTATCAGGGCTTCTATATCGTCTCCGTAGTACTTACCCCATTTTCCCCTGAAGGCTGCTTCTCCCTTAGCAGTCTTAACTTTTTGAAAATTATTTCGTAGGGCAGCATTGATGTAAGTCTCTTTGCCAAGCTTATCTATAGCCTTAAATCCACTAATCTTGAATAACGTATTCAGAAGCTTGGCAGTCTTTCTCGTGTCTGAAAATTCTTGACTGACGTTGTCAATACCCAAGTCTACTAGTTTGATATTCTTAGTACCAAACATGCTAGCTATGGTGTTCCGCATGCCTTTAAGACCGCCTGATATCGCCAAGTCACCAAGCTGAGTAATCGCACTAATGGGATTAGCAATAGTGCCTAGGTATCCTAGGTCACGTACAGTTCCTGAGAGACTGCCCGCCGCTTGTTCTCCGCCTATGAAGCGAGATTTAACCAAGCTTAGTAGTTCATCTGATTGCTCTGCTGTTATATTACCGGCGTCTAGTTCTCGCTGCACAAGCTTACCAGCAGACATATCTAAGTCGGCTGCTCCACTGGGACTCTTTGTAAAACTTTGTCCAAAGTATTTGCGGCGCTCTATGTCGTTCACGGCCTTTCGCATGTACATGTGCAACGACTCTTCTGGAGAGGCGTAGAACTTCAGGAGATTATCATCTACTGATTGAATTGTCCTAGGCTGCAAGAAGCTTGGCCTATTATCCACAACTTTAAGAGTGTACCCCCTAAGCATTTTATCTATTATAGTGGACTTAGTATCTGTGTCAAGAGAAGTTACTGGAACCCCCTTGGTGTTGGCGTATTTTTCAAGAGCTTTCTGAATTAAACTTTTCTTTTCTTTACCCATAGATGATAACATACCATCGTAGTCTTTGACCAACCTGGGAAAGTAGTTTTCTATTTCTGTAAACTCATGCCCAGCATCGTTGAGTCCTTGTTTGAAATCTTTAAGCTGGGCTTGCACTACCTTAAACTCTTGTTTCATAGCTTGGGGCATGTACGCTTCAGCAGCTTTGAAATCACCATTGGCTAGATGCCTAGCCACAGTGTTGTGTGCTACTTTGCCCAAGTTGCTCAAACTTTTCAGGAAAGGTTCTGCCAGCTTCTGAGAATTGTAAGTATTAACATGGACCTTTCTTTCAAAGTTCCTCATGCCTCTGAGGAACGGTTGAGAAATGTTACCAACTCTGGTAGACAAAACTCCTAGGAACTTATCTAAGCGTGTGCTTTGTGTCCTGCTCGTTGCGCTATCTGATACAATGCTTCTATTGATAGATGCTTCAGCTTGGGACTGATTCTTTGGCATGCTGATAGTCCTGCCTGAAATCTCAGCGTCCCTTTGTAGAATCTTAGCAGTGGGCAGTCTTGAAAGTTCATCAATGGCACCTGACTGCGTACCACCTGAAGCCATGTGATTGTCCACTACCTTCTGGGCTTGGTCCATGTTTCGATTGGCAGCTCTCTCAACGCTTCTGCCTCGTAGCGTAGACACACCTCTGCCCAAGGCAGTACCAGCGATACCCCCGGTTGCTCCTATGCCTGCCATGATAGCAGCTTTCTCAGGATCAATCTCTCCCGTGGTAGCTAAGTCCTCTAGTGTACTGAAAGAGATACCCAGAGCGCCACCAACAGCCATTGCTGTTTTGTATCCAGCTCCGAAAGGAATCAAACTGGTTGGGTCTGCCAATGCTCCAGCAACTTCACCGATAGTACCCGACGCGCCGCCTTGTTCTTCAAAGTACGGGCCGTACTCCTGCATCAAATCTCTCTCGCGTTTACGCAAGATCATCTCTCTGCGATCTCCCGCAGGAGCCTCGCTCCACCCTTCCCCGTATAGTTCTTGGCCGTTTTTGTATTTAAATCCTTGGTCAAAATCAAACGAAATTTCCCCAAGTGAACCAACGTTGGCTTCCAGAATGTCTGTCAGATAATTAACTACGTTCCCAGATTTATCAAACCCGTACATGAACTGGGTGATAGCACTATCGGAACCACTGTCTATAAGCTTGCCATCTACCCAACGATCTCCTGGGTTTGCACTAAGTCCTAGTAAGGTATCGGAGCCTTTTATATCTTCTTCAGACAACCGTATACCCATATCTCGGTTGTCTTGCTCAGTAGAAAATTTACGAACTAAGTTATCGCTTGCCCACTGGTCCCCCGGTAGAGCACCCTTGGTCATCAGGGTAGGACTACCTTGGATGTCTTCCATAGTAAGTGTTATAGGATCAGCCATTGTTATTTCCTATTTTCATTTAGGAGCAAAGCTATCTTTTCTTTTAACAGGAGTACCGCCGGATTTTGCAGGTGCTTTTGCTACTATACGCCTAACGGCTTCGCTTACTGCGTCAGCAGAACTTATCGTTGGGTTTGCATTCTGTATAGTAATAGCTTCCGTTGCTATAGCAGTTGCTACTGTGTCCGTAGTCGGGGCGTTGCCAAACGTTCTGGTCCACCAGTTCCCATCTGTCTCGTCTATAATTTTTTGAGCAGCACTGTCTACGCCAACTTGCGCTTTAAATGCATCTAGTTTAGCCTTGGTAATAACAGGAGGTTTCGTTCTATCTCTGGCTTCGCGTTGCTTTGCAAGATCAAGTCTTGTAGTATCTCGCGCATCTTTGTTACGACGGTACTCGTTTTCTAAAGCCGTTTGCTCAGCTGATTGGTTCAGCTTTTGTTGCTCCCTAGCGCCTGCTAGCTCCGCTTGGCCCTGAGCAAAGGTAGCATTAGTAAACGCTGTCAAAGGAGATACGCCTGGCTGTTGGAACTCCGGTCGAGCTAGTATCTCAATAACCTTTTTCCAATCAAAGTTACCCAGTAGTCCAGATATGGAGCTAGCCTCTTCTTGATCACGGGCTATTGTCTCTCCCGCAACAAGGCCTTTAACAACTGCGGCATTGGGAGTAATAACCTCTGCCGTTGCTTGCTGAGGTACCGCTATAGGAGGTACTGCTTGCTGAGGTACCGCTATAGGAGGCACTACTTGCTGAGGTACTGCTTGGGTAATAGGTATTGTTACTGACTGTTGCATTCTCCTCTTATAATTTTCTTCAGCAAGTGCACGCTGTGCCTCAATGTCCCGCCTAAGTTCAGGAGTGGGGCCATCTCCATAAGCAGCAAGTTCTTTAAATAATTTTACTCTATCACGTTCTTCGTCTCGCGCCTCAATTAATCGCACCTGCTCTGGGCGTAGCCTTATACTGCCTCGCGTGCCGTGACTGCCTAAAAGACCTGTTGTTACTTTATCTACCATGTTCTATATCCTAAACCAGAGGCCCAATGGTGCGAGGCCGTATAGCCCCTGAGAGTAGTTTCGCTATTTGTCCCTTAGTAATCCCGGCGTATTGTTCAGCAGTCATAGCGCTGTAGCTATCTCCTACTGGTGTATACGATACACTTCCTCGCGGCATAGAGGGCATACCCGGCATAGAGCCTTGTGCTATGGGACCACCTCCGTCACTACTTTTAAACTTTTCTGCCGCCTTGGCTAATCCTTTTGAAATCTCTTCAGGGTCTGCTTTTATATCTTTAAAGTATTTAGTATCGCCCGTAGAAGGATCAATTTCAGCAGTGTACCCTGAGAGACTTCCTTCTTCTCCGGTAGCCCAATCTCCGTAAAGGCCTTTATCGTCATCTTCCCCGTACATAAGTCCGTGTTTGATTTCGTCAGAAGGGTTTACCTCCGTCCTGCCTTCAAGAAAATTACCTACGTTAGAACTGGCGGAACTAAAAGCATCACTAATGTTGTCACCCATAGAGCTAAAAAAGCCGCCACTGCTAGGCGCTCCGGTGGTGCCGCCGCCTGTTGGAACGTCTCCAGTCATCTAAACCTCCTCTAACTGTTTTGTTATTTCTTGTTTCCACAATGTTATCCTACGATTTACTTCTGTTTTTTTATGCGTAGGTAAATTATCAATACGCTTTTTATTGTCGTACAAATATGCTGTACAGTCCCAACAATCTCTGCCAGTTTTCTCACCATCTGAGTAGTAGGAAGGCACGTCAGCCCCTACACTTTCCAAGTACTCAAAGACCTGTTTTTCTGTCCAATTATCCAGAGGCTGTACATATTCTAAACCATCGACAACCATTCCGTTCCTGCTGGGAGATTTCAGACCATCTGCAATCTTCTGTCCTTTGATTACTTTTGTAACTCCTAGTTCACGCACAGCTGTATTCAAGGGTGTCCAGATATTCTGAGAACAGCAGCTAATCCAACTTTGAAACAGAGGCCCAGTGTTGCCTGAGATTACTTTTCCAAATACCATGTTAGTCACTGGGACAATATCTACAGGCCAACCGTTTTCATAAATACTCAAGGGCTGATTAGATTTTACTTCTACAAAATGAGGAAGTTTTTCTTTCCACTTCATCATGTAATCGTATTGTTCTTTATAGACAGCTTGGGTATTTACCCAGACAACGTATATATCATCCCACTTGTCCTTGTTCAGATAGAGACAGGCAAGGCTGTCCTTCCCACCTGAGAAACAAAGTGCGGTATCTATCATTACATAGCCACCCCTGCGATACTCGCTATAGAAGCAGCCGCGCCAAGACCTTGCTGTAGACCACTAGGACCACCGGGCATAACAGAACTTGTATACCCACTCGACGTTTGCTGCATCTGGGTCTGGTTACCAAGGCCTGCTAATCCACCGTAGAGGTTAATCATTGTTATCAGCTGCGCCCTTTTAGCTTCCTGCTCCTGTTGAGTCAATCTGGCAGTATCCGAAAGCTTAGCGGCTTGGCGCTGTTCAACCTGCCCACCAATAGCTTCCTGAAGAGTAGCAGGAGTAAGCTGAGCCGATAGAATCTGCTGCCCCATATCCGGCACACGCCCTTGTGCAGCTATGCGACGACCTTCAGCGTCTTGCAGGGCTATAGACATCTGACGCTGCGCTAGCTCTTCCCGCTTCTGCTGCTGTAGCGTCTGTAGCTCGCCCAGAGCAGTAGAGCCTAGACCAAACTGTCCAGCTTCCATGGCCTGTGCTTGGGCTAAGGCTTTATCACCCTCAGTTGCGTCTCTAGCTTGCTGAGAGATTGTTCCTAGCTGTGCTTGGTAGATAGAATCCTGTAAGGGATTAGCTGTTGCTCTTCCAACATCACTGGCAAAAAGGTTGCCATATATATTACCTAGCTGATTCGATGTGTCGCCTACCTGACCATATATGTCCCTAGCTGCTAAGGTCTGTGCTGAGAAATCAGGCACCAGTGAACCAGTGTAGAGTTGTGGAGCCTGTGTAAACTCATTCCTAATCTCTGGCAATAGCTGCTCAATAAAAGGCTCTACAGGAGCATATGGCTTGATTTCAGACGTACCTTGGGTTGTCTGCTGGCTTGGTGCTTGTACGATTGTAGGAGGAGGAGAACTTCCCATTTTATAATTCCTTGTGGATTGTGATTTTACTAAGCTTATATCCCATGTGTTTAAGGGCGCGTTCCCACCCTTTTCTTCCAGATACTTCTACAAAAGTAAAACCCAAAATTTTATAGTAATTTTCTACAATAGGCATGATGTGCTTACGAACCCATTTCCCACTAGTTGCTTCTAAGTTAATCCCAAAAACAGGACCATATGTGACAACTCCTATAGTACAGCAGCCTACAATGTTGTTGTCCCTGTCAGTGCTAATCCAGATATCGCATTGCTTCTCTAAGCATCTGCGGAACATTTCATATGTAGGTAGGACGTAAACAGCATGGCCTCTCTTTGCCGCCATGTCTATCAGATCGTAACAACTAACCAGGTTTTTCTTAAATTCCTGGCTTTCTGGATTTAGAAGCTTATAGCTTAACCCATGCTCCAGCGGAGTTGTAAAAGTATATTCCCTCTCCTGTGCCTGGGTTCCAGCTAGTGCCGTCTGCATATCGGATGCTTCCTTGTTGTGGCTTTGTAGGAGCTACTGTAGTTACGTCCAAGTGTCCATCACGTACCAAGTCCAAGACAGGTCTAATCTCTAGGAACATGTTGTCTATAAACTTTGGAATGTCTTCCAACGTTGTGGGACACATCGTAGGATCAAAACGTAGGTACTCTCTTGTCATCGATCAGACACTATTTCGGACTCAACAGCGTACCCAGATAGCCTGAACTGGGTAACAGACTCACTCTCTATCTTGATAGCCATGTACCTGCCACGTACTCTGCAATCTATCTTACTATCCACGCCTATGTTAAAGGCAACTGAAGGGCTGTACGTTACGCCAGCATAAGGATGTAGCTCAGCGCCTATACTGATGTTAACTATCCCAGTACCTTCTATGCGAGGGAACACCCTGCTTATGGCTTTAACAGCATCTGTTCGCCCTGCGTGTAACCCCCTGCGCTCAAGCGTAGTCAAGAAGTTGACACCGTCGAAGGTAGTACCAGAGTCCGTTAAGAAGAACTTAGTATCGGATGTGCCACACATCAGCAGAGAGTCAATAGCAGGATTGTACTCCTGCTGTGCCCATGCAAGCGCACTGCCTTCCCATACGCCCGTAGCTGCTGCCCAAGTGTTCGTAAGCACGGGGTCTACCAAGCCCTTGGCAACAAAGTTCAAGTTAGGCAGGTCTCGCGTAGTCCATGTATCGTCTCTGTAGTTCCAGATAAGGGCTGTGTTGGCGAACCCATTGGCAGAACCTGTTCTGGGGTAACAAATCCAGACCTCATTCTTGATCTTATTATGGGCTAAGAATGTTTTATAGAAATACGTAGAATCAATCTCGCTGAACAGAAAGGTTTTCATACGGTCGTCTATGACGCTTTTCAATGCGTTACCATTGTGGATCAGTACGTCATTGGTAGCCATCATAACATGGCGACCATCGCCAAGGTCTACCACAGCGTCTCTGCTGAACAGCCCGGTGTCTTTAAACTTCTCACGAATGTTAAAGGTAAAGGAACCACCAACGTAGTTCAAGGCGTAGACACTATCTTCTTTGTAGACGATAAGCTCGTTACCCAGCTGCAAGGCATTCAGGACATGTCCCTTAGTACCTGTCAGCGATGTCTCTGCTGACTCGCTGGCTGTGCTGGCAGTGTTCCAAGTGTTAGCACCGTTGGTACTAGCACCAGCAGGGATAGCATCGCTCCACCGGATAGTGAATGGCTTAGCCGCGCCACTGTCCGTAAGATTTAAAGCTACCAGATGATTTCTGAAAGGTACGATGGTCTTGCAGCGTAGCGTAGAGGGCCAGTCTGTAAGATCAGTAAACTGCGAGCCGCCTTGGACAAAGCTCTGGGGAACGTCTAGACCATTTGTGCAGACAAGGACGCCACCTAGGACACCTCCCTGCCAGTTGTTAGTAGTACCTGACAGTGTGGTATACGCGCCTGATGCCCTAGTTACAGAGCTGTGCGTAACGCCACTGATCTTGTAGAGGTTAGTTAGCCCACCATATACCCACAAGTCTGTTGAACCTTGTAGCCAGCTGATTGCCCAATAGGGAGCAGCACTGGGAGTACCTAGTACCTGAGAGTGCCCTAGAATCTTACCTGCCTTGCCGTCTAGGAAACGTACATTAACACCATCATTGAAAAACGTGGTAGGCATATCGTATGGTGACAGGTCTTTATTGACAGTAAAACGAGACTGCCCGGAGGATGTAACATCAAAGAACTGTTTAGCCATTCCCGGTATCCGTAATTTCTACCCACACAGTAGAGTCAAACTCTTGAAGAGACACTAAGTTAATATCGTCCTCCATGAGGATATTTCCTCCGGTTTCCTGTATAAGACAAAAGTTATCAAGAACCCAGTTAGTAGTCACAGCGCACCTCTACGAACCAAGGAGCCAGGATCGCCCTGTATGCTCGTTGTCATTACCGTGCCACCGTATCGAGCAGCTTCTTCCGCCCGCTTGACATCGTCTACAGCTTTTTCAAACACACTACCGAACCTATTTGTCTGCTCAGTATCGTTCAGGTAGATAGCACCTTCTAGGCAAGCACCAAACAAATACAAGCTAGGATAAGCAGCAAGCACATCATTGGTAACAACGCTATCAGAAAGAGACCGTAGTTGGGCAAAGTAGTTTATGCTAATGGTATATGCAGCATCAGGAGCAGGGCTGAGTTTAATATTGGTGCCCAAGTTTGTATATGCCCTGGGCGATCCGCTTACAATTGAACCATACTCACGGGTGGCAGACTCAGGAGACAAGTAGGCCAAGGCAAAGCTCTTAGAGTTACTATCGTAAGTGATATTACGAAGCTGTATTAAGTCGCTGGGGAGATCGTAGAAGGCTGTTCCAGACGTAGTAGTCGTAGTCGCCCGCACCATATTGGCACGTACTCTAAGCTCTCTATTCAGCCGGTTCTCTGTCAGTGTGATGAATGTAGGAATGATAGATGTAAGATCATCTCTATTGAGATAGCTTGCTATAGTGGTTTGTAGCTCTGAGTACGTTCCTAATGCCATTACAGGTGGCTTTCATGTGTACGGAGAAAACGATTATCAGGATCGTTGAGAAGCTGCTTGATCTTGGGCCAATCGTTCTTGTTGTAAACGTCAATGCCTAGTTCGCGCTTCCACTTCTCTACAACGATCAGAGGAATACTGGCCACCTTACGCATACCGTTATTCAGCTGCGGACCGTACATAGAATCATTGTTAAATTCTTTTTTGTTGAGTTCCAGCAGGGGAGTTACATCCTGCACGCTCTCTAGGGTAACATTGTCAGTGCTGTGGTCGTAGTGAAACTTAGTTTTAACTGGTTCGTCCATGTCTTGCCTCTTAGTTAGAACGGGGGAGAGCGGGATGCCCTCCCCCTTAGTCCTATCCTTACGACAGATCGTAGACCGCGCCAAGAGCTTTCTCGTTCTTAACGACAAGAGTATGCTCGCAGATAATCGCCCGCTGATCGCCATCGGATGTGCTAGCAACTTCCCGCTGGAAGAACGGACGGAGGTACGCAATTGCATAGTACTCCGGGTCAAGCATCCATACATCACGGCTACGCTGGAAGCGGTTAGGGACAACGGCCATTTCACCGAAGTCACTAACGTATACGTCCATGCCACCAATGATGCGCTGATCACCAGCATCGATGCGGTTAGACGCACCGCCCGAAGCACCAACACCAACAAAGCTGGAGAACGTCTGCTTCTGCGACGGAGCCATCATCAGATACTTGATGTCAGCACCGTTGTTGAACGCAGCTAGGATCGACGCCTTCATAAGCGTCTCAGTGAACGTACGGGCCGTACCATCGGTACGAGCCGCACCGTTACCACCAGACCCTACGGCTGTACCACCACTGCCAATACTGGCATTGGTCGTGACCCAGGAGCTAAGCGAACCAAGCTTACGAACAGTGGTGTCCGCAGCCATCGGGGTCTTAGAGACGTTAACACCAACGTATGAGCGTTCCATATCACGCTTGAGTTCTTTAGCGCGTTTGGACATCTGATACGCAAGTTCTTCTTTGCGGCCAGCTTTGGAAACAGCGTCCAGAGTACCAGAGACAAGCGTCGTCTTCAGGCTGATCTGGCAGATGTTACTAAGCCGGGTCGTAGCAGTCGGCTCAGCGGCAGTAAGCGTCGAACCTTCTTCCGCAAAGTTGTCAGCAGCCGCTGCAAGAGCATCCGTCTGCCATTCGTGGTTGACCGCAACCGCACTTTCGCGGCCACCCATCGACATGAACGGGGTATCGGTCGGGGAGATATCATAGATTACATTCTCTAGGTCTTCACGAAGACCGACAGCTGAGAACGTTACGTAAGTACCAGTAGGCTGTGCCATGTTTTAGTCCTTTTAGGATTAAGAGATAAAGTCCAGAAAAACATTTGCAGCATCACGTTGGTTACCTGTTTTCGCAAGTCTCTCTCGTTTAGCCTGGATTGTCCGGCGCGAGCGCTGGCCCTTTGTCTGGGGAGTCCCTGACTTAACAATTTTAGGAGCAGTTTTTTTAGACTTGTTAGCTGGACCATTGGAGATTCTGTCCTGCATCATAGCTTTGTGCAGTACCATAATAACACGGTGGTCAGCGATTCCGTCAATGTCCTGCGGAGAAAACCCTAGATTAAGAGCGTAGCTACGAACTTCGTCCTTAAAGTTAGAGCCTGGTTCAAGATACTGGGGCAATGCCTTGGAGAGAAGTTCAGCTTCTTTCTGAAGCTTCTCTTGCAAGAATTGGCCCATTTCTGACTCAGTCTGCTGCTGAACTCGTACACGCTCGTTGTTCAGCTCAGAAACTTTCTCCTTTGCCTCTTGGTACTCAAGACGTTTCTCCATGTACTCCATGGGATCGGCCTCTTTAAGCTCAGCCCAGTCTGTATTAGCAAAGCGTTGAAGCTCTGCGTTCTGGTTCTGAGTCATATTACCTAGAAGCGTAGCGTATTGAGAACGCTCGTTCTGGACGGCTTGGAGATTAGCTTCATAGGCTTTTCTCTGCTCCGCTAGAGACTGCGACTTACGGGTATAGTCCGCCTGCCGCTGGTAGCCGTTCCGCAGCTCATCAAGATTGACCTCTACTTCTTCACCATCGACTTTAACGGTGTACTTAGCAAGGGTTTCTTTCTCAGATACTTCTTCGTCTACCTCATAATCAACTTCCTCAGTCTCGTATTCTTCATCTTCCGTCGCTTGGTATTCGTCTTCAACGGCTTCTGCTTCATACTCTTCAGAGTCTGAGGGTTCTTCGATAGCTCGTTCTGGATTGGTGTCTTCATCACTTCCAAACATGACATCGAGCATGCTAAGCTTTGGCTCGGTGACTTCCCCTTCGGGATTGGTCTGTGCCTCACTCATTAAAGTTACCTTCCTGCGTTTTCAATTTTGTAATCATCTATGATAGCTTTAAGGTCGTCTAGTACAGCGCCTAAAGCTTGTAGTTTCATCCAGCAGGCTTCTCTTTCTTCTACGGTCTGAGACATTCCCCACTGAGTTACCAAGTCATTATTCAATCTTACTAGTGTAAGTTTAAAGGCCTCGTTATCTAGGACCAAACTAGCTTGGTTAGCTTGTTCTCTAAGGTTCATTTGTGTTTCTGCATATATCCATCAGTTCCGGCATGTTTAGAATTGCCGTAGATAGCCCCACCCATGCGATTACCTGCGCCCTTGCTAGGCTCAGTGTTGCCTCCCTTGGAAGGGACAGGACGGTTACCAACTTTGCCCATCTTAGGGCTAGAATACTTTTTCACTGTAGTTCCTTTCTGTTACCATTTTTTACACGACCAATACCGTGCGCTCATTTTACTAGGAGGATCAGTGTCACATTTGTGTCTGGCCCTGAAACTCTTTCTGCGATCAGGTTGCTCTTTCTTGATAGTCATATTAGGATCACCAAAACGAATTAGTTTTACAGAGTCTCCTTGCTTTGCCAATACTGCAAACTTTTTACTCTTGCCTGATGTTCTTTTAGGTTTATTATATCCTGAAAACTTCTCGTTTCTGTATGTAATCATGTTTTGATGATAAAGTTTATAGGCTGTAACTTAATGACATCTGTGCCTGCGGCAGCACTGGCGGTAACAGCAGTACCTAGTGTGAAACTACCACCCACGCCTACTGGTGAGTAAGTGCGAAAATCGGGTACCAAGAAGTCTGCACCACTTGTACCAAAGACAGTGCCTATGGCGCTGTACAGTGCAGCATATGTAGACGTAGAGTACGCACTGCCGTCGCACAGCAGCCAATCGTTAATGCCACTAATGGTCTGCGTAGTGGGTGTGGTGTTACTACCGTACATCATTATAGAGCCTACCACAAACCCTAGCTTGTTCATCTGTGCGGAAGTCTGTGTAACAGCAGTAGTCGCAAGGTTAGGGAACTGCGTCTTGAGAACAGACTTGACCAGGCGAAGATGATCGTCACCCTCTGAAAGAGGATCACTAGCAGCAGGGTTAGAAGTATTAAGCTGGCTAATGTAACTGGCAGATTCTACAGTCATTTCTTACTCCGTTGAGACTAGTTTATCACTTTTATACTTAAATGTCAAGAAGCTCAGGCCAATCATACAGGATGCCGGATTTGTTATTTCGATACGTCATCCATCAATCCCCCCGGTTAGCATTGGCCGAAAAAGTCATACCAGCCAGAACCGCTATTGCAAGCCTCATGGGGTTACCCATTTTTGTGACGGTTAAT
>TARA_R110000803_G_scaffold30008_2_pt1 | contig 15599 bp, 7 predicted proteins | sample TARA_R110000803 | Tara Oceans TARA_R110000803 (sample SAMEA4397772) | marine metagenome | biome: Polar Biome; feature: [SRF] surface water layer (ENVO:00010504); material: water (ENVO:00002006), including particulate matter (ENVO:01000060) such as... | depth 5 m | reverse complement strand
CCCCGGACGCTTGCGAATACGGTTCCACAGATTGTGAAGCTGAACCCAAAGATCTTCAAACATCCGCCTAACGAAACCGCCTGGGGAGTCCTTGATGCGACGGTAGTACATCCAGGCATCAGCAAACTGCTCGTGACCAAGGTCTGAGAGCACCCTGATACCATCTGCGTCTACTGCGTGGTCAAAGGAGCCGAACAGCCTCTGACGCCACTCAACGCCCATAAGCGCGGCAAGCATGTGGCCATTCTCGTGCCACAGTGTGCTCATGTCACCGTTCTTGAACAGATTGATGACCGACTGGCCGGTATTGGAATCATATTGGTAATACCCGAGTGGGCTACCGTTTTTAGAGTCTACTTTGGCGCGAATCGCGGGGCCGGTTGATGGCGAGAGGAAGTCCTCAGCCATATCGAGATTCATCTCCCTGGCTGCTTTACGGAGAATGCTCTTAGCGTTGGCCAACGATTGTGCCGGGTCTATGTTCGTTGGGACAATGCCGAGATTATCAGGGCTCGAGAACTTTCCAGTCAAGGACCGATGTACAGCGTCGGCCATGTTGAGAGCGTATTCCTTGTTGAACTCCTCATCTGAGATCTTTATCTTAAAGTCCTTTTCAAGAATCTCCCTCTGCTTAAAGAATGTCTCGTGCTCCCACTCCACAGCACGAAGAACATCAGCAAGACTCAAGGGCTCAACGACCCGTCCACTGGCGTCAAGCGCCCTTACACCGAGCGCTCCCTTTCGGGCACCAACCCCACCATACAGGTCTGTCATCTTGTTGTTTACGATGCCGTGAGAAACCTCGTGGGTTGCGCGCCAAGCAAACGTGTACGCGACATCATTGAATGACCCATCAACATCATACGGCTGGTAAATCCAAGCAACCTTCTGGTCGTAGCTGAAGTTCTTAAAGTCGGGCGGAATAAATCGACCAAGGATATTGTTGAAGCCTCTGGTGGGCCCAAAGATTGGGAACCTCCACCCATCACCAACAGTATCAGGAGTTTTCGACCAATCCTCAAGGGTCTTGATGACCTCATCGATCGTTTTTCCAAACTTATCCCCAAGGGGGTAAATCTTAAGAACATCCGGGTTATCGACGATCTTCCCATCTTTCCCGACAAGAAGGTCAATACCCATCTCGTGGAACAGGGCTGCGGAAACCTCTGGGTTTACCGGAGTTTTCTCTCTTGCTCCAGCATTGAGGTCAGATAATCCGTAACTTCCTCGCTCGTCATTCCGTAGAAGTCTGACGCCCCCGAGATCCGATACCCCTTCAGCAAGTTCTCCCGATCTCCCTCTGGTTGCGTCGGCTGCGTCTCCTGCTGACTCGTCAAGTAGGCTCCCATAGGAATAACTACCGTCGTCTCGCCCACTGTCCTTGGGTGTGGCCCCTGTGGCGGACTTGGGCCTTTTTGTGTCTTTCGGTCCTCCCACCGATACGCCGGGTCTAATGCTCGCTCCACTGCGGCGGCCATTCTTTGTCCGAGGGTTAGCCCCTCTTTGTTTGATTTCGGCATCGCTCAATACCTCCTGTTCGTATGCTCTAATATCTTGAGTATAACCCGGTTTGTCTGGCGTTTTCGCTTTCGATACAAGTATCTTTTCTCGGCCCCAGTATACTGCAACATTGCCAAAGCCGTCTTCTACTGCGATTTCATTAAGCTCACCCGCAACCTTAATAAACGCCTTTGCCGAGTCAATGGCTGAAAGTTCACTCCACTCAAGACTGTGAGACATCTCAAGGAAGCCGCTCTTTGGGTCTACAGACCAGCCGATTTGGTCTTTCTCGAAGAGTGGACCAAGACCCCGTAGCGACTCAGCGGTAAGCATCTCGTCTGGAAGCTTGATCGACATTGTGGCCAGACGCTCAACGTTACCGTCCATCCAGATGAGCTTGTAAAGGTCATCATCCAACAGGGCCGGGCTCAACACATTTGGAGCACCCTCAACCTCACCCTCAAAGACACGCATCAACCCGCCTTCTTGAGGCTTGTCTATTGGACCAGGAGTTTGACCACTGGTCCTATTGAACCTCGCAGCCCGATCGCGAATAAGGGCCTCATCGCCCTCAACCCGAATACGAAGATTCGCCTCGATACCTTCACCAGAAAACCCACCCGTGCTACGCTCGATGAAGTGAATCTTAATGCCTTCAACATCAAATAAAGATCTGGCTGAGGCCTCAAAGTCGAGGAAGATTGTATCGATTACAGTGTCAAGCTGAGCCTGAATCGCAGCCTTAGCGCTTCCTTTGGCGGCGATCAAATCATCCAATAGAGTTTTGTACTGCTCCGCCAAGGCCGCCATCGCTGGCCTCTCGTGCTGAACGCCGGTAATCGCCAAGTCTGCAACTACAGGCTTGTCGGCTACTCCTCGCTCTGGGCTTCGTCCCACTCTATTGGCGCGGTCAAACGCCACAACCTCTTCAGCAGTTGCCTCTCTGCCGACTCGCTTGATGAGTCGGTCAAGGGCGTCTCGGTTAACTCCTGGTCGGTCAAACCAGGGGGTGTCTGGGTATCGTTCATCTGTAACTTTCCATCCTCTTGGTACTACTCGATCGGCTGATTCTTTCTTTTTATCCTCAGCTAACGCCTTCGTAAACTCATTGTACGCTTTCTTATCTAAGATAAACTTCCGTCCATCACCAGTCTCCATTACATATCTACGAACTTTGCCACCAGGTAATACGAAATATCGAACACCGTACCGTCGCAACTGAAACTTGCCCTCACGGACGGATTGGCCAACAGCAGGCAAAGCTTCGCCACGAGCAGATGCCAAGATTAGCTTCAGGCTGTCGTGCCCAACCTCTTGACCACTGTTTAGAACCCATGACTCCCAGTGGAACCGACCAAGAGAGCCTTCTTCACTCCTGCCAGCAATCTTGTAGGCCTCATCAACATTCTTCAGCAGAAGGGCCTCGATGGCCTCGTAAAGCGCAAGACCTTTAGCCCCAAAAAATGCGCTGGCAAGGCCCTTAGACGTTGAGTACGGGGCACGGGTCTTCATCCATGCCTTGTATGGCGTGTACATGTCCGAAATCTGCTTTTCAGCAGCCTTAGTTTCCTTGGCTATAAGCTCAGCACCGACGCTTTTTTCGATTTTTCCAGACTTAATCTTGGCCCGAATCGTAGCCTTTTTTGCTTTAAGCGCATCGGACACCTTCTTAATGGCAGGCCTCGGGTCCTTAATCTTGCCCTTGAAGCCTTCATACAGGTCTAATAGTGAACCATCAAGAAGCTCAATGTTTACACCCCCATCAAACCCACGGCCCCAAAAGTGGTTGGCCTGAATCCGGTCAATAACAGTGACATCTTTGCGACCCGCTGCCAGGAGCAAGAAAGATACGACCTTGTTCTCCATACCCGACTTGTGGAAAATCGTATGAAAGATTCTGCGAGCTTCCTTTCCCGATAAGGTCTGGTTCTTAAGTACTTCGTGGAATGCCGCGAGCCGTGTTTGGCCAGCATATCTATGGCCCTCTGGGAGTCTCTCCGCAGCGCTTTGCAGGAACTTTGCGCCGAAATCGTTTAGATTGTTTGATACCCCGCTTCCAAGACTGTCAAACGGGATTGCTGGCCCTTCCCTCAACTCCAGAGCCCTGGCTGGCGTGATCTTACCACTACTCTCAAGGTCTGAGATCATCAACTCACGTACATGACTGTCTCTGCTTGCCCAGGCCCTAAACTCAACACCCACGTCGGCAGCATCAGACACCGTGGCAAGCTCGGCTATAAGCCCATCACCGACCGTTTTGCTGATATTTCCAGATTTAACATCTTTAAGAATCTGGACCTTTTCAGCTTTAAGGTCACGGGCAGTGTACCTACCATCACTGGCTGCTTTGATAAACCTAGAAACGCCAGCGAGGAATGAATCGATAAACCCGCTCTCATGTGGAAAAGAAGACGCAGATTTACTCAAAAGAGTCCACAGCATCAAATGGCCAGTAAGCTCAACTGTTGCTGTTCCGTCCACGTATAGGGCACCAATAGACTCAACCGTCTCGATTCCCGCGTTGGCCATGCTCACTTGCTCTTTAGATACCTTTCGCACCTCGTCTGCGAGCTTATTCACATCGGCGTATACCATTACCTGGCGAGGAGGCTCGATGATGTCTCGATAGCCCGTGATGATTCCCATATACCTGTCCCACAGATCATTACTAGATAGGGGACTGTTGCCATTCATAGCCTTGACAGCAGCATCAATGGTATCGTAAGCAGCCTCCGCGTTCTTTGGGTTGGTCTCCGCTGCAACAGTTCCAACCTTGGCATCATCCCGAACCTTGGCTGCATCTTTCGAGACCTTTGCTGAAATCCCCCTCGTTAGAGGCTTGGGCATACCAGTGCCCTTCACAGACTCACTTAGGTTTTCTTTGCGGTTATAAATCCTCAAAGCTTCAACAGGGTCGAATGGCGCTGCCTTCACTTCTGATGGCTTAATCCCACCAGCAGCCACAGTGTCGAACAACTCATCGACCATGTCGTCTGGGACATCCTCAAGCTTGGATATGGTAACGATCGGGTCGCCATTCTTTATCTTGGCCCTGTACTTTGACCTTCCTCCGTTGACGAACTCAGTCAATCCCTGAAAGAGCGCAGCGTCCTCTTGGACACCAATATCCTCCAAGATGACGCGAATCCGAGGGATCGACTTATCGGCCTCAAACTTGTCCCCAGCCTGAAACCTGACCCTCCCCGTTGGGGACTTATCAATAGTTAAATCGATAGATCGGATAACTTCAATAGGGGTCTTGAATGGCGTATCCGGCATCCCAGCAACAAGGAAGGCCTGGTTCTCCATCATAGCAAGAAACGAATCTTTACCCGAGGCCGGGATTATCCCCTCGTCTACCAGCTTCTGTACTTGGTTTGAAAGTACGCGGTACTCAATGGAGTCCCTAAACACAACCACATCACTGGTTCCTACTTGGCGAACAATCCTCTCACCATATTGCTTTGCTTTGCTTGCGTTGCCGGCAGCACTGGCGGACGCGGCCTCGTAAAGGTCAGGGTCCCTGCCCACTAAAATCAGCACACGCCGAAAAACTTCCCTCTGTGCTTCAGATAGACCAGCTACCGGGTCTATCCCAGCGGCCAGTTGGCGAAGTGCTTCTCTTTGGGCCAACTCGTTTCGAGTAATCAAAGGGTCTTTATCAAGAACATCAACAACACCACTAAGCAAGGTTTGTTTAGTTAACTCATACCTAATCCCTGACTCTTTCATCCTCGTCATATTATCTTCAGCAACACTCTCCCTTGTGGCTATACGCTCAGCCCCAACGCTCTCGTCGATTACTCCAGATTTAACGTCATCCAGAATCGCGGCCTTTTCAGCTTTAAGGTCAGCGGCTATCTTCTTGGCAGGGCCTTTGTATATATCGACGGCTGGCTTAATGTTTCTCGCCAGCCGTTGAGACCTTCTAACGCCAGAAAAGATATACTTCTCACCATCGAGCATATCGACCAAAAAGCCAAGAAGCTGAATTGCGTTGTATTCGGGTTCATCCTGCTTAAACCCCTGGGACCGCATTACTTCTGCACCACCAACCTGAAACCCACCAGTACCGCTATCCATTCTAGCGATTACACGAGTCAAATAATCAGCAGCAGGATTGCGGATACGGTACCCAAGCTTACGGTCAGCCTGTGCCGGTGGAGTTATAAAGGGTAAGTCAACGGCCTCTAACAGTGTCTTCTTTCCCGAAAAAAGAAAGGGAAGAGTAATCTCCTGGTCGTCAGCGCCCATAAACTGCAGCAACTCTCCAACGTCTAACTCAGCCGCCAAGGTCGGAATAAGGTTTGCCCAGTTCAGAATCTGGCCGATCGCAGACGCCTTGTATAGCGTTCCGTATTCCTTACTTTCAAAGGGGGTCGTGAATACATTGGCGGCCACCCGCTCAAAGACTTCTGTTGTCTTTCGGCCAATCTTCTTCTGCTTAGGTAGAACCTTTTCGACCCACGAGTCGATCTCTCCAATAGACGGGATGAAGCTCTTGTCCATGTCGTCAAACATAGGAAGGGAAAATGCCTGGATGGTCACCCGATTTAAGATCGCCTGGATCTCTTTGTTTGACTTTCCGAGATGAACTGATTCAATTGCGGCGACAAGGTTGTGCTTGTCGTCAAGGTTCATCCCAGGGTCATCGTATGAGATATTATCTTGAACGATCTTCTTAAACTCGGCAGCGCTGGGTTGCTTCTTGCGTAAAGCAGGGGAAAGCGAGGCATAGCTATTGAAGTCTAACACATTACTTAGGTCGGCATCTTTAGTCTTCTTACGCTCGTCCTCAGCTTCGATGTTCTCATAAATACGGAAAAAATCCCAGTCGTCGTCTGTTGGCTTGATATTTCGGGACTCAAGTGACCGGTAATCCCTATCTTTGGAAATAGAGGCTTCCCGTTCCTTCGCTCTAAGCTCACGGTATGTGTCGTCGCCCACTATTCGGGCAGCTATCTCAACAACATCAGCAATAATGGACGTGGCCATGGGGATTTCCATGCCCAGGTTGCGTTCGTATTTTGATGACTTCTCAAGGGCCTCATCAAGAGCACCCAGAGTTTTTGCGGCTTCTTGAATTTTTGAGACGTAATCGTCAGTATCAACAATCCCATGGCGCTCCATAAACTCAGGGACTTCATCAAGACCAAGAGCGTCACCCAGGGCCACAATGGCCGAAATAGTAGTCTCTCTGTGCTCGTCTGTGAAGTTGAGCAGAATGTCGTGTAAGTCGTCAGTAACGCCCATGACATTAAAGGTTTTACTTACAAGGTCGCCAGTAACTTCCAGCGCAGAAGACTCACCATCAAGCTCCGCAAACGTTCCAACCCCAATGCCAAACAGAGCGCCCAGACCAAGCCCAGCAACGCTACCCATAATACCACCAGGAATGCCCGCACCCTTGAGCCCAAAAGCACCCAAGACCACCGCGCCAGTAATGGTCGTTCCTAGAACTACGCTCTGAAGCTTCTCATTCCCACCTTCCGGTAGATTGGTTTTCATGGTCCCGTCGAGATTCAGATTACCCGAGTCAATCATGGCTGCCTCGGTCGTTAATGTTCTCTCATCTACTGCTTGAACTAAAGCAGGCAACCTTGAAAAGGTATTTAATATACCCGACCCTTGGTTCTTTATGGCAATGTTCTCATGAACCTTGTACGAGTCTATCGTAGCCCCTGAGATGAGAATACGGCCACCTATGCCTGCCTCTGGCCCAACAAAAATATCACGGTTGCCTATTATCTTATCAACCGCCGCCATCGACTGCGCTTCGGTTTCTTCTGAGTAAATTTTACGCCTATTGGCGTAGATACTCTCACTGTAGGCAGAGCGCGCAATAGCATTGTCTTTTTCCAAGACATCTAATGGCTCATAAGGAATGTGTATCTCCTCACGAGCCACACCCTCGGCTGTCTTAGCTTCAGGTTCTTCCGTTAGTATGCCACCTAAAACCTCAGTCTCGTCTTCGTCGTCAACGAAATCATCCGAATTAAACTCAGGCCTGTCTGATGGTATGCCACCTAAAACTTCAAGCTCGTCTTTATTAGCCACGCTACCTCCGCTTGGGGATCATATCAGAATGATTGGCGGAGCACCGCGTCGTCATCCAGGTCACTTAACATCGACCGAACCGTATGATCAGTACCTTTAATCTTATAGTCATCGAAAATACCATCAAGAAACTTAAGTGGGTCGGAAGTCTCGAATGAATCTCCATTCATTACTCCAACCTCAAAGTGTAGGTGGGGCCCATTTGAGTTCCCACTTCCACCCGCGTACATGATTGTCGAGCCAGAGGCGACCCTTAGGCCGACCTTAATGCCCTCTGGAAACTCGCTACCATGCATATACCTGGAGTGAAGGCCATCATCGTGGTCGATATGAACAGCGAGGCCGTGTGAAGCCAGGGGGTCGTCACTCACTTCAACGATTGTTCCATCACTAATAGATAAAATCGGGTCGCCCTCTGCGGCGCGTAGGTCAACTCCCCTGTGAGGGCCATCGTCTCTCATCCCATAGGGTGACGTGACTACCTGTTCGGAACTAGCTGTGGGGGAAACCATGCTCATGTTTTTGGCTTCATTACAAAGCTTTTACCGAGCCTACGCTTGTAGTCACCGAAGGTTTTTATGCCCTTATTGTCCTTGATGGTTTGGGCTCTTTTCTTCGGGCTTTGATCTTGGTACAGTTCAAAATCGTCACCCTTACGCATGGCCGCCGGATAAAACACAGCGGCTAAAAGGTCACTATCGGTGGGATTTTTCAAGCCAAACACGTCAAACTGATTCTTAAGATACTTCTCAACGTATGGCATTTGATCAACCGCCGTCATTCTGCTGAGTTCATCGGTTATTGTGCCAACCGAAAGTGCGCTTGTTTCAATCATCTGAATCAAGCCTGTAGCTGTAGAATTAGGGGCGGGGTTTTTAGCCTCCGGGTCAAACCCGGATTCAGCATTGATTAGGTTTGCCAGATGAGCGGGGTCTGCGAGACCCAATCGATTCGATACCGCAACAATCTCGTTAGCCAACTCAGTGCTCATATGTGCGTTTTTCGGGAAGGCCTTCACAATGTCGGATGCGTTATTTTTAGTCGGGTCATCAGGTTGGGCCACCGGCTGTTCTTCCGGCGCAGGAGCCACTGCCTGAGGTGGGACTTTTGTGGCTGGAGGATTATCAGCGACTGGCTCTTCAAATAACGATTCAAGCCAACCTGTAACGTTGGATGCCACTTCTTTACCAGCAGTCATGGCATCGTCCACGACCGAAGTCGAATAAGCTAGTACATCATCTATGGCGACGTCTCGATCTCTCCATGCTTCAGACACAATGGAAGGTTTGGCATTCTCAGCCTCGGGCGATGCCGCAGTAAGAGCAGGACCAGGATTTCCCCTTAGTGTTTCTACGGGCAGTCTTTCTTGAAGCTGCAGGTCAGTCGATGCCGCAGTAGGAACAGGCGGTGGGCGTTTAGCGGCAGCAGCGGCATCGACGGCTGCTTTTCTTTTTAGTACTTCGGCCCCATCTCCTGCTGCGGACGTGATCGGAGGCTGGGTGTGCCCACCCACAGCCTCCCCCGTATCAAAGTCATATACGACCCCGGCGGGGCTTACTCGGAGATTGGCACTATCGGGTTCTTCCGGCGGGGCCTCTACTGTAGGAGGGGCAAGCGATTCTTCTAAAAGTTCAGTCTCTTCTTGGTCAGTGGCTTCGGCTGAGGCTGAGGCTGCCGCTGCGGGCGTGGGCGACTCCACTGCGGGTGGCACTGGCACTGGCACTGGCGCTGCCGCTGCGGGCTTAGGCGTAGGATTTTCATCAGTGCTGAGGCTTTGCGATAGGCTGATGTCTTCTTCATCCATCGGCTCATCAACAACTGCGCCAACAGGTTCTTGGATCTCAGGGGGGTCATCCCAGACCGCCTTACCTTCACGCCTCGCGTTAGCTCGTACCACTTTGTCACGCGCCGACTCCGTAGCTGCGAGTCCTTCTGCGATTTGGTCTTCTTCTTTTGCGAGTCGGTCTTCTTCTATTTTGGCCCCACGCTTTTCAACTTTACGCCTCTGTCCATCCGTCAAGTATTCTTTAGGGTCTTTGCCTGGCGCGTAAGGTGACTCAGTCGCTTTGTCTGTCGGCGGTGGCGCTTCGGGAGCATCTTCCAGGGGCCCTCCGTCCGCATCCATTTCTGCCTGGAACCGCTCAATGGATGGGTATGTCCCATATTTGGGGTCATACATCCCCTCTGTTTGGCTTTTGAATTCCGATGATGCATCAATGATTCCAGCCAAGTCAGAGCTTCCAGCCGTGCCCTCACCAATCGAAAGCATCGTGTCGTAAAATTCGTTACCGAAGGTTCCAAGTGGGGCGCGCCTTGCTTCATATTCTTCGTCTGTACCGGTCCCAGTTTTTGACCCGACCGAATCCCCATGCTTCAAAAACTCCAACAGATTGCCTGTTTTCACCAAAGCCTCTTCGGAACGGTCCCCAGAAAGGCCACCAACATAATCACTGACTGTTTCGGTGGTGACTCCAACCCCAGACTGCAGTGACTCCATAAGAAGCTTTAGGCGCTCCTGTCGGGTGTCACTGTCTTTTCCAAGCAGCCTATAGGTTTTGGCCTCGTCGTCGTATTCTGAGGTTGGAAAATCGTCTGCATTTAAGCTTGCAAGGCGCACCTTAAACATCTTAGGGAATCGGGCCTTCACTTGGTCTGGCAGGCCACCATACTTTTCCCCTGGCAGGCCATCAAATTGCTCCGCCAAATCATTCAATTTTACCGAGTTTTCCGGCTCGAAATGGCCCTTTGAATTAAGCTCCATTGCTTCTTCAATGGCAACCTCGAAACGATTCACAACACCTGGGGTAACCGGGACACCGCTGGTTTCCACACCCTCGTCCCCAGCAGCAGCAGCAGCAACAGGCGCAGCAGCAGCAGCAGCAACAGCAGGCTGCTCAGGACGGCCAGCCCGCTTCAGCAAGCGCATGGGTGGGGCCTCTCTAAAGCCAGCGACACGCAAAATGGGGTGGTCCAGCAACGCCATCTTTCCGGTGCTTAGGCGTGGGCTCTTAGATAAGGCCGTCACCTGAGCATCGCGGCGAGTCTTGAGGGCAGAAAGCTCTGATTTCACAGACTCGAGATAGGAACCTTCGCTGCCTGGCTGGGCCTTCATGCCGCGAACTGCTGCAGAAAACCCTGTATAGGTTCCGCCTGTGGCCTCGATTACTTGTTGGGCGCTGGCCTTTTGTTTATCGGAGGCTTCAGCCTTAATGTTGATCGTCGCCCCATCCTCAGCGAGCACCAAGGCCCCGCTAAACACCTTATCCAAAGACGCTTGCTTGTCTGCTGTGGAAGCGTCTACCTCCGCAATCTGAATAGATGAGGCTGCAGACGCCGAGCCCGGTTCGCTAGTGCCCATCACCTGGCTTCGGATAAGGCCACGCAACTCATCAACGAAATCATCGTTTGGCTTTGTGACCGTTATCGCACCATTCAAGTAGTCCCGTTGCATTGCCGGGTCGATCAGAAGCCGCTTCTCAAATTCGGAGTCCTCATAGATTATGGGGACGTTCCTCTGGGCCCACTTTATTGGGTCAACCGATTCGCCCACCCGAAGACTTGGCTGAGTATCGTTCAAATACTTAGCAGTCGCCCTCCTTATCTCAGTAAGGATGGCTTCCTTTTGTAGTGCCTTTGTTCCAGCGACCCTCTGTGCAAGAATGGAGTAGGCCAGAATCCTTGCGTTACCTTCAAGGCCTTCGGAATCAAATCGAGTGTTAACGCTACCCAAAAACCTAGGTACATTACGAAGATTGGTGCCGACGCCCTCAATAGCGGTTGCGTTTGCGGTATTTCCCTCAAGCGCTGTTGTAGCAGCCTTCGCCGAGGCGTCATTTTTGTCCCTAAGATCTTCTACAGCTTTCCTGGCCTTCTCCTGCTCATTCATCATGTTGGTTCTTAGGCTATCGCTAAGCTTACTCTGAGACGAATATAGCTGAGTCAACGAGCCAAGAGCGACCCCTTGTCTGGATGAAGGTGACCGTAAAAGACGGGTAAGTCTGCTGATGTCTCGGTCAGTCTTATCAAGCTCCTTTTGAAGCTCAGCACGCCCGCCAGCCTTAGACTGTGCGTATGTGTTGGCCGAAGAAGCCATTGATGAGTTCAAAGATTCAAGGAAATCCATTCCAGATGATGCCATGACGATCTCTCTATTTGCTGAGGTAAAAAACCAGAAGCGTGTGGGTGTTCGTACTTGAGCCCCCGGTGTTGCTGATTGTATCTGCTTTTACAATTGAAAACTCGGTTGAAAGATCACTTAATAGCTTGGTCGTCGCATGTTGCTGAAACACGCCAATAAGCTCATCTGAAACGCCAACACCAGAAACAGTGATGCTCCCCGCCGCAGCGCCAGCAACCAGGGCAATCTTGATTGGGTTGGTGATCTTTGCTCCAGTCACGGCACCGCTTTCGAGCATCTGCCCATTTACGAAGCCGGGAGAGAACAGAGCCCTAAGTCCACTGGACGCTGAAAACAGACCACTTGGTATAAGGTGCTTCAAAACAGAGACGCCAAGCGAGCCCGCCATAAACGTCTTCAAGACCAAAGCAGAAGTGAAAAAGCCATCACTGATCTGGGAGTCACTTAGTGGCCCCCTGACTGGTTGGGTGGTTTTGTTAGCCAACATCGGAGTTGGCGGTAGAACCCTCGGAATGTATCTCCCGTTTTTCCAGGGCATTGCGCTTCCTACTTGACTGTAGCGGTCGGGACTACAGGTGGCGTGACTGCAGGGAGCGGGACTGGAGCGGCGAGCTTGGCTGCAGCGGCCTTGGCTGCTTCGAGCTTGGCTGCTGCGGCCTTGGCTTCTGCTGCGAGCGTGGCTGCAGCGGCCTTGTCTGCTGCGGCTTTGTCTGCTGCGGCCTTAGATGCAGCGGCAGTTCCTTTGGGTTTTGTTAGACTCAGGTCCGGGGTGTATCTACCCCAATATGCAGCCAAGTTTTCTTGTGCTTGTGCCTGCTTTGCCCGCTGCAGAAGGTCCGCCTCTTGACCTGCAGCCGTTCCAGCCGCTTTGGCCGTCTCTCTTTTTCCGTGAAGACGGTCGTACTTTTTCTGATAGCGGTCTGATTGATTATCCGTCAGCCCCCCTTTAGACTTGGTCTCCAGCGCGTCGAGCTTACCTGTAAGCGCATCAGCCTTCTTCGCGCCCCTGAGCCGCTCTGTTTCAAGCTGCGCCTCTCGCGTTCGTGGTCGTGTAGCTGCGACCACCTGACTAACGCCACCGAGAATGTCTTTTGTGAAGTCAAACTTAGCCTTTGTGCGAGCCTGCTTCCGCTGCATCTCGGCATCCTCGCGAGTGAGCAATTCTTCGACTCGCTGACCCTCTCGTGAGGCCTCAAGAGCATCCACTCGGGTCTCCGCCTCTGCTGCTGCAAGACCGGTCATGCGTGACTGCTCGCGGCCAGCAGCCTGGATAGCACCAGCAGCCCTCGATGGATTCATTGCAACAGCCGCTGCAACCTCCTTACCAAGCTGATCTGCCCTCTGATTCGCTCCAGCGGTGGCTGTATCAACCCTACCCTGACGCTCAGCATCAGACATCACGTCCTTGCCCTTGAGCTTCTTAATCTGGCGACGGTTGTCTGCAGACATACCCTTCGATGTGGCCCTCATGTCGCCAATGAAATCCATGGTGTCTTGACCGGTTTTGATACCAGCACCCATGATACTTCTCATAAAGTAAAGATTGTCCTCGTAGGCTATCTCTCGACTGAGCGCGCCCCTAAGTTCGTCGTCAATAGGGAGAAGGGCGTTTGGTGGTGTAGCCATAGCTTAAGCCTGTGTCTTCCGGCCATACGTGGCCGATAGGTAGTTATCATACGGTGTTCCAGGTCCAAGGGCGATCCCGCCAGCCAGCACAACGTCCTCACCGGACATTCGTGGCTCTGGAAGATCCCTTCCCTCTTTACCGGCCCTGGATCGCTGCTCGGTCAACTGTTTATCGCTTCGGCGCTGGGCTATTTCCGCCTTCCGTTCTGCTCCGCGCCTTAGCCTTTCTGCGCGCTTTGCTTGCTTGTCGGCTTCATCTTCGGCGCTTATCTGGCTTTTGCCGCTCATAAATCCAAGAATACCGCCAGCAACAGCGCCAACGCCGGCACCGACTGCAGTCCCAACGCCAGGCGCGATGGCCGAGCCGATTGCTGCTCCAGTACCAGCACCAGACAAGGCACCCGTGCCTGTGCTTTGCCACATAGTGCTTGAATCTGAATCAGCCATTATAACCTCAGTGCAATCATATCATCGATACAGAACATCAACGACGAAGTTTCTCGCCTGTAGATACAGGTGAACCATTCGACGGTCGTCTATTCCAGAAAGCCGATAGAAGCATCGGTACGATATTTTATTTTCACCCTCACTTAATGTGAGTTCTTGAATGAACGAATGGTTCATGTGCCGACACCTATACTGGTTTTCTCCAGACCCAAAGACCCGCCTACGTGTTCGTGGCTGAGCTACTGGTCCGTTGCCCGTATCAACAAACAACATAAACTCTGCGATGATCTTTCCGGCGACATTAGCCCTTCGGTACGGGTTTATGTAGTCCTTACTCTCGTGACCTTTGGCGAAATCCGTTACTACCCCACCTCGCTCGAATGCCATAAAGCTGCCAAGACAAAGCGCAGCAACACCGGCCTCGTGACAATGGATTGTTGCCGACATTCCGTCCACTGGTTGCCAAAGGTTAATGTCTGACGTATCAGGGCTTTCAAAGCTCGGCATCAGTTCCGAACCAGAACCCTCATGCCGGTAATGAGTATCTAAAATGTTTCCGGTTCGCTTTCTGTAAATGGTATCCGAGCTTACGCCCTCAACTCGCGGAGAGGGTGAGCCATAAAACTCTGGGCGAACAATGTGCTGAGTATCGACAAATGCCGTAGTGCTAAGGTCGTCCGCCCACACCTGACCGTTGACAAATCGCTGGAGGTCAGTGGCCCGGTCTTTAATGTCGCTGGCATCAAGCGTATCGCCATCAGAAACGGTTGTGAATATGCTCGGCTTTACAGGCATGACTACCTCTTAATCTTGTATGCATGTATGTTGTAATCCCTCACATAAAATCCCGTCTGTTTCGGGTAGTCATAGTCAGTGCTTATGTCCGTCCCGGCATCATATAACTGTTGAGTTCCCCACAAAGAAAACTGGATATTGGTCTTCGCTACTTCAGGGCGGTACAAATACGCTGATGTGTACGAAAACTCGTAGTCGAACATCTTACCATCGCCCCAGTCCGGTCCTGTTTGATACCCAGCATAAATCACAACCCCTGGGAGGCTTTCCTGGTAGGCCGATGCCCCGTCGATCTTACCAGTAAACGCGAGCGCGAAGTGCTGCCAAGTTTGCCGTATGTCCGTCCAAACCCCATCTTCAAGCTTCCTTAAGACGAGCGCAACCCAGGGCGGCTTGCCTCCCGTCCTGAAGGTCCGAGCGCCAAAGTCACTCATGGTAACGCGACACGAAACGCGAACCAATACATCTTCAGTGCTTGCTATATCACTAAGCACAACCTTGTTGTATGCAGCGTTAAACAGCCCGTCAAGCCTTTCAGAATGATACCCAGTACCAACAGGTCTATCGCTTGTCTGCTCAATCCGAGTAGACTTACTCAATGAATTGTTCTCTACAGGGGAGAACACCGTATTTGCCGTGACGGATCTTTGACCTATACCCTCAATAGCAAGGTTTTCTTCGTCTACCTTTAGACCCACAAGGGAGGTGTCCATACTACTGAAGTCGGTGGTATCCAGTGGCTCGCCAGACTTAAACTCGGGAATAGTTATACGGGCCATTATCGCTTCCTATATTGAACAATCAGGTTTCTCGCCGCAACTCTGCACTCGATTCCTGTGGTCGGATTTATCCCTTGGATTTCAACACCCACTCTAAGCGGAGGGAGTGGCGATTCAGCAGCACGCGAAGACTTCTCCTTCTTTGGGGTATATTTACCACTTGAAAGGTTTGAACCCGAAGACCCAAATAGAGCCCCAAGACCTGCTGGGTGAGATTCCAGGTCATACAGTGCCGCCGCCTTCACCTCAGACTTAAT
>TARA_R110000803_G_scaffold64303_3_pt1 | contig 15642 bp, 32 predicted proteins | sample TARA_R110000803 | Tara Oceans TARA_R110000803 (sample SAMEA4397772) | marine metagenome | biome: Polar Biome; feature: [SRF] surface water layer (ENVO:00010504); material: water (ENVO:00002006), including particulate matter (ENVO:01000060) such as... | depth 5 m | reverse complement strand
AGATAATTATAATGCTGTAAGACTCCATTAAACATAATAAATTGTACTGAATTTTCTGTACTATTAGCTATGTTAGAAATAAAACTTGTAGGTGTGTCAGAACCTTCAACACTAAATTGAATAGCAAAATATCTAACTGCATTAGTATTTCTTGCAAATTTATCTATCAAATGTATAGGGTGTGGGGTTTGTTGACTAAATGAAACTCCTTTATAAGCACTTCCTGTATAACTATTTTGTGGAGCTGATCCTAAATTATCAGCACTTACATATCCTTCCAATAAAGATTGTAAATCATATATACCCCTTCCTACATTGTTAGGTGTAGTTTTAAAAGTAGCTATTAATTGTTCTGAAATACTTAAATTGATTGGTGCGTTTCCTATATGTACTTCAGCTTTATATTTTACATTAAATTTATTAGTAACAGCAAAATTATTAAAAACTGTAAATATTATATTTTGTCCGACAGGTAATGCTCCATTAGTAGGGCTTCCATATAAGGGGGTTTGTGTTATTTGTGTTGACATTAGTTTACTGTTGTTAATCCTTCTATTATATCTTCTTTTATACTACCTAATAAATCTTTACTAAAATCTTTTAATGCAAGTTCCATAGGACGTTGAAAAAAACTTGTACTTTTTATTCCTTTTATTTTAATACTTCTAGCTATTAAAAATGATATACTTTTTCTAGATATAAATTTACCTTGTTTATCTCTTGGTGCTATACCTTTTTTAACTATCCATTTATCTAATAATTTACTTGGTGGTTGTTTAGTAGTATATTTATAAGGACTTTTTACTGTTTTACCTGTATAATCTTTATAACTTCTTTGTTGTTTATTACCTGAAACTCCTTTGTCTATAAAAGTTCCGTAATCTGCCATATAAAATTGTACTGAAAAACCATTAGCATCTGTAACTACTTTGAAACTAATAGAATTATAAAGCTCTTTACTTACATTCTTTTTACCTTTAGTTAAATTAGTTCTAGACTGCTTGACTACATATTTACCAAAGCTATTTAAGTACCTTTCTATATTGTCAGTTTTCATTATACGCTAGCTACAAATATTTGCACATCTAAAGTAGCAGCAGGTTTTACTTGTATGCTAGTTAAGTCAGCCATATCTCCAAAACTAGGACTTGCATCTGCTTCAGCTAACATAACATTTACAGCAGCACATAAGATATGTGATTCGCCTGCCTTTAATAATACTTGATAATTTCCTAAAGGTGTAGATCCTACAACTGCTAACTTTAAAGTATTAGTTATATCTAAATTTGTTATTCTAATATATTTCACATCTTCTGTATCTATCTGTACTACTGCACCATAAGAATTAGTGTTAAATGCTGCTATAACAGTTGCTTGTGCATTAGTGCAAGTTACGATACGTTCATAAACATTATTAATTCCTGTTGTAGTTACTGAATTTGTAGAACCTCTAAGCGAACCATTTAAGGTTACTTGTTCTGATATTGTTGTTACTAAATCTGCCATAATTTTATTTTTTATCTATTTGTTTTAATTTATTAATTGCCCAATTTATACCTGACGCCCCACCCCAAGCATCCCACATTATACCCCCACACCCTTCTGCATAAGGTACGTTTTTGTGTTGTTGATGTCTTTTGAATGAAGCCATTCTTGCTATTGTATCTCTACTAATCTTTTTCTTATCTGCTAATTGCCTAGCTCTTGTCCAACCTACCCTAGTCCCGCAACTACTACCATTTTCTTCTTTATATTTAATTGCTTTCTTTGCGTTGTTACTAGCTGAATTAGGGTAGTCGTTATAACTTTCTAAATTAATACTAATATCCTCTAGCTTTTCTAATACGTCATCATAATTCATAGGTTAATTGTTATTTTTGGTGGTATTAATTGTATTTCTATTTTCCATATCTTAAATTTAAACATTAGTAACCTGCTCCTGCATCTGTTACAGGTATAATACAAGTACTAAAGTCATTCATTACTTTAATTCCTATTGTAAAAGTCCAACCGCATAACAAGTTGTCAAACCTTTCTTGGAAGGGTTCTATTGAAAATTGATCTTGTGTAAAGTATAAGGGTTCGTTAATATCATTTACTCCTTCTAGTGATTGTCTTGAACTGTGTCTAAGCATACCTATAAAGTCTGTACATATTTCTAAAGTTTGATTCCATACTTGCTGCTCATTATTCTTAGTATCTAATAATTTAGTAAGCTCTTTAGCTTGAAATGTTTTCCAATCCTTTTTTTCAGAAACTAAATCACAAATAAAAATCTGAAAATTATAGATAAGTTCACTATCTCCTGTTTGTACTGACGTTGGATTAATATGCAGTAAAGGGAACTTCTCCATCTTTTCTAAGTTAATGTCAAAAATATCTCCAACCGATACAGTAGAAATTTGATCGTGATACTGCCCTAGTCTACACAATGTATCTATTACGTTATTGTATGTTTTATTGTTTACCATTTCTTTTAACTTTATTTTGTGACTCTAAGTCTGTTTCATAACTCAACCAGGTAAATGCTTCTAACAAGTTAAGCTTTGTTATTTGTTCTAGCTTTGAAATATCTGCGTTACACAATCTATACATTATTCCAAAGTAACCCCATTTTTCTGCAAATGATTCTGTTGCAACTGCTCCTTCATTTCCTTCAGCCGTTCCGTCAAAAATGATGGCAAAGTCATTAACGATTTTTTGCCTAAATGATAAAAAAAAACCAATGCACTTTGCACTTGCTCTGCTGCCATCTTTTTCATTTGTTCGGCTCTTATTGATATATCTCCATCATAAGCTTTAATAGTATAAATATTGTTTTGCTCCTCTACTATTGGTCTGTAAAGTATAGCCATAATTTCAGGTAAATGTTTCTCTACATTATTCTTAATCATAGATTCTAAGTCTGACCACTCTCCTAATGTGATAGAATTTAAGTCAGGGTGGAAGCCATATCTCTTACCATCTATTTCAATTACTTTTTTTAAAGAACTATTTTGTTTCTGTTGTAACTCTGATATTTTACTCATTATAACTGCTATATCTTTTAACTCTAATTCCTTTATTAATTCTTTTGGAATATTAGACAACGCTGCTATTGTTTCTTCTGCTTCTTTACTTTTATTCAGTTTATGAAAATTAATAAGAGCTAACCACTTTTCTAATGTTACGTCTTCCCACTTGTTAATTAACTTAAATTCTTTTACTTTGTCTTGCTTCTTAATTTTGATCTTCATATAGTATATAATAGAAATTGTTGTTATTTAGTTTAAAATGTTATCTTTGCTTAGTTTTAGTTATAAATTAGAGGAGTGTTGTTGCTCCTCTTTTTTATTGTACATAATACCTACCAGCATTAGGATTATCTAAATGATAGATTACGTTATATCTTATTCCGTCTATTGCGTGATTGTAATTATCTACATATAATTTACTACCCTTATCAGCATAGACATAGTTGTTTAGCTCTTTAGCTATGTTAGTAGATTCAGGTGTTATTACTAAGTGATAGTCTTGCATACGTGTTATACCACTTTCAATAGTTCCTTTCTTTACAGGTTTAATGTTTACTCCTAAATGCTTTAAGTCTGCTATTAGTCTAGGCTCTGCTGAATCTGCTATAATAAGTTTTTGACCTACTTTGTCTAATACTATTTGTGCTAGTTCATTTGACTTTAAGCCATTCTTGTATAAATGCTCTTTTAAATATATTCTTTGTTTTTTTTTGTCTATTGCAATTTCTGTAAGACTGTCAGGGTCAATACTAAATCCAAAGTCCATACCACAAGAAGTCTGTACTTTATCAGGATTAAATTCTCCTATACTCCAATTATCAAATACTACTCCGTCTGCTCTATCTAACCAAGAACCAAGAATCCTATGCTGATACTTTTTAAAGTTATTATGCTTTATAGTGTTAATACGCTCTAGGAAGCTATCAGAGAGGTTTTCTCTGTTGTCCTCGTATGTACTATGTATATAGCATACATTGTCCTTAAAGCCATTAAAACCAGCTTCTACTCCTTTGTCTTCAAAAAACCTTTTATATATCCAATGCTCTTTAGTAACAGGATTAAGTATAAGTATGATTCTATTTTGTATATCCTTCTCTCTAATACTTAGATCAATTGTATCAAATATATCTTCGTCTACTAATTCTTCTGCTTCATCTAAAACCCAATTTGAAACATTAGTTAAAGATTTTAAATTACCTGTTTGATTTCCTGCTGACGTTTTTAAACCTCTAAATAGTATATCTGACTTATTCTTTACATTAACTACTTCAGCTTTATTTACACTAAATGTATTTTCATATCCTAATAATATAATTTTCTCTAAAAATTCAGGTATAATTGATAAGTGAGCTGATGTCATTGTATAACGTGTAAACAATACTCTAATGCCTTCAGTCATTGTAAGTAGTGTAAGAAAGACTGTAACAGCAAAAGACTTACCTGAACCTCTACCACCTGTTATAATGTAGTATCTTGCTTTAGATGAAAAGAGTTCCTGGTATTTCTTATTCAGTATCAATTCCTGATAATTTTATAACAGGTTCAGTTTCTACAAAGTTAATAATTGGCATATTAAGACTTTCTTCATTAGTCGTGACATCTACTCTTTGTTGAGGTTTACCATAAAAGTATTCAAAGAATAATTTAACAGCCCATTGTTCTTTCTTTTCTAATCCTTTTTCTAATGATTCTAAAGCCAATTCATTCATTGGTGTTAAATGCTCTATAAGTTTTTGTTCTTCTGACCTACTTGGTCTACCTCCTTTGTTACCTTTAGTTCCTTTATTGTTTCTCCTTCCGTCCATTTTAATCAGTTTAATTTAGTTATCTAATCTTTAATATAATAGAAATTACTCATATTCGTTTGGCAGCATTAGTCTTACACCTAGTTCATACAAAGCCCATATCCTTATTTGATCTGCATATACTTCAAAGTCTTTAGTGTTCATATTAGCTGAACTATTTACTACTTGTAATCCTATTTGCCTTTCGTTTATTTCTATACTTTGCCATTCACTAGCAAACTTTACTTTAAGAGTATCGTGCATTTCATCAGGAAAGTAACCAAGCTCTGATGCTAAAGGTTGTACTATACAAGCCCAGTAATAATTGTTTTGCATTTTGCTTCTATTGTTTCTTTGTTTCTTAACGTCTACAATATAGTCATTACCTAAGTCTTTTAAATAGTCAAATAACTTTTGCTTGTCTTCATTATTGTTTATGACGTACTTCATTAGTCAAATGATTCATTGATACCTCTTTCTCCTATTAGCTTTTCTTTAGCACCTGCCCATAGTTTATCTCGTCTTTTACTTAGTGATGGTTCTGTACGTTTAATTGTAGGCATTCCTTCTGCTGGTTCGCTATCCATATAAAGACCACAACTACATTCAGCTTCCTTTGCTACCCACTTACCATCTATATATACTATTGTAGCTTTACTTATTTCTTTTTCTTCTTTACCACATTCACATTTATAAAGTGCCATTATGTAATTTATCTAATTCAAAATGTAAATGATTTATAGCTTTTCTTATATCTTGTACACCGCCATCACTATGTTTATTTTTAGCTCTTAATAAATAAGAACAGGCAGTCGCCAGGTTATAACTTAAATCAAAATCTTCTACTACTTTTCTAGCTTCATAGCCATAAACTTTACCGACATAGTAGTCAGGTATTCCTAATTCTTCTTTGCTCATTAACATTTTAGGATTTATCAGTTCTTCTTTCTTTGTCATTTTCTAGTATTTTAATTAGTCCGTCTTGTGTATGTAAAGGTCTAGCATCATTAAACTTTCTATATTCATTAGGAGAGTATATAAGCTTTACTTCTTTTACTAAGTCTTCATTATATTTCACTACCCACCTACTTGAATAGTGCATCTTGTTTCTTTTAAGGTGTGTTAAATAACTCATTCGCTGTATTTTTTATATAGTTTTTTAATTGCATCAAAGCAAGTAGATATACAAGAACCGCAATTAGTACCTGTTGAATAGTTAGTACCATAAATTACGTTGTATGTTTCTATCATCTTTTTTTTTGCTTCTTGGTTTTTTGCTCTGCCTGTTTTTAAGTCAGGCCATAGATTTATAATTTCATTTATTATTTCTTGTGGTAAGTCATCAGAAGCTTTTATAACATCTGATGTTTTATCCCAAAACTTTTGTGGGCAAGATTGATTTGAAATTCTTGACTTCAGCTTCATAAAGCACAAACAAATTTTGCAAGTTCCTGTTGGTTTAAAATAATAAACACAACTTTTGCATATAGCTATTCTATCTTCATAGACTTCGTTAGAAACAAAAAACCTATTCATTTCTTTCTCCAATCAGGGTGTCTAAAGCCAAACATCATAACAAAACTATCATTTTTTATAGGATCATACATCTTCATTTAATTCATTTTTTAATATTGTTCTTACTTTATCTATTGTTGTAAAAATACTACCTCTACTTATTTTAGTTTTTTTAGCTAAGGAGTCTAATGTATTGCCTTCATAATAATATAACTTAAATAACTCTCTATCATACCAATTTAATTTATCTAATTCTAAATCTATAATTTCTAATGTATGTAATTGAGAATTATCCACTTCTTCATTAGGTAAATTGTAAAGATGTTTAGTAGGTATAGATTCTCCTGTTTCAGTAATATCATAAGTAACTGTACTTGTAAAGCTATCAATATGAGAATAGTATTTATCAAATTTATAATAAAAACTACTTCTTTTACTTGTTAAAGACCTACGCAAAGCTACTGCTCCGTAACGTGTTAGTCCATCTACTCCGTCTTTATCATAAATTGACTTTAATGTTTCTTGATTCATTTGCATAAAATATAACATTAACTCTTGTACTGCTTCATTTATCTTGTTTACGTCATTAGATAATCCGTAAGCCATAGTTCTAAACTTATCAGTTAGATTAGCTATTTCTATATATATTTTATTCATTAGTTGGTTCTAATAAGTATATTCGATCTACTACCTCTTGTAACATTTGATCTAATACAACTTTATACGAACGAATTATAGTAAAGTTACGTTTTGTTTCTATTCCTGCAAAAAATCCATTTGTTGCTACTGATAAATTTATTGGTATAATCATTAACCAATCGTAAAAACTGCCATTTTCTTTATCACCTTGCCCGTACCCATTATGGTATTCAAATATAATTGATATAACGTCTAAATAATTATTATATTTTGTAGAGCTGCTTACGTCTTTTGCAAATTCTTTACACATATTAATATAAACATCTAAAGTTAATTTGTGTTCTTGACTTGAATAGATTGGATCAATCATTTTTCAAATATATAATAAAAAATTATTCAATTGCTTTTTCTTCTTTTAAGTTTTTAACAGCTAATTTGTAATAAGTTATTTTTTCTTCATATTCTACTCTTGATATTTTATTTATTTGTCTTGCTTTATATTCTAATTCTTGTGCAGTGCCTTCTCCATACTTTGAATCTAATGCTAAAGAAAATTTATATTGTTCTCCTTGTTTAAACATATTGCAAGCTACACATTGTGGTTGACAATTTTGCTCATCAAATCTAGTTGCTAAAAAAGAACGACTTTGAAAATGTCCGTTTTGCATACCTTGTTTATAATATTTAACAGATCCACAAGTTATACATTGTACCATTCCTTCTAATGTAGCATCTCTAAGTCTAATGTAAAGACTAAACCACTTGTCAAGTTCTTTTTTAAGTTTGCTAATTGTTTTTTTCAAAATAATAAAGTTTGTTTAAATTTTTCTTTAATAATACTATTTTTATAATCAGGTCTTTTTTTATTTTTATTTAAAATTAAACCGTCAATTATAGTATTAGCAAATAATTTTGGAAAACCTCTTTTTCCATTTTCATGCCAGGCTATTATACTCCCATCTTTTAATTTTAATTTATATGTTAATATATTAAAATCATAGGGACCATCATAAGGCCCTATTACATTTATTATTTTTGCATTCATTTTTATACGTTTAATTTAAACTTTACTTTTTTACCTTCTAACAATTTTTTTGTTTTTTCTATATTGTTTTCATATACATGAGCATTGCCAATAAAAAATGTTATATTTTCTAAAGGCAAATCTATCATTTGACTAATTAAATAAGCATGATATATATCGCTAGGCAATCCTAAATTACTATCTGCTGACCTTTGATAAACCGTAATATATAATTCTCCGTCACTTATTTGAAATTGAAATAAAGAAAGGCAAGGAAGTTGACTAGTTTTTATTCCCGTTTCTCCAATAAAAAGCATATAATTTTTTGAATTTCTTTTTTCAGTATTAATTTTATTTATAAGCTCTGGTAATTTTTTAAAGTATTTTGGATATGTATTAATCATTTTAGGCTTACAGTAATCCCACCACGTAATACCTGCTTCATTATAATCTTTTACAGATGTTATACCTTTACAATATAATTTAAGTTCGTTAGATAGCTTTTTTTTAGCTATTGGATGTTCTTCTAAAATTTTTAAAACATCAACTTTACGCATTGATAATACTTTGTTTATTATATATTTTATATTACCTTTTTTGTTTTTTTGTTCTTTTCCTGTTTCTAAAATATCTTTTAAAAGATTATAATATTTATTCATTTGTTTTTTTTTATTAATAACTAATTTATTATCTTAAAGAATCTAATACCATTTCGTAAAATTCTTCTTCATTGTTTTCTGTCCATTCTTCTATCTGCTTTTCAGTCATTTCTTTACTATTCTCATCCTCTGCATAACTAATAAAGGCATCACAAAAATCAGGGTAGTCCCAAGATTTTACATCTTCTAATTCGTAATCTGTTAATTTCATTTTAATAATTTTAAAGGTTCTTGATACCATAAGGTCTGTCCTTTTGGTTTTCCTAATGTATGCACTTCATAATAAGCATTGTCTATAAGCTGCTTTTGTGCATAACAAAATTTATAAAAAGTTCTAATATTTAAAAATGGTTCATTTTTACCAAATCTTACACCTTGTCTAAATGCGTCTTCAACTTGATTAAATGTCATATTACCAAATCGTTTTTCTTGTATTAAATCTTGAGCAAATATTTTGCTAAGACTTGCTAGTGTTTTTCCATCTGTGTTATGGCCTATTTCTACTTTGGTTTTATTTAATAAATCATATACCTTTTCTGTAAGTTCTTGTAAATTTTCTTGTTTTAGTGGTTTCATTATTCGTAAAATATTATATTATTATCTCCTTTCCATTTATGATAACTATCATCTGTTTTTTTAATTGTACTACAACTGCAAAAAATTAAAGCTATTATTATATATATTAAAATTTTCATAAATATTCTTTTCCTTTTAAATATTCATTTAATTGCATATCTATCTTAGACATTGTTTTAGGGTTTTTTACTTCTCTACGTTCCCAAGTTCTAACACAAGCTTTCCAGGATTTCATTATCTCTTTACCTATTTGCCAACCTTTACTTTCATAAAAATCAATAAAAGCTTCTGCATCTATATTATTATTTCTTTCCTTACAATAATTTAAAACATCATTTAACTTAGGTTTTTTAAAAAAAGCCTTTTTATTACTATCTGTAAGATTAATATTATTATATACTTTAGTATTAGTATTATCTGTTAACTTTTCTTTACTAGGGGTGTTAACCAAAGTTATTACCCTTGTTAATATTTCTTTACTACCCTGTCTATATAGGTTAACACGGTTAATATGATTATTATCTTCTAGATTTTTTAACCATTTTTGTATAGAAACTCTACTGACTTCATAAAGCCTGCAAAAGTATTCAGATGATGCTGTACATTTACCATTCATATTACACAAAGCAGTTATTTCAGCATAAAGTAATTTAGCGTTAGGTGTTAGCTTTTTACTGTATCTTATTTCAGCAGGAATAATTGCGTAATAGTTAGGCTTAGTCATTATATAATTTTAATTGTAAAGTGATAATCTTTTAATGCAATATTAATATTTTCTATTTGATTGGAATAATCAAAGTAAGATGTTTTAATATCACAAGTTACATAACCACTTGTTAATTCTAGTATAACATTATAATTTTTTGTTTCTTTTACCCCATTTTTAATTAAATGTTTTTTCATAAAGTCTTTATCTATAAATATATCTTTAGCATCATTTATGTTTTTATATGCTAAAAATATTTTATTAAAAGTATTACGATATACTAAACAAGTTGCATAAAGTTTTTTATGCATAGATTCATAATGATATGTTACAGCTCTATCTCTATTTAAAACCTTTGCAATTATATTTCTATGTATATTATTTTCATTCATAGCAATATAAGCAACTGAAGCCCTAGCAACTTGTATAGGTCTTTTTCTAGTTTTTAATGATAAAGACCCTTCAGGCATTCCCAAAACACTTGTAGCAATACCACAAATAGCTTTAAAGTTAGTTTCTTCAGTCATCTTAAAAAGGTAAACCTTCAGATTCTTCTTCTTGTGCTACTTCTTCAGTACCATTAGCCCATTTCCAACCTCCAATGTTAGTGTAGTATTTGCCATTAAACGCTCTACTTTCTACATTTACAGATACTTCAATACTATCTCCTACATTAAATCTATTAATTGATTCAATATGTTGATTTCCAAATGCTGTAACACATACTTCAGAACCATATTCTCCAGGTTGTTGTATAATGACATCTATTTTTTGCCATTCTTTACCTGCTTTACTTGTTCCACTTTCTAACTTTAATTTTTTACTAATTGTTCCTTTAATTTCCATTCTTTTTTATTTATTTAATTATTACTTTTTTTAAAATCTTCTGCTTCATCTTCTCCTTTTATACCAATTTCATACAAACCTAAAATTTCTAAAGTAGCCCTTGCGTATGCTCTTTTTTGTGCCATTTCTAAAACATACCAACTATTAGTATTTCCATCTTTAAAAGTATTACCTTTTAGTGCTGATCCCATTGTTCTAATTATTTTATTGTTTTTAGTAGCTATTGCTTTTACTGCTGCAAAATTAGGTTCAGACCTTATTACATCATAGTCTATTTCTATATCTTCCTTAGCTTGTATTTTTGCTATTGCACTTCTAGTCAAGATTATATAGTGTTGATGCTTAAATATATCTTCTTGTTCTAATTCGTACTTTAAGTACATTTCTTTTATCTTTTCTCTTTTCATTTCTTAATTAATTTTAGTTATTAGTTTCGTCTTCATTATTGTAACAATCGTTACATATAGTTTCATAGTCATAAAAGCAGTCTAGCTCTTCTTGACATTTTTCGCAATAAGGATTTTGTCCATTCCAATCAGTCGGATCTTCATTATTTTGATAAGTTGATTTTGTATAGTTTTCGTTATTCATTTTTTTAATTTTAGCAGTAAGAGTAAACGTAAGTTAAATAAATAGAATAAGTAAAAACAGTTAATAATAAATATGATAATATATTATCTTTTTTATTTTCCCAAGCTTCAGTTAAATTAATTTCACTATAATTTAATTTACAATTATGTTTATAAAAATTTAATTTTTCTTGTAGATTTAAAATATGAACTTGATTAGTTCGCTTATTGGTTATTTGATACTTTGACATTATAAATAGTTTTAGTTAATAATGATACAAAAGTAAGAAAAATAAACGATACTTACAAGTTTATTAATAAAGTTATTAACAATACAAGTGTTAAGAAAGGTAATGACTAGATAAAAGTAATATTATGATAATAAGCAAATAGAAACTGAATAATTGCCAGGTAACATCTTTTTTCATTACAAAGGCATTGGTTCTATTATAGGCAAACGACCATTGTCTAATATAACTGCACAACCTAATATTGGTTTAGCAGTATGAAATTTAGCATATCCATAAGCAAAAGATTTATAATCTATACCACAAGGCACTTGTACACCAAATTTAAGATCATTTAAAGAAGCAGTATAATCTATAAAACCTTGTGTGTGAACGTGTCCTTGAACCATTGAAGTACCCCAATTTTGTACTCTTTTCATTATACTTTTACCACTACAACCTGTTCCGTGAGTATATAAAACATTATCGTGTACAAATTGTTCTTCAAATATCCAATCAGGAACTCCAAGAACTTCATTAAGACTTCTTACCCATCTTTTATCTATTCCTGAATCCTCTGCCTTCCTAGCAATAATTAAATCGTGATTTCCTAAAGTTACAGTAATACCTCCAGGTACAGTAGAATTATTAAATGCTTTGTACCATTCTTTAATTTGTTCAATTGCCATAGTTAACTCATACTTACCATCTGTCTCAGTTGATGTATGATGAAACGACGCAAAATGAGAATCAATAAGATCTCCCGTTAATGAAACGGCATTGCAATTATATTTATGATAAGTATCAATTGCGTGTTGTAAGTAATTTCGATGGGTGTATGGAAGATGTATGTCTCCCACCACCAACCGATTTACCTTTTTACTACGTAAATCCTTAATTACTTGGATTTCGTGTGGCTTCAATCTATAACGATTATTTTTTAGACTTTCCAAAATCTGCAAATGATTGTCCGCCTAACATAGCGATTAATGACCACCAAATTTTAGATACTGATTCTTCATCTACATTTAAAGCATTTGCAATTAATGGAATAATAATAGATGCTAGTCCTAACCATACCTTCTTAGATGTAAGAAGTTGTGTAATAATGTAATTTTTCATTTTATTTATTTTTAATTATTAATTTAATATTTTCTCCTCCCAAATTTACTATCTCTTTCATTAGTAACGACATAGCTATTATAGAATTACTAACAAAGTCTTGTCGACGTTTTTGTCCTACTAGAATACAACCTCTTGAATCTTTAGCTGAATTGCCTATATGAAAAAGGATATAATTTCTGTCTTTAACGTCTTTTACAAGTAAATGAATATAATCTCTTGTAGCACTCTCTCTAGGATATCTTAAGCGTACATTATACTCTCCTACTGGAATACTAGATATACTTCTTTTATTGTCTTTATAAGGCAGTTCTAAAGTATCACAAAACATTTCGTCATTTAAGTACAATTTACCTAATATAGATTCTTTACTAAAAGTATCTCTAATTAATACTAGACTAACGACCTTGTCCCCTGTAAGCTGTTTTAAAGCCTTTACAGCCTTTGCTTGCGTTTTTTGAATGTACACCTCTTCTTTTCTTTTTAATACGCTTAAAAGTGCTTGTAATACTTTTAGAAGCCATTTATTTATTATTTTCAAATTTTATAAATTTATATATTGTAAACGAAATAGCAAGTATGAGTGATACTAAAGTTAAGTATTCATTAAAGTGTGCTACACTTACTCCTATTGCTGAAAAATTAGCTAATCCTACTTGTACTGTGTCTTTTAGGTCTGTCATTTTTATTAGTCTTTGGCTTAGTTTCCAAATAGGACTTTAGCTTTGTTACATTTATTGTTTTTGGTTTGTAGTGTTTCTTCATTTATGAGTAATCAGATGAGCTTAAAAAATTTCTTAGTGTTAGTCTTGTTCCTTGTTGTCTTGGCCTTTCTAAATTCATTCCATTATAATAAGCATTTCTATCAGCGTTAACGTCTGCTCCACTATTTGTACTGTATTCAGGAAATAAAGTTAAATTATTTGTAACATATTCTATCATTCGTTCTGTATAGTATTGAGCAGTATTAGACACTTCCTCTCTTAAGCTTTGGCTTTCCTCTGTACTTAGTGCATTTCCTGTTTCTGATGTCTTAGAATAAATATTCCCATTCTCAATTTTAAAACGTAAAAAAGGTACTGCGTGATAAAAAGCCCAATTAGGTAGCATATCTCCTATGTAATCATCTAATAAAGTCTTGTAAGCTGCGTTTGCAGGTAAATTTAAAGTTCCTGCTACAATTAAATCTTTTATTTTTTGAGTTAAATTTGTTCCAAGTTTAGGTTCGACATACAATTTTTGTGCTTGTCTTACATAAGGTAAAAGTAAGTTTGGATCAACATTAAGATTAATCGCTGTTGAGTCTTTAAGTTTTTCTTCTGATATAAATAATACGTATGCCATACTTATCTTGGTTTTAAAAATCCGTTATTTTTCATTCTCTTTGGTGGTCTTGCTACTAAGTTATCATTTTTTTCTGCTGTAAATCCTTCAGACTTAGCTTTAGTGTAAGATATTAATTGCTTAGATGATATATTACCTTTAGCACCTCTTAAAGAAGTCTTATAAATTTGACGTAACCAAAAATGGTGACAGTTGCCACCTCCTTTGAAAAGCCATTGAGAATAAGTGTTAGCACCTCTAGGTCCCCAACCTGGATTAACTGGTCTACTACCCATTTGTAAAATATCTTCCTTACGATATATCTTTTTAGCTGACATCATTATTTTACAAAAATCTCTTGTTTCACCTTCTTGTTTTAAAAAATTATCTTTAGTATATAAATATCTTACTTTATAAAATTCATTGTCTGACTTATTAGTTCCATCTTGACTACTCCTAGCATTAGGTCTAGCAGTTCCTGTACTTGCTAATTCTAATTTTTCATTAGCTATTTTATTTAATTCAATTTCAAAATTAAAGTCTTGATGTTCTCCATCTACTATTTCTTTTTCTATAAGCTCCCAATCTTCAGGCATATCTTCTCCAAACTCTGCTATAAAACTAGATAGTTCAGTTGCTTCTGAATGGTCTTTACAAGCCATATAAGACACTTTCCCTTCATAATCGTGTGTATGGTAGCCTTCACAACCCAAAGTCTTTGCGTGAGCCTCTGCTTCTTCTATTGTGTCAAATACAGGTTTACCATCTATCATTCCTACTTTTGAAAATTCTTCTTTATCTTCTATTACTTGTTCTCCTACATCTAAAGGAGCTAACCCAATATCTTCTCTAATTTCATCTTGTGTCATAACTTCTCTAATAGTCTTAGAGTCAAACTGAACAGTAATAGGTTTTAATTGTACAAACTCAACTTCTAAATCCATATTGTTTACAGAAAATATAGTCTGTAAAGTGTTTAAGATATTTAACTGAAATGGGCGAATCACTGTATTTATGTAAAAATTTGAAGCGTTTATAAGCTCGTCTGCATTACTTGAGAACCCATTTGCACTATCAATACCCATTAGTGTCTTAGAAGTAACCCTATGAGCTGTGAGGATATTTTGAACAAGAAGTTCCTGCAGGGCTAAATATTGCTTGTCTGCGTCTGAAACTGATATAGGAGTTATTTCAGGAGTTCTAGTTTTATCGTCGCTGAACGTTAAAATAAATTTGCCCGAATTTTTAGCCCCAACGAATTTTTCTGTAAGACTTTGTTCTATTTGAAAACGTTCTTCTTGAGTTGGGATTCCATTAGCAAAACTAATAAAGTATGATCCGCTGAAGCCATTCTCTATATTATTGAGGTGGAACTCTGCTACTCTTTGGTCTACTAAAGCCCAATTGCAACCTGCTATGTAATCAGGAACGTGATATATATCCATATTCGGACTATAAGAACCTGCATATAATAATTGACTTGCTGCTGTTCTATCTTTAGAATTAAAAGCTGCTATTGGATAAGGTTTGTGTGTTCTAGTATTACCCCAATCTGCACTTATAAAATATGTATCTACTTGTCCTAGAGCATTAGGTCTTCCTGCTCTTACTCTTTCAACAGGCACGTGATATATTTCT
>TARA_R110000803_G_scaffold46198_7_pt1 | contig 15682 bp, 31 predicted proteins | sample TARA_R110000803 | Tara Oceans TARA_R110000803 (sample SAMEA4397772) | marine metagenome | biome: Polar Biome; feature: [SRF] surface water layer (ENVO:00010504); material: water (ENVO:00002006), including particulate matter (ENVO:01000060) such as... | depth 5 m | reverse complement strand
TGGTGATTTTAAAACAGCAGCACTTGAAGGACGCGATTCGAAGTGGTATAATCAAGTAACTAATCGCGCAGAAAGGTTAATGGCTCGGCTGGAGAATGTCTAATGGCACAGGCAATTAGTACAACTAAAGTGCAACACAAGCCCAAAGGTACATCCATCGGTAATGGGCATTTTAACACATCCTCTATGAATAAAAAGAAAAAAGCGGATTATAAAAAATACAGAGGACAAGGTAGGTAACTTAAGTGGCGAAATATTCAAGATTTGATGAAGATAACAAGAAAAGAAACAAAGATAAATATAGAGCCGAACGAAAGAAAGTTCGGCTTGATGATAATGAAAAGAAATTAAATTATGAGAAGATTGATATATCAAGTTTACGTCGGAAAGAAATCTAAGTTATATGACGGGTGTGTTGCTTCTGTAGCAATATATTGTGCGCGACATAACATTGAACACATTGTTCAAAGAGAACCTATCCTTCGTATCAAGCCAAATGTCTTTGCAACAAACCGTAGTAAAGAGTCCTATGAAAAGCATGGTGGGTTTCTTCCCATCTACGAAAAAGAAAACGCCTTTGACCATCTGAAAGATTATGATCAGATTGCAATTGTCGACGCTGACATTTACATTCGAGAGTCTGCAGAGAATATATTCGAAGACTTCGGTACCGAGCATGCGTTTGGAGCAGTACTCGAATCATCAATGCCGATTACAAATCAGTATATCGCAAAGATTATTAATTATTCCACAATGCAATATCGAGGTCTTTCTAAGAAACGTAAGTATCGAGAAATTGCAAAGATGGGCTATTCTTTTTACAATATGGGATTAATTCTTCTTAACTCTAAACAGTTCGAACCTTTCCTCAAAGGATTGTCTCCAAGAGATTGGATAATGCAGGAAGACTTTGTTGATTTTGTTGATGGCCAAGGCGCGTGGAAATGGAGCACAGACCAGACGTTGCTTAATTATTTCCTCTTTAATTCTAAAGTACCCACGAAAGATCTTCATTGGAAATGGAATGGTTTGTTTACTGCCAACACAAAGATAAAAGAATGTTCTTTTGTGCATTTTTTCTTAAAGGATAAATTGCCGGCAGGTGGAGAAAAATTCGAAGAATTGCTTAAGCATATATGAAAGCTCAAATTGTCTATACTTCTTCGCACGAAATTTCAAGGAAGTCTGGTTTCGAAAGTCTGTCTTCCTTTGATTCTAAGAAAGGCTGGGATGTATCTTTAATAGAAGGTATCGTTCGTGAAGACTTTGATGACCTTGTGCAAGGAAATAAGTTTCGTAATGATTTTGATGTCAAATTTGCCAAGAACGGTCGCCTATGGATGATGAAGAATGGTAACGACCCCGTCTGGAAAACAAAACAAGCTTGTGTTTTTAATCATCTATATTTCTGGAAGAAAGTAATAGAGTCTAACGAAACACAGTGTTTTATCGAACACGATATTATCTGCGTTGCTGATGCGGAAGACTACGAATTCGAAGACTATCTAATACTGAATATGGGAGACGCGTTTACCAATAAAAAATACCCCGTGCAGAAAAACATACGAAATTACCCTATTCCAATGGATAAAAAGTATAACAATCTTTTGGATGATAAGAGCTACCCTTTGGTGTATAATAAGTGTAATGAATGGGCGAACGCTTATATGGTTCCTGGAACTGCCTCATATGCAATAACACCAGCCGGAGCGAAGAAGATGCTCGAAGCGGCCCTTACAATTGGCCTTGATCAATCTGATTATATACTGAATACAAAGAATTGTAATATTCAGTATATTAATCCTAGTCCGGTTGTTTTCAATACACAATACGTTACAACTAGTTGGGGAATGTAATGATTAAGATTCCAGGAGCAGAAGGTAATAATCGCATACCAATGGTCGCAGTTGATCAGTGGCAAATGATAGAACATAGAAAAAAACAAGAAGCAGAACACTGGGATAAAATTCAGGAAAGGAACGCGCTCAATTCTATTCTAACAATTGAGATCAATACTACTGAACTTTGTAACCGCACATGTGTATTCTGTCCTCGACACGACCCAAAAGTATATGACAACCGAAACCTTCACCTAACGGTAAAAGGCGCTACCATCATTGCAGAGGAACTCGAGCGGTCTTCTTTTGAAGGCAAGATATCCTTCAGCGGCTTTGGCGAGAATCTACTAAACCCTTGGTTCCCTGAAATCATCGAGGTGTTCCGCAAACATAGACCAAGTAATGTAATCGAATGTAACACTAATGGCGACAAGTTAGACGAGCATTACGCTCGAAGAATCTTTGACGCTGGGATGTCTATAATTTACGTCAACCTTTATGATGGTATGGAACAGGTAGACCATTTTGACGAATTGTTCGACCTTGCTGGTATTACTCAAGAAAAATATAAGTACCGAGTGCACTGGGGCGGTATGGAGAACCATGGCCTCGTATTAAACAATCGAAGCGGCGTTGTTGACTGGATGGGTATTGACGAGTCGACAATTGAAGCTGTCAAGGACAAACCCTGCTACTATCCCTTCTATAAGATGTTTGTTGATTGGAACGGTGATTGTATTCTTTGTTGCAATGATTGGAATAGAGAACAAGTAGTCGGTAATCTTATCACACAAAGCCTTAGTGATGTGTGGTTTGGTAAACCAATGACTAAGATAAGAAACAAACTGAAGAAAGGTAATCGTACAGAAAAACCTTGTAATAAATGTAATGTGGACGGCACTTTATTTGGTAAGCCATCCTTTGATTTTATTAACGCATTAGGCGCAAACAATGAATAACATATTTACCCAAATGAGTAAGAAAAACGAAAAACGAAAAACGTTTACCGTTGACCATCCTTCGTCAGTATGGAAAAAATTCAAGAGTCCTTTTCAGGTCGCAAATTTCTTAAGCAACCAAGAAAGAATGCTAGATGTAATGAAGCTACTCAGCCCTCGAAAACCAAAGGGTATGAAGAAAGTGCGAATTGGAGAACAGAATGATGGAGGTTATGTTTTTCTTGAGGACTTATTAACAAACGGCAAGGTCGCTTATTCTATTGGTATCGGTAAGACTGTCAAATTCGAAGAAGCAATTGAAGCATATGGTCATCATATCTGGATGTACGACCATACCGTCGACGGTAGTCGGTTTAAGACACCCAACAGGACAATCCAGAAAATAGGAATTGGTACAAATAACAAAGGTGAGTTTCAAACATTAAAAACAATGATTGATAGTAATGGTCATCAAAAAGAAACCAATATGCTTCTGCAGATGGATTGCGAGGGAGCAGAGTGGGAGGTCTTTGCCAATATGAATTCTGAAGACCTGCTCAGGTTATCTGGCTTCTCTCAGCTTTGTATTGAAATGCATTGGTTTGTCTCCTATTTCTCTCGAGCAGACTCGACCGATCTTATTCAGAGGGCATTAACAAACCTTCGAAAGAACTTTACGCCATGTCATGTGCACGCGAATAATTGGTCGGGGTTCTATAAGATTCCACGCGTGCCGCCAATAGCAGAAACCTTCGAAGTTACTTGGGTGCGCAATGATCTTGTAGAATGGGACGACGCCGACGAAGAAATTTATCCAACAGAATTTGACTCGCCTTGTAACGATACAAGATATGAAATTGAATTGGGTAACGCACAATGGTAAAAAACATCGCAATACGTTCGATGTCTATGTGGCGAAAAGAAGTCCCGTATACGACTCCTGGAGTCGGCGATAGAATACATGCTGTACTGTTCGGACAGAAATATGCAGATGCGCATGAGTGTGATGTTGTTCTACATTTAACCTCTGACAAATATGGTAAGCAAGCTAAGAAAGACACATGGGCAGCATTGAGTGAAATGACACGAGGTAAAGTTACTGTCAAAGCGTGGCCGGTCTGTGGCTTAACTGAACCCGATTGGATCCAATACCTCGAGGCTCAGGGCGTAGAAGAACCACAAACTTATTACTATAAAGACTGGGTGGACCTGCAACCTCTAGGGCCAGTTAAAGGTATGGATCTTATTGACGCAGACGAATACCTGACAGAATCCCCCGTACTTGAACCCATTGATTGTTCTAGACAAATCAAATTACCGGCGCGCTATGTAACTATTCAATGGGATTCAGCAGACGGTAGTAGACAATTGTCCCCAATTCTATTGAATAAGATTGAAAATAAGTATAGAATGAAAGGACTAGATTTAGTAGTAGTTGGAGGAGAAGCTCGGAAAGCGCATTTAAGAACTTCTCTGCAGCATGTAGGGTTCTGTATGGCGCATTCTGAAGGCCATGTTGGGATTGACTCAGGAATGTTACATATGGCAACACTCTACACACCTTGGGATAAAATAGACGTCTATAATCCAATTGGAAATATTAAAGGCAAATCATCACACCATGTGCATCGACTGCAGAAATATGGCGCTAGTGTTAATACATACGTATAAGGAAATGAAAAATGAAAGCTTGGGACGAATACAAATTCGCGAACACTGTTGAAGAAGCTCAGATTATACAAGAAACCCTTCTCACAAAAGACATTCCCGAAGAAAGCCAAAACTCGTTTAAACGATTGAAGTCGTTAATGCGATATGCTGCAAAATGTACTTCCGTAAAAGAGATTGGTATATTTCAGGGCAGTTCATTAATGGCAATGATGACTCAAGACAGCGTAAAACAAGGCGTTGGAATTGATATTAATCTGACTGCATTTAATGCACATTTGAAACCTTTGTTGACTGAATACTGTAGCCGTACAGGAAAGACATTGAAAACTCACGGTGTCAGTTCTTTGGACAAGTCAACTGTAAGTCCTGTTGATATGCTACACATCGACAGTTTACATAAACCCGAGCATTTAAAAAAGGAATTACAAACGCACCACGAGTCAGTATGGAAATATATTGCGTTTCACGACATAAAACAAAATGACTGGGCGTTGCTCAAAGTTATTGAAGATTTTTGCAGTACAAACTTTCAATGGTCGGTTGTAGAAAGGTTAACTGGTGGCGGCGCAGGACATGCAGTGATTGCTCGAAACGCGACTGAAGAAGACATGGGAGAAATTCAAAAGAAACCAGCTGGGCCAACAAAACGTATTAGCAGTTAAAATGGGAATGGGAGATGATATGTTTTTTCTCGGCGAGGCTGAGAAAATCTTTAAAGAAACTGGCCAACTAGTAAGGCCAGTTGGTAGTGGTAAATCTCCTCTTTTTAATAACGTTGAGTTTCTATCGGACAGCGGAGTAACTGTCAACACAAGAGACACCACTCCAGAAAAAACAGACTATAAAATACAGTATATGTGCTCAGAGGAGAGAAGGACTATTCTGGGTAAGAAAATGGTCTGGCGACCATATAAGATTAAACCTTTTCATATTCGATTCACCGAGAAAGAATTAGAAACCGCAGATAAAATTTTAGAAGAACACAATGTACCAAAAGAGTTTGCTGCGATCAATCCTGACTTTAAAAATACATTCTTCGGTTCGAATAAAAACTGGGGGTTTAAAAAGTATCAAGAGTTGGTGAATAGATTAGACATACCTTGCGTTCGAATAACACCAAAAGGAATCTACAAAGAACCTTTACTTAATGGCGCAATAAATATTGAGAGTGAAGACGTTCGTGTCTCTTTTGCTGTATTGAGAAAGGCGAAGTTTGGTGTAGGTTATATCGGAATGTTTATCCATGCTCTGGGTGGTATGGGCATTCCCTGCGTTGTCTTGCAGGGTGGTATTGCAAACACTTCACTTGGTGAATATCCTGGCCATATCAATATTGAATATGACCATCCGATATCACCCTGTGGCAACACTTACGATTGCACCCATTGTGCCGACGCCAATGAATGGATGACAGTTGATATGATTTATAATGCATGTAGGGAATTAATATGAGTGATCACACGATACAATTCGGCGGTAAAATTTACCCTAGACTTCAGCAAGAAGGATTTGCGTCTCAATACGCATTTCCCTTTGCGGCTAAGATCTTAAAGGGTAAAGGAGTTGATGTTGGCTGTATGAAACCAGAGTGGGCGTTTCCAGGTGCAATACCTGTTGACCTAGACTTTGATGACGAATGGGAAGCTATGAATCTGCCCGAAGGCGAATTAGATTATATCTTCTCCTCGCATTGCCTCGAGCATCTACCGGATTGGGTTGGAGTTTTAGACTACTGGCATGATCAATTAAAGGTTGGCGGTCTTCTGTTTTTATACCTGCCCAGTTATCAACAAGAGTACTGGAAACCTTGGCACAATCGCAAGCATGTTAATGTTTTAGAGCCACACATTGTCCGTGACTATCTTCAGTCTAGAGGGAGATGGCGCGAAGTCATTGTCACAGATGGATTCGACTTAAATCATTCTTTCTACGCGACTGCCAGAAAAGTTTAATGAAACCAACCCCGCTGTATCCAAATCGAGTTGAAGAGCTATGCCTAGATCATAAGGTAAAGATTCTGGTGAACGGTGCGTTTGATATTCTGCACACCGGCCACATCGATTTGTTTATGTATGCTAAGTCTCTGGGATATGTAATCTGCGCGCTTGACAGTGACGAGAGAATACGGCAGAATAAAGGAATAGATCGCCCAGTTAATTCTTTGGAAGTTAGAGCCAAGATTTTGTCTCGTATAGTTGACATTAACGAAATTTGGACATTTAACAGTGACTTAGAATTGATTTATCTTATGAATAGAGCAGACATGAGAGTCATTGGTTCTGATTGGAAAGGTAAAGATATTGTTGGTGAAGGTCTGATCGATATTGATTTTTTTGGAAGAGTAAATGATGAAGCAACCACAAACACCCTTGAGAATTATATTAATCGGCGAAACTTGTTGGGACACTTATAGGTCTGGAGCAGTAAATCGAATAAGTCCTGAAGCTCCTGTGCCCGTTTTAGATTGGTCCGGCGAGGAAACTTCCCAAGAAGGTATGGCAATGAATGTTTGTCAGAACCTTAAAAACCTTGGGGTTGAGGTAGAACTTCATACAAGGTTTGTTGAACAAAAGATAAGATACTTTAGCGGTCAACATCAGCTGTTGAGAGTAGACACTCCTCTGTCTGGCTGGTCTACCTTTGACCCCGAAGAAATAGAAGAATGGAACCCAGACGCCATCGTCATCTCTGATTATAATAAAGGGTTTGTGTCCTACGACGCCATAAGATACATTCGTACTAACTATTCTGGACCGATGTTTATTGATACCAAGAAGCCAGACCTGCAGCAATTTGACGGAATTATTACTAAGATAAATACTGACGAATGGAACCGAAGAGTCAGCGATCATCCTGATTCAAACCAATTGATTGTTACGGGTGGTGGTGGTAAGATTACATCTGGCGAAAAAGAATGGTCACCAGAACAAATAGAAATGGTTGATGTTTGTGGTGCAGGAGATACTTTCTTTGCAGCTTACATTGTCGAATATTTGCAAACGCATAACAAATCAGATGCAATAGAATTTGCTATGAAAGCCGCTGCAATTACTGTGCAACATTTAGGAGTCTATGCTCCGACACTGGAAGAGATATGACTAGACTAGAAGGGTTTGTAGAAAAGGCGTGGGGTTCAGAATTAATCTGGGCAACGAACGATCTGTATTGTGGTAAGTTAATGAAGTTCAACGCGGGTTGTTCGTTCTCTATGCACCTACACAAAGAGAAAGACGAGACTTGGTATGTGTTGTCGGGTAAATTTATTCTTAAATTGATCGACACAAAAAATGCTAGTGTCGCAGAGCAAATCCTAAATACTGGGGATGTGTGGAGGAACGAACCAATGCTTCCCCATCAACTTTATTGCCTCGAAGAAGGAACTATCATTGAGGTATCAACCCCTGACTCTGTGGAAGATAACTACAGAGTAGCGAAAGGAAAAGGCCGAAGGTAAATTAAATGAGATATATTGTCGACATAGACAAAACTATCTGTTTAACATTAAACAGTAATTACAGTGGTTCATTGGCGATAAGAAAACACATTGAAAAAATAAACTCTTTGTATGACGCGGGTCATGAAGTCATTTACTGGACCGCTCGTGGTGCCACTAGTAATAAGCTCTGGGGGAAATTAACTAGAGAGCAACTTGAGGAGTGGGGATGTCGTTATACAGAACTCTGGATGAACAAACCACAATATGATGTGTGGGTAGACGATAAAGCTGATTGGATATTTTAAAATGAAAGTAAAAATTATTGTAATGCACGGAAATGGGATTTCAGAAAGAGGTTATAACGCCTGTCGTCGTAGTGCAAGAAAGGCTAATGGCCCTGCGTTTTGGATGAACATATTTAAAGCTATACGCCCATGGGAAATTGAAGACCTGCAACAGAAGTATGGGTTATCATACACATATCCGACGAAAGAACCTAGGATAGATTTATCATCAGGCTTGAGTCTTTCACCCTATGTTGGAAGTACAGATACTCGTATCGCTTGTTTCTTTTCTCACTATCTCCTCTGGAAAGAATGCGTGGACACACAAGAGCATTTTCTTATTCTAGAACATGATGCGGAATTTGTTAACCTAAGTAATTTCGAACATCTTGAGAATTCTAAGTACCAGATCATTGGGATTAACGATCCTCGAGGTGCAACGCGTCGCTCACAAGAATATCATAACTTGGTGCAAGCAAGCAATTACGCAATTGCTCCTCCTCCATACATTGATGATATACATGTGCCACAAGGACTTGCAGGCAATTCAGCCTACTATATAAAACCCCTTGGTGCACAAAAACTTATTGAGCTTGTTGATCAGCATGGCATTTGGCCCAACGACGCTATTATGTGCAAACAACTACTACCTGGACTGTTGGGTCAAATTAAAAACTATTATACAAAAGTGCAAGGGTTAGTTTCAACTACTACTACATGATGAAATCATACGTAATAACTATAAAAGATAATGTTCTTTCTGAGCAAGCTGCAGAAAGATGTATTCGATCGATGCCAGATTTTAACGTATTAAAGTTCTACGGCATTACTCCAAAGGACAACCCTCTAGAGATATTGAAAATAGAATCAATACCTGTTTCTGGGTTCCAAGAAAAGTATTCTTATCTTGAGTCCTGCATTGCGGCGTTTCTTTCTCATTATGCTCTATGGAAAAAATGTGTAGAGGATAAAGTAGAATATCAAATCTTCGAGCACGATGCTTTCTGCGTCGGAGAGTTACCTGAGTTTATAAATTATGACAAAGCGATATCTTTAGGCAAACCAAGTTATGGCAACTTCAACACCCCACTAGTGTTAGGAACTAATCCTCTTGTTTCCAAGCGTTACTTTCCTGGGGCGCATGCGTATCGAATAAAACCAGCTGGCGCTAAAGAGCTGGTCGCGCGCGCGAAGGTTGATGGTGGGCCGACAGACGTTTTCTTACACCTTGACAAATTCCCTTGGTTGCAAGAGTATTACCCTTGGCCGGTAGTCGCAAAAGACTCTTTCACTACAATACAGAAAACGCAAGGTTGTTTGGCGAAACATAATTGGCATGATGGAGTGGGTTATGAAATCGTACGATAAAGTATTTGTAACTGGTTGCGACAAAAATACCGAGTGGCAGTTAGAATGGTTCTTAAAAAACTTTAAGAAACATAATAAGACAATACCCATCGTCTTCGCCAACTTTGGAGTGTCCGATGAAAAGCGAGAATGGATCTACAAGGTAAGCGCGTTTGATGACATTATCGATATTCCTAAGCAACGAATGAATGGGTGGTTTTTAAAACCTAAGACATTGAATCTTATAGATGCTCATAAGCTCTGCTGGCTTGACACTGACTGTGAGGTCTTAGAAAACGTAGAAGATATATGGAATCATTGCGAACCAGACAAGCTTGGGATGTGCGAAGACAGACCATGGTCTAAACGTTCTGGAGAGAAATGGTTTAATTCAGGTGTTATGGCAATTATAGATAAACCAAGAATACTGGGTGCTTGGATTGACGCGTGTGCCAAGAAACCAAAACAAGGCGATCAAGAAGTTTTGCATTTTATGATGGTTAATCCGATAAACCAGATTACTCATATTAGCCAGTTACCACATATGTATAACTGGCTACGGATTGATGTAGAACACGATTCAACAGATAGTGTAAATAAAAGAATTATGCATTGGACTGGTGAAAAGGGTAATAACGTGATAAGGAAGAAAATTTATAATGGTTGAAAAAGTTTGGCATGTAATAGGTAACGGCGACCTCGCGGCAGTATACAAATTTAGAGAAAGAGTAGGCAAAAAACTAATCTGTAATATGCCCCCTTTCGAAATGCCCGCTTCCGAAGTGTATGGCACAGCAATGGTCGACTTCAAGATGATGATGGCGTTGACGGGTGGTTCGGTAAACCTTGATATGTATCCATGGATTTTAGGCACTCGGCCTCGAATGTGGATGGATGATCCTAAACAATCAAACTTCTATTTAAAATATGCTCCGAATGTTAGAGAGTTTTATACGGACGTACCAAAATACGCAAAGAACGCCACTAACTTTAATTGTGGAATGATGGCAGTACACTATGCCATTCACAAGAAGAAAGCAGACGTTGTCCATATGTATGGGTTTGATACATTGTTCGATTTTAATATGCGCTCGATTACAGATCTTTATTTGAACAGTGATCGAGGCAATATAAACAACTTTCGGCTTATAGAGAATTGGAGGCCAGTGTGGAACGGTATCTTCAAAGAAGCGGAGAAAACAACGGGAACAAAATTTATTCTTCATCACAATCATGACAAGCTTAAAATTACCACCCGCGATAATATGTCTGTTGAAACCTATGACTTGAAAGAAGAAAAAAAGAAGAGTAAGATAAAGTCTTCTGGTGAAGAAATTACTAAAGAACAATTTAACAATATGAACCGCCACCAGAAAAGAGCATATGAAGCTCAACTTCGTAAAGGGATATTAGGATAGAATGTTTAAACACGCTCCGGTCGATCTAGGGTACGATGATTTATTAACAGAACAGAAAAACAATAAGAGGCATTATCGCTCTGGTTCGAATCTATACCCGTCAATCACAACTGTGTTGAGTATTTTGAGCCAAGAGGGAATCGCTAAATGGCGTGACAAAGTCGGACACGAAGAAGCGGATAAGATTTCATATCGAGCTGCAACACGGGGTACAGCGGTACACGAAATAATCGAGAAGTACATAAACAACGATCCAGATTATCAATCTGGTTATATGCCAAACATTATTGGCAATTTCTTATCCGTTAAGGATGTGTTAGATGAAAGAATCGGTACTGTCTATGGTCAAGAGCTACCACTTTTTTCTGATCATTTACGCGTTGCTGGGCGGGTCGATTGCGTTGCTGAATTTGACGGCAAGAATTCAATCATCGACTTCAAAACCAGTCGAAAACGCAAGCTACGAAAATACACTACCAACTACTTTCAGCAAGAATCTGCCTACGCTATTATGTGGGAAGAACGTACCAGAATGCCAATTACCCAGCTCGTTACCATAATTGCAGTCGACGATTCTAAACCGCAAGTGTTCATAGAACATAGAGACGACTGGGCTCCAGAACTTCTTAAGACAATAAAACTCTTCGAAAATCAATAGCTTACCTGTGGTTTTATTCCATCGTTTTTCAAGGTATAATTACCTTGTAAGCAAAAAAGGACGGAAAAATGATAGCAGTATACCAGTGGCACCTCTCTAACGAATTGTCTGACCTCATTAATCGTGATGGTTGGATGGCTAATGAAACCACTACGGCTTACGCTGATAAGGGTTGCAGTTGGATGATTGATGATGGTCAATTTGACGCTGCTAAGTGGTTTGACCAATATGAATTGGTCGCTACCTGCAAAACGGATGATCCTGAAGAAGCGTTTGTTCTGATGAACCTCTGGAATGATCCTGACCGAGTTTGCAAAATCGGTGCTCAGGTCGCTTCCTTGTCAATTGGTGATATCCTTGAAGTTGCTGGTGGTAAATTTCTTCTCTGTACTGGTGAGGGTTTCCAGGAAATCTTTCCTGTAAACGGCCATATCACTAGAGTTGCTGCTGGTTAATTTGAAGAATATCAATAACTTAGCTGTGGTTTTATTTCAGGACTTTACATGGTATAATTACCTTGTAAGCAAAAAGGAGTTAGCGTAATGAATAGAGCAACTGTCGCAGTCAGGTCTGTCTTAATAGGTAAAAAGTTTGATATCAGTTTTCCTATTGATGGCATGTTTCGGATTGATTTTACAGAGAAAAGTAAGTATGGTGTTTACCAGCTGCCTCTCACCTTGAAGAATAAATTCTTAAAGGGCGTCCCGCTGACAAATCTTCCTGAAGAGCAGATTTCTGTTATAAAAAAACTAATTGAAGAGGTGGCGTAATGGATCGAGTTAAATTAAAACATGAAGTGGGTTCGGTGTACATCCCTTTGGATCGACGTCGCAAAGCTGAACATAGGTTTGAAGGCGCGGAATTCGATGAAACTTTTATGCAAGGCGTCATTGGTTCTTTTATCGGTTCAATGGTTATCTTTGGAACTCTGTTCGCAATCGTGGTGATTTTATAATGGGTAACGAAGGTGGCAACTGGCGCCAAGGGCACCTAATGTTTATTTTTCTGGACAAGCTGCGCGAGAGTGGTACAATCAACATGTTTGGTGCACCCAAACTTCTGGAAGAGACTTTCGGTTTGAGTAAGAAAGAATCCAGAGAAGTATTCAAAGCGTGGACCGAAGCGTTCCAAGCAAACAATACCTTCCCCGCCAAAGAGGAGAAGTAAGTAAATGAATCCAGTAGATCTAAATGGTAAGTCCTCAGAGGACTTATGTGATTTGATTCACGAGTTATGCAAGACACATGATTGGACATTCATGATGTCAGACGACTCTCGTTCTTATCACAAAGGACAATTTCATGCAGACCAGATCGAGGTTGTTCGTCGGCGTCTAGATAATTTAGGGTTCGGTCTGACGGCCAAATACATCATCGATGGGTGGAAACCAAACAGTTTAAAAACAAAGGGATACTTAGTATGAGCACCACAAACCCAAAAGAGTATTTGAACGGGTCGTATGTTAATTTTGAGCATAATGGTAAACGTTCTACCGGTTTCGTTTCAGAAGTTTTTGATGAAGGCTTTTCTGTAGACATGGTAGTGCACGATGATAAGACATTCCCGCTGCATAACACCGACTATACCATTTTCGTTAAGGATGCGTTTGCATAATGAATTTAAGAGAAATGTTTAAAGATGAGGTACTCGAGCAATTGGTGCTCGAACATCTAAAAGAGGATCTTGAATGCGTAATACCGGAGGATCGTCCACTAGTAAACGCATTACATGTTGTGATCGCATATTACAGTGTACCTGGAACTTATATGGAAGGAGCATTTGATGGACAATAGTGAAGTAAGTTTAGTTGGTATGACAACACCTAGTGCGTCTACTGGATGTCATAGCGCTGCAGAGTTAGTAGCATATGCGGCAAGAGTAAGTAACCCAAATAATCAAAACAATACGAAAACAGCAAAGAAGCTGTTGAAGTATCTAATTAAAGAAAACCATTGGTCGCCTTTCGAAATGGTTTCAATCACGATGGAGATTAAAACGACTCGAGATATTAGTCGTCAGATCTTACGACATCGTTCATTTTCTTTCCAAGAATTCTCTCAACGATATGCTGTCAGTGAATCGTTTGTAACAAGTCGAGAAGCTCGCAAACAGCACCCTACCAATCGCCAGTTAAGCCAGAAAGACGAAGATCCAGTTGTACAAAGTAAAGCACAGGAAGTCTTTACAGAGATGCAAGCAGAGGTCTCTCGAGTCGCCAAAGACTACTACGAGATGGCACTTAACACTGGCATTGCTAAAGAACAAGCCCGTGCTCTGCTTCCAGAGGGACTCACAGAGACGACTTTGTATATGTCTGGTACCTTGCGCTCTTGGGTTCATTACTGTGAACTTCGAAGAGGACACGGCACTCAGGCTGAACATATGAAAGTCGCGGATAAATGTTGGGAAATAATTGGTGTACATTTCCCAGATGTTGTAGCTGCATTGGAACCAAGTAATGACTGATTATCCAGAAGGTGTTTATGGTTGGGTTTTTAATTACGATGAGGTAGAATATAAACTTAGTTGTAAACAAAAGATGTATTGGAAAACTTATAAGTTCAAAGCGACAGACGTGCAGCTGATTGATAAAGCTGTTGATAAAGAAATGAGACAGACTATCGCAGATAGTCTTAATTTGGAGTTGTAATGAAGCAGTTCTTTGAGGAAATAAAAGAATCCTTTAAGGTTCGAAAAATCTATCAGGCGCGGTGGGTATGGTACCACACCATACTCGCGGTAGAGCTGTTAATTATCATTTTTGTTTTACTAGGAATCCTTGTTAAAATATGAATATATTTGACCTTGATAATGATCCAAAGAAGTGCGCTATAGAACACAACGACGCTCATGTTGTTAAAATGTGCACAGAGTACGCACAGCTAATGTCTACTGCTCATCGTATCCTCGATGGAACTCTTTGGTATGGTAAGTCGGCGACTGGTAGAAAGATCAAAAGATATTATCTAGAGAACGATTCGTTCAACAAGACTATCTATCTTGCTTGTCATAACAATCATCCTTCTAACATATGGCTTCGTCAAAGTGAAGCCAATTATAGGTGGCTATATACAATGTGGTCATATTTACTCGAAGAATATACCTATCGATATGACAGACAACACGGTGCGGGTAAATTAAAAGAATATCTATTTTGGTCTCCTACAAATATTCCTAAAGACGTCGGTCTAACAAATGTTACTCCTGCCATGGGAAACTTTCCGGATTGCATTGTTGAAAATGATTCTGTAGAATCTTACAGAAATTATTACTGGGAAGCCAAGCGCAACCTAGCAAAATGGAAACGAAGAAGCCCACCCGATTGGTGGATTCAAAGAGAACAAGTAGAGTATAACTTGTTAGAGAAAGAACTTTTTCAGGAGCCAGTACATTGAACGGTAAAGGAAGTAAGCCGAGACCGCTAACAGTGTCTCAAAATGAATTTGATGCACAGTGGGATCTTATCTTTGGAGGCAAAGGTATGAAATATGATGAACATAAACGTAAAGTGAACATTACCGAAGAAGTGAGTAAACACTGGTCGGAAAACGGCAGGAAAGAAGCTGTTGTGATGAAGAGCGAATTAGGCTATTCGGTTGACCTGTATGAACGGTCACGTTTCGTTAGAACGGTAGAATGTTTTGATAAGTCACTGAATTTTGCAGAAGACGTTGCAGAGAACTTTTGTTTGGGGATGATATAATGAAAATCGTAGTTGCAGGTTATGGCGCAGTTGGCGTCGCCATCGAACGATGTTTGAGAGATACCGAGGCTGATGTTTATATTGATGACCCCGCGAAAGGCCATTATTACTTAACGGCTGATTATGAGCAGCACTTGCCCGTTGATGGGGTAATTGTATGTGTTGCAACGCCTATGCGCGAGGATGGGTCGTGTAATACTGATCATGTGCAAGAGGTGTTTGAGAAGTATGGTGATGTCAAGTATTTGATTAAGTCTGCTGTCGACCCTGTATGGTTAGATTGGGAAGCGGGTGTTCGGGATGGTAGTTACACTTACTCACCAGAATTCCTTGGTGGTTCTAATACGAACCGAAACCCCACCGAGGAGTTTGCAAACCAAACGTTTGCC